>OBAH01000767.1_pt1 | contig 22867 bp, 20 predicted proteins | sample 1517491 | NCBI WGS metagenome assembly OBAH01 (sample SAMN04571697, study PRJEB22368) | human gut metagenome | biome: human gut; material: stool | host: Homo sapiens | place: Luxembourg | collected 2012-08-03
GCAAACCTCATCGAAATCAACCAGGCAAAGTCACGCATCAACCAGGCAAAGAAGGGGGGCAAGACTCCATAGCCAGCCGACCTTGCACAATTTCTCTTACTTCATGAACACGAAGTAGACGGCGGCAATGAGGCAGAGGAAGGCTGCAAAGTGGTTCCAGTGCAGACTTTCACCCTGGAAGAGAATGTTGGCAATGACGGCGAAGACGATGAGGGATACGCATTCCTGTATCACCTTGAGTTGAACCAATGAGAAGGGGCCGCCGTTGTCGATAAAGCCAATACGGTTGGCGGGTACCTGACAGCAGTACTCAAAGAAAGCGATAGCCCAACTGAAAGCGATCACACCTATTAAGGGCCAGTGGCTGCTGACGCCTGTTTGCTGCAGTTTGAGATGTCCATACCATGCAATAGTCATAAAGATATTGCTTAACACTAAGAGAAGTATTGTGTATATTCCGTTCATTGTTTTTTATTTGCAAAAGTACATAAATTACAGAAAAAGCAGTCGGTTTTGGGGAGAAAAGTGAAGAAGCGGGCTTTTATTTTCTTTTCACTCCTCTCACAGCCTCGCTCTCTAAAGGGTTCTCGGGCCAGTAATGTTTGGGATAACGGCGCTTCAGCTCCTTGCGTACCTCGAAGTAGGTGCCTTGCCAGAAACTGGCGAGGTCTTGCGTGAGCTGTATGGGTTTGAAGCCCGGAGACAGGAGCTCCATCAGCAGGCGTTGCCTGCCGTTGTCTATCTTGGGTGTCTGAGTCATACCGAAACATTCCTGCAGTCGTACACTCAATACTGGCGCCTCGGTTCCTGGCCGATAGTCGATGCGGATGCGACTGCCCGAAGGTACTGCGATATGGGTAGGAGCCAAATGGTCTATTTCTTCCTGAAGCTCGTAGGGAACCTGTGCCCATAGTATCTCGGCAAGGTCGAGTTTCCTGAGCTCGGCAGAGGTTGTTCTCAGCTTTCCCTCCTGTTCTATATAGAAGGGAAGCCAGGCAGAGGCGGTCGTCAACAGATGCTCGGTGGAAAGGTCGGGCACGTTCATTTCCGGGTGCCATTGTTTTACCTTTTCCACTCTCTGCTGCAGTCGTTTCACCTTCTCGTTCCAGTCGAGCATGCTGAGTCCTTCTTTTCTGACGGCAGAGCAGATGATGTCGATGATCTGTCCTTTGTCTGCGTTGTGGATGGGTTTGCTTTCTACGACGAGCTGTCCGATTCGTCTTTCACTTTGCATACGCACTGCTCCTGCCTTGCTGTCCCACGAGATATTGGTGAACGTACATGTGGGTAGGTCGTTGATGCTGACGGGAGCGGAGAGGAAAACCTTGCCCTTGGAGCCTGCTGAGTTGAGCGAAGCGATGGCAAGCCAGGAGTGCAGGGACATGGGATCGTTTCGGTCGATGAAGATGTTCTGTCCGCCCGACATTCTGAAGTTGCCGATATTGTCGACAGCCATGGCAATTCGCTCCGGATAGGCTGAGGCGATCAGGCTTCCCACTTCCTCGGGGTCGACAGGATGGTTGTCCTCCTTTACCTTGAGCATCCTGCGATACTCCTGGGCTATCTGTGCGATGCGTGCCCATTTGCCCAAGTTCTTTCTCTCTCTTTGTGAACGCAGCATGGCGATGCGGAGTGTCATGTCTGAGTCCTCATGTTCGCTCATTGGGTCTTTCTCCTCCAGTACGGCTGCCATGTCGCATGCCAAGGCTTTCTGTGCATCTGTCTTGGAGTTGAGCATCATCTTGGCTATGCGGGGATGGCAGGGCAGGGATGCCATCTTTCTGCCAAGTAGCGTGACACTACCGTCCTCGTTGATTGCTTGAAGTGAAAGGAGTAAGTGTCTGGCATTAAATATGTTGCTATTGGAAGGAGGCGTGAGCCAGGGGAGCGACATGGGGTCGCTCTCGCCAAAGGCTGCAATGTCGAGAACCATCGGGGTGAGGTCGGCTTCTTCTATCTCGGGCTTTCTTTGTTCCTGCATCAGGTGTTCTGAGGTCTTCGACCATAGTCGGTAGCAGATTCCTTCTGCCACTCTGCCTGCTCGTCCTCTTCGCTGGATGGCCATGTCTTTACTGATGCGCACAGTCTCAAGATGACTGAGCCCTGTCCGGACATCGTACACCAACTGACGGCAAAATCCTGAGTCTATTACGATTCTCACGCCTTCGATGGTGAGTGATGTCTCGGCAATGGGGGTGGCAAGAACGATTTTGCGCTCGCCTTGTAGGGAAGGGGCTATGGTCTTTCGTTGTCTCTCGGGCGAGAGATTGCCATAGAGTGGATACACCTGTGTCTGTGTGCCGGCAAGAGTAGCTATAAGGAGTTCCTCGCATCTCTGTATGTCGGCTTGTCCGGGCAGGAAGGCAAGGATGTCGCCCTCGTGTTCGCGGTGAGCCCGCATCACGGCAGCTGCCACCTCTTTATATATAGTGTACTTGTCGGTTTCGGTCTCGGCATAGATGGTCTTCACGGGAAACATTCTTCCGGCACACTCGATGAGCGGTGCATGAAGGGCCTGACAGATAGCAGATGTATCGATAGTGGCCGACATGATGATGATTTTCAGGTCGGGGCGGATGATATTTTGTGCCTGCAGGGTCAGTGCCAATGCCAGGTCGGAATGGATGCTTCTTTCGTGGAACTCGTCGAAGATAATTACGTCGACACCCTCGAGGGTGGCATCATGGACGAGCATTCGGGTAAGGATGCCTTCGGTGAGAACTTCGATGCGTGTCTCGGTAGACACCTTGTTCTCAAATCGTACACGATAGCCTACCGTCTTGCCTGCTGGTTCACTTATGAGACTTGCCATTCGTTCGGCTATCTGTCGGGCGGCGAGGCGTCTGGGTTCCAACATGAGGATTTTCCCCTTGCCGTTCATTCCTTCGAGGATGGTGAGAGGCAGCAGGGTAGACTTGCCGGCTCCTGGAGGGGCAGTGACAACAAGATTAGCCGACTCTCTCAAGGTTTGATTGATGGAGTCGGCTATGCTGAATGCTGGCAAGTTGCTGGCCAAGGAATTGATTCTCGTATTATCTGTCATGAATGGAGTGAGTCATACAGGGGTGATGGTTATTTGATGTATTTCAGGATCTGTCTGCTCTTTCTGCCTTTCCTGGCAGGCAGAGGCATGAATCCCTCGGTGAGTCCTGTCTTCTCGCTCATGGCATCAAAGACGGCAGCTGCATACATGTCAAGTTTCTGCTTGGCGAGTTCGGCATGGATGGCATCCTCGTCGTAGTTGTCGGCATAGAGCAGGGTGTGCAGGTCGTCGATGTATTTCTGCGGAATGTTACGGTGCGGCATCCTGCTTTTTATCTGCATGATTTGTGCGATGATAGGCTTGTCGGTCTTCGCAGCTATGGCTTCTGCCTTTCGCTTCTCGTAGTTGGTGAAGGTGATGGTGTCAGCGCCTTGCCAGTCTTCTGTCATGGCCGACTGTGAGGTGAGCTGGCTGTAACCGAAATATCGGATGAGCGAGATGTGGCTGTTCCACCCTAAAGCGGTGAGATATTCTTTCTCCAAGGGTGTGGTGGCGATGATGAGTTCTGCCGACTTGCACATTGTCTTCTGATAGATAAGGGTTTGCAGGCTTCTCTTCATGCCAGGATTATGGCAGTTTCTCTCCGAGATGTCGCCCAAAGGACAAACGATGTATGGGATTCCCATCTTTCTGGAACGTTGTGCCAGTCGGAATCCCTGGTATGACCATGCACCAAGAAACAATACCACGTCGGCATCCTCGATGTTGTCGGCGATGTCGAGTCTCTGCTGTAAAGTCTCTATATAGGCTTTGTACATGGCGTATTGCCTTTTTTTCTTGGTTATGAATAAATATATTTTCATCGTTGATTATTTAAGCTTTTTGTAAACAGTCTCGCTGAGTCCTTGTATTGTCCTCAAAGTTTGTGGCTGGTGAAGTCGTTCTTGTCGGCTCGCCAGTAACGCACTTTGTTGGCGAAGTTTCGCCAGATGATTCCGTAATCGTAGAAGGGCAACTTATACGTAGGAATGAGAGAATCGAAACAGGCGACTGCCCTGTGGGCGATGATGGTTCGAAGAACGATGAGCAGCAACAGAGCAAAACCTGCACAGCCCGTCAGTATCCAGTCTTTCGTCACGACGGAGCACGCCAAAACTGCTATAGAGGCGATGAGGCTGAGGTGGGGAAAGAGATGGTCGAAGAACATCAGGGTTCTCATAGACAGATTGCGATTGAGTGACTTGCGCGAAGCCTGCAGGTAGAGGCTCTTGTTGTGCCAGCTCTTATCGGTAGGGGCTTCCTGCTGAAGCCATGCTGATGGTGCCAGTTCGACAGCAGTGTCGCCACACAGGGCATACTTGTTGACCAGGAAGTCGTATTCGCCGCGCACATATTCCAAGTTGCCCTGATAGCCCTGCTCGCGCATGAAGTCGCTCTTGCGGAAGATAACGTTGGGCATATTGGTGCGGTAGCCGTAGGAGCGTTGTGCTCTGCGCAACAGGTAATAGGCTTTTCTGATCATGTCGAACCGGCGCACACTCTTGCAACTTTCCTCTGTGCTTACGTAGCCTAATACCAGATGGTTAGGCTCCTGGCACTGACGGGTCATGCTGGCAAGCCAGTCCTCGCTGCAGGCCATGCAGGCAGGTTCGGTGAGCAGAATCCACTCATACTTGGCAGCTTTCACACCTACGGTAATCTGCAGTTTCTTTCGGCTCATATAGCGTGAGCTCTCTGGTATGAAGGTATAATAAAGGTGTGGATTTTCTGAAGACTGACGTTTCAGAAAATCGATCGTCTCACCGTCGCTGCTCTGGCAGACAACCACTACCTGGTAGTCGGCAGGATATTTCTGCTCAAGGAAAGTATGCAGGTTGCGTTCCAGCTCAGGCAGGTTGTCATGAGCTGTGATAAGTATGGTGACTGGAGGAAGTGGCTGGGATGCGGCTGTATCTTCAGTCGTTCCCTCGGCAGACTGTTCTTCCTCTTTATTGAGACGCAATGAGCGCAGAAATGGATTGATCAGCGATCCGAGGACTGCCAATAAAACCACTGCTGCGCCAGCGATAATAGTAGTTAAACTGATTATCATCATTTTAGTTTTTTAACTTCCTCGTTTGAGAAAGTTGAGTTATTTTCTTTTCTCGTATTGTTAAGGTGCCTTACATTTCTTCTGTGGTGTAGCCTTTAGGCAACTGACGGCAGTTGTACTGACTTGCCATAATCTCGCCATAGGCTCCTGCCGAACGGAGTGCAATGAGGTCGCCACGATGGGTCTTGTTCAGGTCGATAGCCTTGGCAAAGACGTCGCTTGACTCACAGATTGGGCCTACTACATCGTAGGTTTCTACAGGCTCCTCGCTCGTGATGTTCTCTATTTTGTGATAAGCCTGGTAGAGGGCAGGGCGTATGAGGTCGGTCATGCCGGCATCTACGATGGCAAACTGCTTGGCTGTGCCTTGTTTTACATAGAGGGTTCTTGTGATGAGTGATCCCATTTGGCCTACCACTGCACGGCCCAATTCGAAATGCACCTTCTGTCCGTCGCGCAGTTTCAGGTGCTTGGCATAGGTGTCGAAGTAAGACTTGAAGTCGGGTATGGGCACGCGGTTGGGATGCTTGTAGTCTATGCCGAGTCCGCCGCCCACATTGATGTTCTTTACTTCGATGTGGTGAGCTTCCAACTGGTTTTGCAGTTCATTGATTCTGTTGCAGAGAGCCTCGAAGTCACCCATGTCAAGTATCTGACTGCCAATGTGGAAGTGCAGGCCGAGGAACTTGATGTTCTTCATGGTTGCAGCTTCTTCAATGACATTCTCCATGTCTTGCATGGCAATACCGAATTTGTTTTCTGCCAGTCCTGTGGTGATGTTGGCATGTGTGTGTGCTCCTACGTTAGGATTGATGCGAAAGCAAACCTGTGCTGTCTTGTTCTTTCTGGCAGCCAGCTCGTTGATGATTTCCAGTTCGGGAATACTCTCCACGTTGAAGCAGAAGATGCCTTTCTCCAGTCCGAGATTAATCTCCCAGTCGCTCTTGCCCACACCGGCATATACGATCTTGTTGGCAGGAAATCCTGCGTTGACAGCAGCTTGTATTTCTCCTCCGCTCACGCAGTCGGCTCCTAATCCTGCCTGGCTGATGATGCCCAGCACTTTAGGATTGGCGTTTGCTTTTACGGCATAGTGTACCTCGAAACCTGGATGTTTACCTGCTTCCTCGCAGATGGTTCTGAGGGTTTGTCTCAGCAGGGCTGTGTCGTAATAGTAGAACGGAGTCTGTGTCTCCTGAAACTTATCTATAGGAAATGTTCCTTTCATTTCGCTTAAATCTAAAATTAATATCTTATATAGTCAAATTAGAAAATCCAATTTATTGTAAATCAGAATATCCAACGAAGAGAGAGTAGGAAGCATTGCATACGAATTCTTCACTCTTCACTCTTCGTTCTTCACTTAAATTACCTCTCAAACAGGTTGTTGCTCAAGTTCTGCAAAGCCTGCTTCTTGTCTCTTTCTCGGATGAGGAAAGAGATGTTGTAGTTGGAACCTCCGTAAGAAATCATTCTTACAGGGATGTTCTTCATTGCCTCTGTGGCAAGTGTCTCGAAACCTACGTTGCTCCAGTCGAGGTCGCCTACCACGCAGATGATACACATATCTGTGTCGACAGTGACAGTACCATATTTCTTCAACTCGTTGACGATGTCGTTCAGGTGGGCGTCATTGTCAATACTCATGCTTACACCCACCTCAGAGGTGGCAATCATGTCGATAGGAGTCTGATAGCTCTCGAAGATCTCGAACACCTTGCGCAGGAAACCTGTAGCCAGCAACATACGGCTGCTCTTGATCTTGATGGCGGTGATGTTGTCCTTGGCTGCCACAGCCTTGATCTTGCCACGTACTATCACGTTGTCGATGATGGTTCCGTCGGCCTTAGGGTCGAGGGTGTTCTTCAATCTTACTGGAATGCCGGCATACTTGGCTGGCTGTACGCAGGTAGGGTGAAGAATCTTGGCACCGAAGTAAGCCAACTCGGCAGCCTCTTCGAAGTTGAGCTGATGTACTGCCTCTGTATGCTCTACCACTCGTGGGTCGTTGTTGTGCATGCCATCGATGTCGGTCCATATCTGGATCTCGTCGGCAGGAAGGGCTGCACCGATGAGCGATGCTGTATAGTCGCTGCCGCCTCGCTGCAGGTTGTCAACCTCGCCATAAGCATTGCGGCAGATGAAACCCTGTGTGATGTAGATCTGCTGACCCTGGTTCTTCTCCATGATGTCGGCAAGCTTTTCCTTGATGTACTGTGGGTCTGGCTCTGCATTCTTGTCTGTGCGCATAAAGTCGAGCGCATTGAGCAGCACAGCCTTGATGCCTTGTTCCTTCAAGTAGTTGACCACCATGTTGGTGCTCATGATCTCACCCTGAGCCACGATGCTCTTCTCCTCGAAAGAGGTGAAAAGATCCTTGGTGAAGGAACGCAGATAATCGAATTCGCTATGAAGGAATTCACTTGTGGTTTTCTTCATCTCCTCGGTAGAGTAGAGCTCTTCCACATGCTGCATGTATTTCTTCTCCAAGTTGTTGATTACCTCGTTGGCACCCTCTGGATTCTTCTTATAGAGATAGTCAGAGATTTCAACGAGTGAGTTTGTTGTACCGCTCATCGCAGAAAGTACGATGAAAGTAGGTTCACCTGATTCTGTAACCAAGGAGGCTACTCCCTTCATGCGCTCAGGTGAGCCAACAGAAGTACCTCCGAATTTCATTACCTTCATAGTCTTAATATTATATTAATGTTTAATTTTATTGTTTTATTTTATTGTTTTATGTTTAATGAGGGTGTTGAATTTTTCACTCTTCACTCTTCACTCAACTTTCCTCGCCGTCTTCGGTCAGGTCGATGTGATTGTACTCATTGGTCACATCGTGCAGACTTCCGTCTTTGCATCGATATACGATGCCTGGGAACTTGTCGAGCATGGGGATGTTGTGGGTCGACATAACGACAGTAGTTCCCTGCTTGGTGATGTCTTTCAGCAGACTGACGATATGGCTTGCCGTTTCGGGGTCGAGGTTGCCTGTAGGCTCATCGGCAATGATGAGTTTTGGGTTGTTGAGCAATGCCCGTGCTATGGCTATGCGCTGCTGCTCGCCACCTGAAAGCTCATGAGGCATCTTGTCTGCTTTCTCGCTCATGCCCACCTCCTCGAGAACTTCTGAGATGCGTTCGTTGCGGGCCTTCTTGTCTTTCCAGCCTGTGGCTTTCAGTACAAACTCGAAGTTCTTGTGCACACTGCGGTCGTGCAGCAACTGGAAGTCCTGGAAGATGATGCCCAACTCCTTTCTCAGCGCAGGAATATCCTTGCGTCTGATGGTCGTGAGGTCTCTGCCTAAGATTTCTGCCTTTTCAGTCTCACCATCTACGAGGTCGAGCTCGCAGTACAGGGTCTTGAGCAGTGAACTTTTTCCCGATCCTACCTTTCCGATGAGATAAGTGAACTCACCCTCGTCAACATGGAAGTTCACGTCCTTGAGGATACACTTGTCGGCTTGGTAGATGCTTACGTTTTTATATTCGATCAACATCCTAATTTTTTCTCCTTATTATATAAATATATTACTTCATTTCACCCTTGCTCTTTGCTGTACGGCGCTTCTTGTCCCATTTTGGGTCGTGGCGCATCTGCAGCTCTTTTGCCACGTCCTCGATGCGCAGCTTTTTGCAGGTAAGCAGAACGATGAGGTGGTAGAGCAGGTCGGAGGATTCGTAAACGAGTTTCTCGTCGTTGCCGTTTGTGGCCTCGATGATGGTTTCCACTGCTTCTTCGCCTACCTTCTGTGCCATTTTGTTCACTCCTTTCTGGAACAGGCTGGTGGTATAGCTTCCCTCGGGCATTTCCTCATGACGCTTGTTGATGAAGTCCTGCAACTCTGAGAGGAAGAGGATAGGGTTCAGCGTGTTGTCCTCGCCCCAGCAGGTGTCTGTTCCCTTATGGCAGGTTGGACCCTGTGGATGTACCTTGACGAGCAGCGTGTCTTTGTCGCAGTCGTTCTGAATGCTGACAAGGTCGAGGTAGTTGCCCGATGTCTCACCTTTGGTCCACAGACAGTTGCGTGAACGGCTCCAGAAGGTGACTTTCTTTGTGGCTATGGTCTTTTCGTATGCCTCCTTGTTCATGAATCCCAACATCAGTACGTTTTTGGTTACTGCGTCCTGGATGATGGCTGGAACAAGGCCGCCCATTTTCTCGAAATCTATTTCCATTTCCATATCTATTTCTTTTTGCTTTATTTCTTAGTCTATATACTTCTGCTATGTGTTAGCTTCGTTTATTATATTCTCACGTTGATACCTTCATTGCGCAGATATTTCTTGAGGTCGGGGATGGCAATCTCTCCGAAGTGGAACACACTGGCAGCCAGTGCTGCGTCGGCTTTGCCCAAGGTGAAGGCATCACGGAAATGCTGCATGTTGCCTGCTCCTCCAGATGCAATGACTGGAATGCTCAACTCGTCGGCAAGTCTTCCCAAAGCCTCATTGGCGAAACCTTGCTTCACGCCATCGTGGTCCATGCTGGTGAAGAGAATTTCGCCAGCACCACGGTCGGCAACTTCCTTTGCCCAGTCGAAGAGTCCCAGTTCCACTCTTTCTCTTCCTCCCTTTACGTAGCAGTGCCATCCGTCGCTGTCGAGGCGGGCGTCTATGGCACATACACACACCTGAGAGCCATAATGTCCGGCTATCTCATCGATGAGACCGGGGTTGCGTATGGCTGCACTGTTGATACTTACCTTGTCGGCTCCGGCATTGAGAAGTCGGTCAACATCTTTCAGTTCGTTGATACCTCCTCCCACGGTGAAAGGTATGTTGATTTGCTCGGCGACTCGTGTCACCATGTCGGCAAAGGTCTTTCGCCCTTCAAAGCTGGCTGTGATGTCGAGAAACACGAGTTCGTCGGCTCCTGCATCGCTGTAGGCCTTGCCCAATTCCACAGGGTCGCCTGCGCTGCGGAGGTTCACGAAGTTTGTGCCCTTTACGGTCTCTCCGTTCTTCACGTCAAGGCAGGGTATGATTCTCTTAGCCAAACCTTTGCTTATGTTTTGTTCAACCATATCTCTTTCTTCTTTTTCATTATTGCAGAAATCTCGCTATGGGGGACTCAAAGACCCAATTTGTCTATGTCGATTTTTCCCTCGTAGAAAGCTTTGCCGAACACCACCGCAGGAATGCCGGCTGTCTCCAAAGCTTCTATATCCTCGTTGCAGCTTACACCTCCCGAGGCAATCAGATGGAGATCGGGATAGGCTGCCATGATCTCTTTGTAGAGTTCGATGGCTGGCCCCTGCAGGGTTCCGTCCTTGCTGATCTCTGTACAGAGCACGTTGCGCACACCCTTGTCGGTGTACTGTTTGAGGAAAGGAAGCAAGTCTTCTGCCGAGTCTTCCTTCCAGCCGTTGATAGATATTTTGCCGTTTCTTACGTCGGCTCCCAAGATAAGGCGCCCGGCTCCATATTTGTCTATCCAACTAAGAAAAAGCTCTGGGTTAGTTACGGCGATGCTTCCTACTGTCACCATGGCAGCTCCTGCGTCGAATGCTTTCTCGATATCTTCCTCTGTCTTGATTCCGCCTCCGAAATCTACAGTTAGCGAAGTGGCTGACGTGATGGCTTTCAGCACGTTGTCGTTGACGATATGCTTGGATTTGGCTCCGTCAAGATCCACCACATGCAGACGTTTGAACCCTAATTTCTCAAAGTGTTTTGCCACTTCGGCAGGGTTGTCGTCGTACACTTTCTTCTGGTCGTAGTCGCCTTTGGTGAGTCTTACGCATTGTCCACCAATGATGTCGATGGCTGGTATGAGTTCTATATTCATAGTTCCATAAAGTTCTTGAGGATTTGTTCTCCTACCTTTCCGCTCTTTTCGGGATGAAACTGGCAGGTGTAGAAATTGTCTTTGTGCAGAGCGGCACTGTAGGGTTGTATGTAGTTGGCCGTAGCAATGGTTTCCTGGCATAGCGGCACGTAGTAGCTATGCACGAAATAAGTGTATGGATTTTCGCCCAGGTCTTTCATCAGGGGTGAAGAAAGGTCGTAGATCTCGTTCCATCCCATGGCAGGCACCTTGTCCTGATGCTGCTGGGGCACAAACTTTTTTACGTCGACATCAAAGATGCCGATGCAGTCCACGTCTCCTTCTTCTGAATGTCGGCACAGGAGCTGCTGTCCCACGCATATTCCCAAGACGGGTTGTGTGAGCGACTTAATGGTTTCGTCGAGCCCGCGTGCCTTGAGATAAAGCATGGCTTCTCTGGCCTGTCCCTGCCCGGGAAAGAGCACACGATCGGCCTTACGCAGGGTTTCTGCGTCGTCGGTGAGGATGGGGGAAATGCCGAGTCTCTTCATGGCATTCACCACGGAGTAGATGTTACCGGCGTTGTATTTTACGATTGCTACATCCATAAGCTGACGTTAATCTTAAGTTTACAGATGCAAAGATACGCATTTTCTTGCAATATAAAGAAAATATTGGCAAAAAGATTATAAAAGTGTGCGAATTTCTTTCAGATAGTAAGCGAAAATGGTATAATTATTCGTCTTTATTATCTGCGGAGCGTAAAATGATGGAAGTGGCTCCGATGGTAAAGAGTGTGCCGTCTTCTATGACGCGGCGCTCTCTGTCGCCCAAGATCACATTGTCGACAAAGGTTCCTGTATAGCTGGGACCGTCGCGCAATACATATTTCAAGTTGCCTTTCTTGTCGCGACTCACATTGATGACACAATGGTTCATGTCGACACTGGGGTCTACGGTCTCGATGGGGCAGTTGATGCCGCTGTTCTTCATGTATCGTCCTATGATGTTGTCGCCCATCTGCAGGGGAATGACCTGCTTGTAGGCGAAGACATTCTCTATCACAACGATAGAGCCAAAACCATGCTCGTTGACTCTTTCGTCGAGCTTTTCCTCCTTTTGAGTCTCGCGCAGCTTGGACACACCCATGCGTATACCGAACTGCTTGTTGCATTGTGGGCATACAAAGACGAGACTTTGTCCTGCCTGGTACTTGGTCTCGTCGAATGTGATAAAGTTGTCACACTTGGGGCATCTTACTCTTTTCATGCGTTTATTCTTTTACGAGGGTTACCCATCCGTCGGCAAATGCCTCGTGATGGTGCAGCTTGTTGAGCGCTGTGTAAGCTTGTTGCTCGGTTTCATAGGAACCATAGACCACCTTTACATTGTTGGATGTAATGAGTACTCTGGTCTCCTTGAAGCCCTTGGCCTGCAGACTCTCCGTATAGGTAGCTGCATTGCGCTTGGTAACACGACTTGCCAGCACGATGCAATAGTGTGGCTTGGCTATTTCTTGCTTTTCAATCTCTGCTTTGTCTGTACGTTCGGCATTCCCCGCAATCTCTGTTTTCTTCTCGACTTCGCTGGCTACAGCCTCGAGTGCCTTGATGCTGTTGTCCTTTACCATTTCCTTAGGCATAAGACGGTTCAACATGCTGATGTCTACCTTGCTCTTCTGCACCTGTGGTGTGTCGAGTGGGGTAGAGAGCGTGAAGAAGGCAATAAGGGCGATACATGCAGCCACGGCATTGCGCAGCCAGCTCTTTCTGATCTGTACGAACTCGCTGCTTTCCTCTTCCTCTTGTTCGTTTAAGGACACAGTATCTGGTGCGGCTTGTCGGCTGCCCTTGTTTTCTTCCACCTGTTGGTTGGAATTGCTGTCGAAAGGTATGATTTCGGCTGATGCCGCTGTCTCCTCGTTGCTGGCAGATGCGCCAAGCTCCGTAAGTGGCTGCATGACAAAGCCGTCCAAACCATAGTAGTTTGGAGTCAACAGGCCAGCCTCGCAGGGCTTAAAGGTATATGTGCCCTGGCTGTTGAGGTAGAGAGTACCTATGTCCGTCAATTCGTATTTTCCGTTGATGTCGAGCTCGGCGCGAATCTCTCTCACGTCTTCTGCGATACGGCTCAGGGCATCAGGATAGCTGATGTCGTAGGCCTCTACATATGAAAGCGCGAGGAGCGAATCGTTCATGGTGAGCTGTGGATTGAAGCCAATAGTCCTCAGTGGTGGCAAAAACATGTTGTCTCTGCCATCATATCTTGCATCTACATGATGAGCCATGAAGCCTCCAAAGTCGGGGACTATCACGCAATCGTTGCTCAAAAGTAGGATCTCTATATGTCTTTCCAGTTCAATCACGTTTGCAAAGATAGTTATTTTTTTTCTTCCCGCCAACAATTTTATATAAAAAATAAGTAATAGACGATAAAAAGTTTTATTTGTTTTGCCGTTTCAAAAAAATATATTAACTTTGCCATATATATAAAATAAGGTATAGTGCTATTGCTTGCTGGAAACGGTTCAGGCGAAGCAGAATAATCTAAAGAGTAATGGAATATTTGAAGACTGAGATTGAAGGGGTCTACGTGTTGGAGCCCAAGGTTTTTCGTGATGTACGTGGCTATTTCTTTGAATCATGGAGACAGGCTGATTTCGATCAGCATATAGGTCGTCATGTAGAGTTTATACAGGACAATGAGTCCAAGTCGAGCTATGGTGTTCTTCGTGGACTGCATTATCAGAAGGGCGAATACTCACAGGCCAAGTTGGTGCGTGTCATCCGTGGACGTGTGCTCGATGTGGCTGTCGATATTCGCAAGAGCAGTCCTACTTTTGGAAAGTATGTGGCTGTGGAACTGAGCGAAGACAACAAACGGCAGCTTTTCATCCCTCGTGGCTTTGCTCACGGCTTCCTGGTTTTGAGCGACGAGGCTGTGTTTACCTATAAAGTCGATAATGTGTACGCTCCACAGCACGAGGCCAGCATCCGCTGGAATGATGAGGACATCCACATCGAGTGGCCTATTTCTGCCGATGATGTGCTCACCTCAGAGAAAGATCTCCTCAAGGCTACATCGCTGAAGGATGCCGAGGTCTTCGAGTAAAGAGAGAACAGTGTGGCCCATTTTTTCACAGTCACAGAAAAGGAAAATTAAATCATTGATGAAACGCAATATTATATTATTGGTTATAGGGTGCCTGATGGTGTTTTCGGCCTGTAAGGAACGTGCTCAGAAGGAAACGTTCAAAGAAGACATGAAGGCCAAGCAGATGCTGCAGGGCATGTGGATTGACGAGGATGACGAGGATGTGGTCTTTCGGGTGAAGGGCGACACTATTTATTATCCAGACTCTACCAGTATGCCTGCCTATTTTTATGTGTCGGCAGACACCTTGGTGATACGTGGCGCCAGTGATATTCGCTATGCTATCGTGAAACAGGCCGCTCATCTCTTCGAGTTCAAGACTCAGAATGGAGATGTGCTCAGGTTGGTGAAGACCAATGACAAGACCTATCTCCGTTCTTTCAAGCATCAGCAGCCCGTGGTGCTCAATCAGGGACAGCTGGTTCGGAGAGACACCATCGTGACTTTTGGAGCAGAGAAGTATCATCTTTATACACAGGTCAATCCTACAACCTATAAGGTGCTCAAGAGTACCTATAATGAAGATGGAGTGGGGGTAGACAATGTGTATTATGACAACATCGTAAATGTGAATGTCTATCATGGAGCCTCGCGCCTTTTCGGGCGTGACTTCCGCAAGCAGGACTTCAGCCGTAAGGTGCCTGACTCTTTCCTGAAGCAGGCGGTGCTGAGCGATATCGTTTTCCGTGCTGCCGACAAGGCGGGCGTACATTTCCGTGCTGTCCTTGCCATGCCCGACAGCTCTGTCAGCTATCAGGTAGAAGTGACTGTTTCCTTTGATGGTCAGCTTAAGATCAGTACAGCAGGCGCTTGATGTGCCTCTGTACTGATTTTTTTTGCCTCATTTCTTTTGAAAGCAGGAGGCTATTCGTTTATGGATTATGTCAAGGTGGGTTTGCCTTTGCAGATTATTATCGGCATTGTCATGACCTTCGTGCTTCCCTTGCTGTTCCCGTATTAGCGCTTTGTCATTTTGGTCATTAGTCATTTTCGGCTGTTAGAAGTTATAGGAATGTTTTTTTCTTTTTTAACTCTCGATACTTACTCTTGTTGAATAAAAATAACTATCTTTGTACGATAATTGAACCTATTTTCGTCACACATTAAAAATACACAGCAAGATGGAAATGAACGAGGAGTCCCTGAAAGCCTGGGACATTATAGAGAAGACGAGTGCCAATTTGTTTCTTACAGGTAAGGCGGGTACAGGAAAGACAACCTTCCTGAAGGAACTCAAGCGCAGGTCGCCAAAGCGTATGGTGGTCTTGGCTCCTACAGGAATCGCTGCCATCAATGCCGGTGGTGTTACCATTCATTCCTTCTTTCAGCTGCCCCTTTCGCCTTATCTTCCGGGTACTACATTCGCTGGTGGTGAGAAGAAGCGGTTTCAATTCAGCAAGGTGAAGCGAAACATCATTCGTACGATGGATCTCTTGGTCATCGACGAGATCAGTATGGTGCGCAGCGACTTGCTTGATGCCATCGACTCGGTGATGCGCCGTTATCGTAAGCACGATCTGCCCTTTGGCGGCGTTCAGTTGCTCATGATAGGCGACCTGCAGCAGTTGGCTCCCGTAGTGACAGAACATGAGGAAAGTATGTTGCGCCAGTATTACGACACTCCTTTCTTTTTTTCGAGCAAGGCGTTGCAACAGGCAAGCTATCTCACCATAGAACTGCAGACCGTCTATCGTCAGCAGGACGAGAGGTTTGTGGCGCTTCTCAACCAGATAAGGGAGAACAAGGCAAGCGACGAAACCCTTGCTGCACTTAATCAACGTTATATTCCCGATTTTCAGCCTCCTAAGGGTGGTGACTACATTCGGCTTACTACACATAATGTCCCTGCTCAGCATATCAATGAGCAGGAATTAAGCAACTTACCCTCTCAAGTATATAGTTTCACGGCAGAGGTGGAGGGCAACTTCCCCGAGACATCCTATCCTGCCGATTTCAAGCTGCTGCTGAAGAAGGGAGCTCAGATTATGTTTATCAAGAACGATGCTGACCACCGGTTCTATAATGGTATGATAGGCGAGGTGACGGCTATTGATAACCAGGAGATCAGGGTCATGGGAAAGGACAATGGCGAAGAGTTTATACTGGAAAAGGCAGAATGGAGCAACTCGAAATACACACTCAATGAGCAGACGCAGGAGATAGAGGAAACCGTGGAGGGCACCTTCCGACAGTATCCCGTTCGACTGGCATGGGCCATCACTATCCACAAGAGTCAGGGACTTACCTTCGAGCATGCCATCATTGACGCCTCGCGATCCTTTACCCATGGTCAGACCTATGTGGCGCTGAGCCGTTGCAAATCGTTGGAGGGAATGGTGCTCAGCAGCCCTTTGTCTCGTTCTGCCATCATCAGCGACAGTACCGTCGATTCGTACAACGATCGTATGGTTTCTCCTACGAAGGAGCAGATTGCTACGCTGCAGCAGCTCTATGTTCAGCAATGTATAGCCGAGCTTTTCGACTTCCGTTCCCTGCAGCAAAGCTATGACTTGCTGTTGCGTTGCTTGGTGGAGTATTTCATGAGCAATTATCCACGACTCGTAGGCGAGTATCAGAAACTTGGGGTGGTACTGAAGAGTCTGGCTGCTGTTTCCGACAAGTTCAAGGTGCAGTATTCCTGCATGCTGAATGCCAATCCCGAAGTGAGCGATGAGGCATTGCAGGAGCGCATACACAAGGCTGCTCAATACTTCTGGCAAAAGACTGGCATACTGACTGACCTGCTGAAGAAGACGAATGTGTCGACCGACAACAAGACAGCGAAGAAGCAGTTTGCCGACCGATTCGGAATCTTTGCCGATGAAACGCTGCTCAAGCAGTCGCTCCTGCGTTATGAGCAGGAAGCCGAGTTCTCGGTGAGCGACTATCTGAAGAAGAAAGCGCTGTTTATTCTCTCGCGTGCAGACGAGGAATCAACGGGGGCGGGTAGTGGTCGCAAGCGCAAGTCGGCAGCCAAGGAACCCAAAGAGCCTAAGGCTCCCAAGACGCCTACTCGTCAGATCACTCTCGACCTCTTCAAGGAGGGCATGAATGTGCAGCAAATAGCCACAGCCCGCGGACTTGCCCAGAGTACCATCATCTCTCATTTGTCACATTATGTGTGTGAGCGAGAGATTGGTCTCAGGGCTCTCATCTCTTCGAGTCGCGAAAAGAAGATTCGTGACTTTATGCAGGCTCATCCTGAAATGAAGCAGATTTCAGAAATCAGGCAAGCCATGGGTGGCGACTATGAGTATTGGGAAATCAGGCTTGTCAGGGATGTGGAGTAGTAAAAATACACAAAAAAAATGAAAGTACTTGCGATGACCAACGCAAGTACTTTCAACTGCTTATGAAAGTGCTTTCAACTGCCAACGCAAGTACTTTCATTTTTTAGGGGTATCTGGCTTAAATTCTCATGACTTGTTTTACTCCCTTCACCGCACTCAACTTTTTGATGAGAGCTTCGGTGCGTGAGGCATCATCAATCATCACGGTGATGTTGCCCGAGAAGAGACCGTCTTTCGACGAGATGTTGATGCCTCTCATCACGAGCTTATCCTCTTTGGATATGATGTTGGTGATGTTGCTCACGATTCCAATATCATCATTGCCGATGATTCGCAGGGTAATGGCGTACTTGGAGGTTCCCTTGCCGCTCCACTTTGCCTTGACGATGCGATAGCCGAAACGTCGCTGCAGTTCCTTGGCATTGGGACAGTCGGAACGATGCACCTTAATACCTTTGCTTACGGTGACGAAGCCGAAGATGGGGTCGCCATAGATAGGGTGGCAGCAATGGGCCAACTCGAAGTCTATTCCCTTCAGATTTTCATCGATGACGAGTACGTCGTCGTTCTGTCGCATCATTTCCTCGGTAGGATTCTCATATTCGAACTCGGCAGCACTGGCGGCAGGACGTGTGGTGTTGGTCACGTTCAGGTCGTGGTCGCGTTCGGCGATGTATTTCTCAATGATGCTGTTGGGGTCTATCTTCTCCTCGGCAATGTCCTTGTAGAAATCAGAGTTCTCCTTGTAGCCCATCTTCTTGATGGTGCGTGCCATGATGCTCTCCTCTATTTCCAACTTTCTGTTCTTGAATCGTCGCTCCAGGAGTTCCTTGGCAAAGAGACCTTCCTTCTTCTGTGTCTCCTTGATGGCGAGGCGGATCTTGGCCTTGGCTTTCGAGGTCTTCACGATGTTGATCCATTCCTGACGTGGCTTCTGGTTGCTCTGTGTCAGGATTTCTATCTGGTCGCCCGAGTGCAGCTCTTGTCTGAAGCTTACTGCGCGCCCGTTGATCTTTCCTCCCACACAGGTGTTGCCGATACGTGAGTGGATGTAGTAGGCGAAGTCGAGCACCGTGGCTCCCTTGGGGAAGTTGAGCAGGTCGCCCTTAGGTGTAAATACATACACCTCGTCTTCCTTCAGGTCCATCTTGAACTGGTCCATCAGCTGCAGGTCATCGTTGTTCTCGAGTGCGCTTCTGATGTTGGCGAGCCATTCGTCGATGCCTCCCTTCTCGCTCTTGATACCTTTATAGCGCCAATGGGCAGCCAGTCCGTGCTCAGCAATTTCGTCCATACGCTCTGTGCGAATCTGTACCTCCACCCATTTGTTCTCGGGTCCGAGCACGGTGGTGTGCAGACTCTCGTAACCATTGCTCTTAGGCACAGAGAGCCAGTCGCGCATACGTTTAGGGTTGGGCTGATACATGGCCGTGATGAGAGCGAACACCTGCCAGCACTGCATGTATTCCTTGTCGCGTGGCGAGTCGAGGATGATGCGGATGGCAAAGAGGTCGTACACGCCCTCGAAGCCGCATTGTTGCTTCTTCATCTTCTGCCAGATGGAGTGGATGCTCTTGGTGCGTCCCTTCATGTGGTATTTCAGTCCGGCAGCATCCAACTTCTCCTGTATAGGCTTGATGAATCGTGCTATGTAGGCATCGCGCGAAGCCTTTGTGGCGTTGAGCTTCTCCTTAATCATATAGTAGGCATCGTGCTCCAGATACTTCAGACTCAGGTCCTCGAGTTCGCTCTTCAGCTTGTACAGACCCAGTTTGTGGGCGAGGGGAGCGTACAGATAGCTTGCCTCTTCGCTCACACGCTGCTTGGCTTCGAGCTGGTCGGTGTCTCTGATTTGCCGCATCATATTGACACGGTTGGCTATCATGATCAGGATCACACGCATGTCTTCCGAGAACGAGACGAGCAGGTTGCGGAAGTTTTCGCTCTCAATGACAGGATTGCGCTTGTAGAGTTCGTTGATTCTCAACAGACCGCGGATGATGTGCGCCACGCCTTCGCCATATTTCTTCTCTATGTCGTCGAGCGTCTGATAACCGTCCACCACACTGGTCTGCATCAGGATAGCGATTACTCCGTCGCGTCTGAGTCCGATTTCGTTGACTGCTATCTCGGCTGTCTGCAGAGCATACAGTATGGGATTGAGCCCAAAGACATCTCGGCTTATCTGATGGTTGATGAATGCGTGATGAATATCTTCTCTGATCAGTTTCTCATCCTGGGCGCTGAAAGTGTTGCCGACAGCAGTACGCAATCGTTCCAGAATGGTGAGGGTTTGTTCCCTTTCTTCGGGTGTAAAAGTGAATTTTTCGTCCATAATTCGTCCCTTTTCTTAAAAACTTATTGCAAAGGTACAAAAAATCGTCATAAAATTTCTTTTTTCCAAAAAAACTTACTACATTTGTAGCACAACTAAAGAAAAAATAACATAAATATGGTATCATGAATCAGCAAGAACTAACCCAAATTGCTGCTCGCGGCATTTCGGAGCAGCAAATAGCAAAACAATTGGAGCAAATCAAAAATGGTTTCCCTTTCCTTCGTCTCGAAGGTGCTGCAGCCATTGGTAAGGGAATTATGTCTCCCGACGCAGAGGAGGTAAAGAAGTATGAACAGGTGTGGGACGAGTACAAGAAGCAGGGTCATCGCATCGTGAAGTTTGTGCCAGCATCTGGTGCGGCAAGCAGAATGTTCAAGAATCTCTTTGCATTCCTTGATGCGCCTTATGATGTGCCTACAACCGATTTCGAGAAGCATTTCTTCGACAATATCAAGAAGTTTGCCTTCCGCAAGTCTCTCTGCAGCAAGTGCAAGGAGAACGAGGGCAGCTGCGTATGCGACCTGATCAAGGCTGGCAAGTACAAGGCTGTGGTGGCAAACCTGCTGAAGGCAAGCGGACTCAACTATGGTCAGTTGCCTAAGGGTTTGCTGCAGTTTCATGAGTATTCCGACGAAGAGGTTCGCACCCCTATGGAGGAGCACCTGGTAGAGGCTGCGCTTTATGCCAGCAGTAACGGTGAGGCAAATGTCCACTTTACCGTTTCGCACGACCATCTGGAACTCTTCGAAAAGATGGTGGCAGATAAGGTAGAGGGCTACGCCAAGAAATTCGGCGTGAAGTACAACATCTCTTTCTCTGAGCAGAAGCCAAGTACCGACACCATCGCCGCCAATCCCGACAACACTGCTTTCCACAATGAGGATGGCTCGCTGCTCTTCCGTCCAGGCGGTCATGGAGCGCTGATAGAAAATCTGAACGAGATAGATGCCGACGTGGTGTTCATCAAGAATATAGATAATGTGGTGCCCGATCGTCTGAAGGCCGACACCGTGACCTACAAGCAGGTGATTGCCGGCATCTTGGTTTCGCTGCAGCAGAAGGCATTCGAGTATCTGCGCATTCTCGACTCGGGTACTTACAATCATGAGAAGTTGGAGGAGATTATCCGATTCCTGCAGCGCGACCTGTGCTGCCGTCGTGCCGACATCAAGGAACTGGAGGATGCTGACCTGGTGATTTATCTGCGCAAGAAGCTGAACCGTCCGATGCGTGTATGTGGCGTGGTAAAGAATGTGGGCGAGCCTGGTGGCGGACCTTTCCTTACCTACAACAGCGACGGAACGGTGAGTCTGCAGATTCTGGAAAGCTCACAGATCGACAAGAACAACAAGCAATACATGGATATGTTTGCGCAGGGCACTCACTTCAATCCAGTAGACCTTGTTTGCGCCACTAAGGACTATAAGGGCAACGATTTCGACCTGCCTAAGTATGTGGATCCCAAGACAGGATTTATCAGCAACAAGAGCAAGAACGGCAAGGAACTGAAGGCGCTCGAGCTGCCCGGTCTTTGGAATGGTGCGATGAGCGACTGGAACACGGTGTTCGTAGAGGTTCCTCTCAGCACTTTCAACCCAGTGAAGACGGTCAACGACCTGCTTCGTGACCAGCATCAGGCAAAAGCTTAATACAACATACGTACAATAAAATTTCACCCATCCTCCAACTCTAAACAGAGAAGAAGGATGGGTGAAGTTTTTTTTATGTGTTTGTGACTGTAGAATCTTCTTATTCGTTCATCAGATAGTTCTTGAATGAAGCGAAGTCCTTTGTCATTTCGATGCTCTGCTTTTTGCCCTTCATGAACTCGGCAAGGCGTGCAGGAATCTCGATGTCGGTGCCGAGGATGCTGTCCACCTTCTCCTTGAACTTGGCAGGATGGGCAGTCTCGAGGAACACACCAACCTCGCCTGGCTTCAACTGTTCCTTCAAGGCACGATAACCGCAAGCTCCATGAGGATCAAGCACATACTTGGTGTCGTTGTAACATTGCTTCATGGTCTCGGCTATCTGCTCGTCCTTGTATGTGGCACCGCTGATGTAGGCTGTGATGGCCTCGTGGTTGCCCTTGTAGAGGTCGTAGATGCGGGCGAAGTTGGATGGGTCGCCCACGTCCATGGCATTGGCTATTGTAGCCTTGCTGGGCTGAGGATTGTACTCGCCAGTCTGCAGATAGTTGTAGAAAATATCGTTGGCGTTGTTGGCAGCTATGAAGCGATGGATGGGCAGTCCCATCTCATGACCGAAGAGTCCGGCTGTGATGTTGCCGAAGTTTCCGCTGGGCACGCAGATCACCAACTTGTCTGCCAGTCCCTTCTCCTTCATGCGTGCATAGGCGTTGAAGTAGTAGAAAGCCTGAGGCAGGAATCGTGCCACATTGATAGAGTTGGCCGAGGTGAGCTTCATGTGCTTGTTGAGTTCCTCGTCCATGAAAGCCGACTTGACAAGCGCCTGGCAGTCGTCGAACACGCCATCCACCTCGAGGGCTGTGATGTTCTGTCCGAGGGTGGTGAACTGGCTTTCCTGAATCTTGCTTACCTTCCCCTTAGGATAGAGCACATAGACGTGAATGCCGTCAACACCGAGGAATCCATTGGCTACAGCCGAACCTGTGTCGCCCGAAGTAGCAACGAGCACGTTGACTTCCTCCTTGCCTTCCTGACGCACGAAGTACTGCAGCAGACGGGCCATGAAGCGCGCGCCTACATCCTTGAAGGCGAGGGTAGGGCCATGGAAGAGCTCCAAAGAGTAGATGTTTGGCTCTACCTCTACCACAGGGCAGTCGAAAGCCAGTGTGTCGTAGACGATCTTCTTCAAAGACTCAGCATCGACGTCCTCGCCGAAGAAGGCGTCAGCCACCTTGTATGCAATCTCCTGGAAGGAGAGTTTCTCGATGTTGTCGAAGAAGTCCTGTGGCAACTTCTTGATGATTTCGGGCATGTAGAGACCACGGTCTTCTGCCAGTCCTTTTACTACCGCCTTGTGAAGATCGGCGATGGGTGCTTTCTTATTTGTTGAATAATATTTCATTTTCTTTATTGTTTAATAAGTTTCGCAAGTAGGTCCATACGCCCTGAAAGGGCAGAAACTTTAAAACTCCAGGCAATACATAAAGCTTTTGCCCTTACAGGGCGCCTTGTTGACTGCCATTATACCCAGGGTGTTACCCTGGGCTAGGAGCTTTTGGGCCTTCAGCCCGTACTTGAACCACATGCGAAAGT
>OBAH01000786.1_pt1 | contig 22269 bp, 19 predicted proteins | sample 1517491 | NCBI WGS metagenome assembly OBAH01 (sample SAMN04571697, study PRJEB22368) | human gut metagenome | biome: human gut; material: stool | host: Homo sapiens | place: Luxembourg | collected 2012-08-03
GTGGGACCTCTTGCAGGAAAAATGCTGGGCAGTATGTTCTGGTTCTTTGAGTATCAGTTCACCGTTCTGCCTGTCCTGCTGACAATTCCGGTATTTCTTCTGCTGGGGTTGCTGATCCCCTGCATGATGTATGACAATGCAGCAAAATGCAGCGTTGTAGAACAATTAAGGGATGCTCAATAACTGTTAAACCAAGGGTTGGAAGGCATAGACGGTTAGAAAATAGCCCACGGGATTTTATGCAGATATTACATGTAAATATAGATGATTTTTTGGACGTAACATGATAGAATGGTTACAACAAAAAAAGGAGAACACCCATGAAACCAAGAACAGAAATCAGCATGCAGCTCTACAATCTGATGATGGAACGAGGTTACCCGGAGAATTTATGTGATCTTGTCACCAGAAATCTGAATACCGATTATACAGCAACAAGAATGATCGGATATTTATCCCATTATTCTGATTTGCCGGATGTAGAAGTTGTGGATGAAATGCTTGCTATTTTAAGTGACCGTAACGAGCTTATCAAGAAAAAAGAATCTGAACAGGCACAGGCCAGGATCAGTGAGATTTACAGATTTGGATTAGATATTAAATAAAAGTGGAATAGATAAGAGGGAGCAAAATCTGCCCCCTCGATTATTTTTGCTCTAAAATATAAGCCAATAAAGCGTCGCATCCTTCATTTACATCTCTGTAAGTTGCATCAAAATTCCCAGTATACCAGGGATCTGCGATATCAGCGCCTTTCCGTGATGTGTAATCTAAAAGTTTAGAAACCTTACCGTCCGGATCACCTTTAAGCATGCGGTTAAGATATTTTATATTAATCGAATCCATACCTATGATATAATCGAAATTATCATAATCGGAAAATGTAATCTGTTTTGCACGATGTGGTACTAAAGGAATTCCAACTTCTTTTAGTTTGTTTACTGTACCTCTATGCGGTGGATTCCCGATTTCTTCTGTGCTTGTCGCAAAACTGTCTATTACAAACTGATCACTCAACCCTTTTTCTTTTACCTTATAGGTAAACACGCTTTCGCTTAAGGTTGATCTGCAAATATTCCCCCAACATACAAATGCTACTCTTGTTTTCATGATGTACCTCATTCTTCTAATAAATATACCGGAAATATTTCTCCCTGTCTCTTATGCCTCCAATGCATAGGAAAGAAGCTTTTTCAAATTGTGATGGAACTGACGTTTATATGCATGCAGTTTTTTCTTCTCGGAAGTGGAATAGTGTTTCTCCACGTAGATATCATATCGTTTGAACAAACTTCGGAAATCTGTATCCTGTCTTTGTCCCCAACGGACCAGTACCCAGTTCATGGCATCTATATTCCAGTATTCGCTTGGAATTCCTGCTATTTTCAATGTGGTGATCTGACGCATTGCCTGCATGGATAGGCGGCTGAGCTGGCGTTCACGGTGCATCTCATCCGGATCGTTTTTCCCAAGCTTTTTCATTAATTTTTGAGAGAGTGTCTTTGTCCTGGAAGCACGTTCCATTACACGAACACTTTGATCAATGATATCCTGGAGCTGCACTGCGGCATTCCAGTAAGTCACGAAAGAAACGGACTCTTTTTCATCTTCTGGTGTAAGTTTAAATGTCTTAAAAACACGGTCTGTAACTCCAAAAATTTCCAGATTATAAGCTTTTCTTTTCGCCGGATTGGAAAGAACCCGGTAGGCTTCCAGAATCTCCTGCATAAAAGCAGTTGTATCTATATCTTTATGCATATTGGCATCCGGATGGTAGACCTTAGCCAATGCATTTTTCGCTGAAGTAATTTCTTCCAGAGTCGCATCTCTGGATACACCTAAGATATCGTAATAAGTGCGTGAGCTCATTTTGACCTCCTAATATTAGATTCCATTTTTCTGAAATCAAAGAAAATGGACAGTACTTCTAATATACGCCTGTAAAATTGAAAAGTCAATTCTCTCCAGACATATTTCCCCTTCATCGCTACTATACTGGTAAAAGAATAGTCCATGGGGGAATTGCAGATGAAGAAAGGTTTTACAGTGATTCTGCTGAGTGTTTTTCTGCTGTATAGGATTACATTTCCGACAAGTGTAGTCCACGCGGAAGAAGTAGAAATAAGTGCGCCGTCTGGTATTCTTATGGAAATGTCTACGGGAACGGTTTTATTTGAAAAAGATGCAGATACTGCGCGGCCACCGGCAAGTGTTACAAAGATCATGACAATGTTGTTAATCTTTGATGCATTAGAAAACGGAACCATATCACTTGATGATGAAGTGTCAACTTCCGAGTATGCAGCTTCTATGGGAGGATCTCAAGTATTCCTGGAACCTGGAGAGATGCAGACGGTAGGTACGCTGCTAAAATGCATTTCTATCGCAAGCGCAAACGATGCATGTGTAACTATGAGTGAATGTATCTGCGGTAATGAACAAGAATTTGTAAAACAAATGAATGCGCGGGCAAAAGGACTTGGAATGAAACATACAAACTTCGTAAACTGCAACGGATTAGATGCAGATGGCCATGAGATGAGTGCCAGAGACATTGCACTCATGTCGCGGGAACTGATGACCAAATATCCGCAGATAAAGGACTACTGTACGGTCTGGATGGAAAATATCACGCATACAACTGCCCGTGGATCTTCAGAATTTGGCCTGACGAATACAAATAAACTAATCCGGCAGTACGAATATGCGACTGGTCTGAAAACCGGATCCACCGGAAAGGCAAAGTTCTGTGTATCAGCAACGGCAAGTAAGAATGGTGTGGATCTGATCGCAGTAATTATGGGCGCTGAAGATTCAAAAAGCCGTTTTAAGGATGCGGTAACCTTATTGAATTATGGATTTGGGAAATGTCAGATTTATAATGCAAAAGAGCAGAAACTGCCAGAGGTTCTGGTGAAAGGTGGCAAAGAAGATCATCTAAAGATTCAATATGAGGAAGGATTTACTTATGTAGATACAGAAGGATCTGATTTATCGAAAGTCGAAGAAATAACAGAAATTCCAGATGAAGTAAAAGCACCTGTGAAAAAAGGGGAAACAGTTGGCCGGATTTGTTATCGGATAAGCGGGAAAGAAATCGGATCCGTAAATCTGATCGCTTCAACACCTGTGGAAAAGGCAGATTTTGGAGATTATCTAAAAAAGATTTGGAAGAAATTATTATAACACTTGTCGGGAACATGTAAAATGTTTTATAATAAAGGGTACGAATGCGGGTAGCTCAGAAGGATTTTCAGTCTGTTTTATGAAATTTTACTACCCGCAATGGATATAAAAATACAGGAGGCAGATTAAATTAATGATTACAGAACGTATTGATCATACATTATTAAGAGCAGATGCAACAGAGGAAGATATCCGTGGATTATGTGAGGAAGCAGTTACGTACGGATTTCATTCTGTTTGTGTGAATTCAAGTTGTGTTGCGCTTTGTGCCTCTCTTCTGAAAAATACAGGAATTAAAGTATGTACCGTGATTGGTTTTCCGTTAGGAGCAATGTCAACAACTGCGAAGATTGCAGAAGCAACAGCAGCAGTGAAAGACGGCGCAGAAGAGCTGGATATGGTTATCCATATTGGGGCATTGAAGAGTGGAAACTGGGATTATGTAAGAAGAGATATCGGTGCGGTTGTAGCTGCTGCCGGGGATGACGTGATTGTAAAGGTGATTCTTGAGATATGTCTGCTTACAGACGAAGAGATTCAGGAGGCTTGTCTTGTAAGCCGTGATGCAGGTGCAGACTATGTAAAAACTTCTACCGGTTTCTCAACCGGCGGAGCAACTGTAGAAGCAGTTTCTCTTATGAAGCGTACGGTTGGCTCTGACATGAAGGTAAAGGCATCCGGTGGTATTCATACACTGGAAGATGCACGGAAGATGTTTTATGCAGGTGCAGACCGTATTGGATCAAGTTCCGGTGTGGCGATTGCAGAAGCTGAGATGTCCGAGATACATACGATATGAGCATCCTAGGTTTTTTCACAGTTCTTTTTCTGATTGTGTGCGCGGTTATATTAGCAGAAATGTATCGGGAGCAGCATTCTTTTTGTGTAACACATTACGAAGTACATTCACCAAAGATAACTTGCACAGCCGAAAAAGACCCAGTGAACAGAATTATTTTTTTAAGTGATATGCACAACCATGTTTATGGTAAGCAGAACAATAAATTGTTCGAAGCTATAAAAGCAGAACAGCCGGATCTGATTTTAATTGGCGGAGATATGCTGGTGGCAAAAAATGACGTGCGATACCAAGAGGCACTGGATTTTGTCAGTCGTCTGCCGCAGCTCTGCCCGGTTTATTATGCCAGTGGAAATCATGAACAGAGAATCAAAGAGAATCAGGAAAACTATTCTTTGTGTTATGAAGAGTATCGTAAAAAGTTACAGGCAGAAGGGGTTCGTTTTCTGGAAAATGAAAGTTGCGATATTCTGTTGGGAAATCAACAGATTCATATCAGCGGATTGGAACTCCCACTGATTGTGAATAAAAAATTCCGCAAGGCGGATGTCACCGCTGAAGATGTACGCAGATGCCTGGGAGAAAAGCATACTACAGGAAATCAGGAAAAACAGCAGGAGACAACAGAGAATTTCGCAGACAACAGTTATCACATTCTGCTTGCCCACAATCCATCCTATATGGAAGCTTATAAGGAATGGGGTTCCGATCTGATTTTGTCTGGACATTTACATGGAGGATGTGTACGCTTGCCGGGAATTGGCGGCGTGATCACTCCGCAGGCATTTCTTTTTCCAAAATATTCAGGAGAGAGGACCGTGGAGGGAGAACAGACGATCATCGTCAGCAAAGGGCTTGGAACACATACATTTAATGTGAGACTGTTCAATCCGGCAGAAGTGATTGCAATCACCCTTTGCAGATAAAAGGAGATTATTATGGGAATACCGGTAAAACTGGAAGTATTTGAAGGGCCGTTGGATCTGCTCCTTCATCTGATCGAGAAGAATAAAGTAGATATTTACGATATCCCCATTGTGGAGATTACGAATCAGTACATGGAATATATCCGTCAGATGCAACGAGAAGATCTGAATGTGATGAGTGAATTTCTTGTTATGGCAACGACGTTGTTGGATATTAAATGCAAGATGCTTCTTCCAAAAGAAGTCAAAGAAGACGGAGAGGAAGAAGATCCAAGGCAGGAACTGGTTGAACAGCTGCTACAGTATAAAATGTATAAATACATGTCTTATGAGCTCAGAGACCGCCAGGTAGATGCGGATCTGATTTTATATAAGAATCCGACAATTCCGGAAGAAGTTCTGGAATATGTAGAGCCAGTTGATCTTGACCTTTTACTTGGGGATCTGACAATGGTACAGTTAAAGAAAGTTTTTCAGGAAGTTATGCGTCGACAGACAGATAAAGTGGATCCGGTAAGAAGTAAATTTGGCAAGATTGAGAAAGAGGAAGTTTCACTCACAGATAAGTTCCTTTATGTGCGTGATTATTTACAGGAACACCGCCGGTTCAGTTTCCGTCAGCTTCTTCAGAAGCAGAAGAGTAAAATGCATGTTGTTGTTACGTTTCTTGCGATTCTTGAAATGATGAAGCTGGGTGAAATTTATGTTGAACAAGAATCTACTTGTGGTGAGATCATGATTGAGAGAAAAGGAGACGTAGTGTAAATGGCAGGAGTAAAAACACTTCAGGCTGCAATTGAAGCTATTTTATTTACAATGGGAGAGTCTGTTGAACTAGGTAAAATTGCGAAAGCAATCGAACAGGATGAGCAGACAACCGAAGAATTACTTCAGGATCTGATGAAGAAATACGAATCAAAGAACAGAGGAATCCGCATCATTGAACTGGACAAGTCTTATCAGATGTGTACAAAGAAAGAAATGTATGACTATCTGATCCGTGTAGCAAAGCAGCCAAAGAAATATACTCTGACGGACGTTCTTCTTGAGACAATGTCAATCATTGCATACAAACAGCCGATCACCAAGATCGAGGTAGAGAAGATCCGTGGAGTAAAGTCTGATCATGCAGTAAATAAACTTGTGGAATATGGTCTGGTAGAAGAAGTCGGAAGACTTGATGCACCTGGAAGACCAATTCTTTTCGGCACGACGGAAGAATTCTTAAGAAGATTCAGTGTACCGTCGATTGATGATCTTCCGTCATTGAATCCGGAACAGCTGGAACATTTCAAAGAAGAAGCAGAGGATGAGGCAAAGATCCGTATGGACATTTGATTTTTGAATTCTACAACTTGCATTGGAATCATAAAATTAAAAGAAGAATGGAGCTTCCAATATAAACAGGAAATCAATTGATGATAGAATTTAAAAAGTGGTATTTCAGAATCTATTTATTCTTTGTTCGCATACTGATTGTCAGCATGATCATTGGAATTTCTTTTCCGGTTCATGTTTTTGGAACCACATCTGATCATGCAGGACAAAACTGGAAGATAAATGTCAGTTCTAACGAACGTCAGGTAGTTCCAGATGAGCTAAAACAATTATACGCCCTGTCTGCCGTCTTAATGGATGCAGACAGTGGGCGTATTTTATTTTCCAAAAATGGACAGGAAGAACGGGCAATGGCAAGTACAACAAAGATTATGACTTGCATCCTTGCATTAGAGAGCGGCATAATGGATTCGGAAAATCAGATTGTTACAGTAAGCGATCAGGCTGCTACGCAGCCAAAGGTACATCTTGGAATGGTTGCAGGAGAACGGTTTTATTTAAAAGATCTTCTTTATTCCTTAATGCTGGAGTCACATAATGACTCTGGGGTTGCAATTGCAGAAGCTGTTGCCGGAAGTGTAGAGAAATTCGCAGATCTGATGAACCAAAAAGCGCGGACGATCGGCTGTTATTCTACTTATTTTATCACACCGAATGGATTGGATGCAGCAGATTCAAATGGAATCCACCACACTACAGCAGAAGATCTTGCAAGGATCATGCGTTATTGTATTATGAATTCTAAGAAACAGGAAGAATTTCTTACGATCACGCGTACCGAAACCTATCAGTTTCAAGATGTTGAAGGAAAACGGTCGTTCAGCTGTTATAATCATAATGCATTCTTAAATATGATGGACGGCGCTCTTTCCGGAAAAACAGGATTTACTTCAGATGCCGGATATTGTTATGTCGGTGCGTTGCGTAGAGATAAGCGGACATTTATCGTTGCACTTCTTGCCTGCGGATGGCCAAATAATAAGAGTTATAAATGGTCCGATATGAGAACTCTTATGACTTATGCTTTAGATCATTATCAATATAAGACATTTGAAATTGAATTACCTGTCCGGCAGATATTTATTAATAATGGGATAAAAGCACATTCAGATACGATAGCTTATCCCGGTAAAAACGGAACCAAGATTTCTCTTACTGCAAATCTGACACCTGTTTCTTTCCTATTGAAAGAAGATGAAACGATTTCTGTTGACTATGAGATTCCTGATCAGTTGGATGCTCCTGTAAGGAAAGGAATGCAAGTCGGCAGGATTCGCTGCACGTTAAATGACAAATTGATCCGTGAATATCCCGTCTATACAACACAGAATGCAGAAAAGAGAACCTTAAAAAAATGTGTGGAATATATTTTCCACCTGTTTTCTATAAAAAATTCGTACCAAAAAGCAGGAAATATTAAAAAAGATCAAGTGAGGTGATTAAAATAGTCACTACAATCTAAGACTTTCCTGTGCTAATATAAACGAGTGTTAAAAAACAACAACTAAATTGATTAAATATAAGAGAGGTACACATTATGGAAAACTGGAGGAAATACGAAAAGACTTACTTTATGCCACCTGAGCCATGTTATGACTGGGTAAAGAAAGATTCAATTGACAAAGCACCAATCTGGTGCAGTGTTGACTTGAGAGATGGTAACCAGGCACTGATCGAGCCGATGAGTCTGGATGAAAAGTTGGAATTCTTCCAGCTGCTTGTGGATGTAGGATTCAAGATGATCGAAGTCGGATTCCCAGCTGCGTCTGAGACGGAATATCAGTTTTTAAGAACATTGATCGAGCAGAACATGATTCCGGATGACGTTACGATCCAGGTTCTGACACAGGCAAGAGAGCATATTATCAGAAAAACTTTTGACGCTGTCAAAGGTGCTCCACATGCTATTATCCATGTATATAATTCAACATCTGTTGCACAAAGAGAACAGGTATTTAAGAAAGATAAAGAGCAGGTAAAGCAGATTGCAATTGACGGTGCAAAACTTTTGAAAGAGTTAGCAGAAGAAACAGATGGAAACTTTACATTCCAGTACAGTCCGGAAAGTTTCCAGGGAACAGAAGTTGACTATGCATTAGAAGTCTGCAACGCAGTCCTTGAGATCTGGCAGCCAACAGCTGATAACAAAGCGATCATCAACCTGCCTACAACAGTGGAAAATGCTATGCCTCATGTATTCGCAAGTCAGGTAGAGTATTTTAACAAGCATCTGCGCGACAGAGAGAATGTAATTCTTTCTCTGCATCCGCACAATGACAGAGGATCAGGAGTTTCAGATGCTGAGCTTGGAATCCTTGCCGGTGCTGATAAAATTGAAGGAACCTTGTTCGGAAACGGAGAAAGAACAGGTAACGTAGATATTATTACACTTGCAATGAATATGTTTTCTCAGGGTGTGAATCCGGAACTTGATTTCTCTAATATGAGTGACATTTGTGAAATCTATGAACGCGTGACAAGAATGAAAGTTTCTCCGCGCCAGCCATATGCAGGAGATCTTGTATTTACAGCATTCTCCGGTTCACATCAGGATGCGATTGCGAAAGGTATGACCTGGAGAGAGGAGCATGACTGTCAGACATGGACTGTTCCATATCTCCCGATCGATCCACAGGATGTTGGCAGAAGATACGATTCCGATGTAATTCGTATTAACAGCCAGTCAGGAAAGGGTGGCGTAAACTATATCCTGAAGCAGAGCTTTGGAATCAGCTTACCGGAAAAGATGAGAGAAGAAGTCGGATATCTTGTAAAAGATGTTTCCGACAAGGCTCACGAAGAACTTACACCAGACAATGTATATCATATCTTCGAAGACCATTACATCAATGCGAAACCAATTTTCAGTGTTGATGAATTCCACTTTAAACAAGAAGATGGAATTGTCGCAGAAGCAACGATTCACCACAATGGAAGTAACCGCAAGATCACAGGTGTTGGAAACGGACGTCTGGATGCTGTCAGCAATGCGATCAAGCATTATTTTGATATCGAATTTGAACTTGCATTTTACGAGGAGCATTCTTTGACAAAAGGATCTTCTTCCAGAGCTGTTGCTTATGTCGGTGTTATTTCCAACAAGAAGCGTTACTGGGGTGTCGGAGTTGATGCCGATATTATCAAAGCATCTATTGAAGCACTCGTTGTTGCAGTGAATAAATTGGATAGCGTACAGAGATCCCAGACATGCAAGGATGAAAGATTATTAGATATTACAAATTATATTTACGCAAATTATAAAGAAGTTACATTGGATGATCTTGCTGAGAAGTTCTTCCTTTCAAAACCATATTTGTCAAAATATATTAAAGAAAAATCAGGAATGACATTCGGAGATATTCTGAAAGAAATCCGTATGAAAAAGGCAAGAGCAATGCTTAAGAGCAGCAGTGCAACTGTAGAAAGTATTGCAGAATCTGTGGGATATCAGAATGTAGAGCATTTTAACAGAACATTTAAAAAACTGTATAATATCACACCGGTACAGTATAGAAACAAACCTTGATCCCGATTCAAGTTTGACTAAATTTGAAAATGTAATCTTAAAACAAATCGCCTGACAGTTACCATAAATAGTAGCTGTCAGGCGATTACTGTTATGCAGATTCATTATTCTGCTAATTCTTCCCACAATTCATACAATTCTTCTAATCTTGTTTCATTTGCAGCGCGTTCTGTTGAAAGTTTCTGGCACTCAATAGAGTTCGAATAAACTTCCTCTTTCGTCAGTTCCTCGTCAATCTCTGTGTTGCGATCTTCGAGTTTTGCGATTTCTTCCTCTGTTTTCTTCAACTCATTTTTACGTTTACGTTCACGTGCCTGCTGTTCCTTCTGTTCCTGCCAGCTTAATTTTGAATCCGAAGCAGGAGTGGATGCCATAGAATTGCCTGAATTGGATACATTTTCTGCATTTGTTTCATTTCCAGAAGCATAAGCAAGTGTCAGTGCTTCTTTTTTCTCCAGATAATAATCGTAGTTTCCGATGTAATTAACAAATGTCTGATTCACCAGTTCAAGGATCCGGGAGGCTGTCTGATTGATAAAATAACGGTCATGGGATACATAAAGTATCGTTCCGCTGTAGTTATTTAATGCTTCTTCCAGAATTTCTTTGGAAGTAATATCCAGATGGTTGGTCGGCTCATCAAGGATTAGAAAATTTGCTTCCGAAAGCATAAGTTTGGCAAGTGATACGCGGCCTTTTTCTCCACCGCTTAACGTATGAATCTCTTTGAACACTTCATCTCCGGTAAACTGGAATGCAGCGAGTGTATTTCTGATCTGTGTATTGGTAAGATCAGGATAGTCATCAGAAATCTCATCAAAAATGGTCTTATCATCATGAAGTACGTGATGTTCCTGGTCGTAATAACCAATCGTCACTTTGGATCCAAGTGTGAATTCGCCCTGATCCGCTGCAATAACCTGATTAATGATCTTTAAAAGTGTTGTCTTTCCGGTTCCGTTATCACCAATCACAGCGACATGTTCGCCACGTTTGATTTCAAAATTGATATCACGGAAGAGAACCTGACTGTCAAATTGCTTTGAGAGATGTTCCACTGTAAGAACATCATTTCCGCTGATCTGCGATGGTTCCAGCGTAAAATGCATTTCTTTCGTACTGTCAACCGGTTTGTCCAATGGCGTAATCCTGTCAAGCATTTTCTCACGACTCTCTGCACGTTTGATTGATTTTTCACGATTGAAAGACTTTAATTTATCAATAACAGCCTGCTGATGTTTGATCTCACGCTGCTGATTCATGTATTCTTTCAGCTGTGCATCTCGGATCTGCTGTTTTTTCATTGCATAATCTTTATAATTTCCAAGGTACATGCGAACCTGTGCATTGTCAATCTCAACAACTTTTGTGACAACACGATTCAGGAAATAACGGTCATGGGAGACGATAAATACCGCTCCGGAATAATTGATCAGATATGTTTCCAGCCAGGCAATAGAATTCAGATCCAAGTGGTTTGTCGGCTCATCAAGCAGGAGGATATCCGGACTTGTAAGCAGTAATTTTCCGAGAGAAACACGGGTCTTCTGACCTCCTGAAAGTGTATCTGTCTGTTTATTAAAATCGTCTTCCGTAAACCCAAGTCCCTTTAATACACCTGTAATCTCACTTTCGCAGGCATAACCGTTTCTTGCATCAAATTCAGACTGTAGACGATTGTAGGTCTCCAGGCGGCTCTGCAATTCCTCACCTTCCAGATGCTTCAGCTCATGTTCAATGGAACGAATCTGAGCTTCCATTGCAAAAATATCCGCTTTTGCACTTTTTACTTCCTCATAAATGGTATTTCCGGATTTTAAATCCTGACGCTGCGCAAGATAACCGAGTGTCTTTCCTTTCGCGAGAATAACCTCTCCACCATCAAGAGGCTCTTCTCCGATGATCATCTTAAGGATTGTTGATTTCCCGGCGCCGTTCACACCGACAAGAGCAGCTTTCTCACGATCTTCAATATGAAAGGAGCCGTCTCGTACAATTTCGCGTTCCCCAAACGCTTTTTCTATATTGTGACATGCGAGTATCATATATTTTCACCTCGTTTTTTGACTTCTAACATTATCATTATATAGAAAAATGTCGAAAATACAAGGAAAATATATGGATTTTAAAGGTTTTTGCAAAACAAAAGTTTGACAGAACTTTAACTCTTTTATATAATAAAGAGTAGTTTAAGAGTGGAGGGCTAAAAATTGGAACAGAGAAAGATATCACGCGCAGTCATTTCCAGACTTCCGAGGTACTACAGATATCTGGGAGATCTGCTGGAGGCTGGCGTAGAGAGAATTTCATCCAGTGACTTGAGTAAGAAGATGCATGTAACGGCTTCACAGATACGTCAGGATTTGAATAATTTCGGTGGATTCGGCCAGCAGGGGTACGGATACAATGTGAAATATCTTTATACAGAGATTGGAAAGATCTTAGGATTGGATAGATGTCATAATTTTATTATCATTGGTGCCGGTAATTTAGGACAGGCACTGGCAAACTATGCTTCCTTCGAAAGAAGCGGATTTATTCTGAAAAGTCTTTTCGATGTGAATCCTCGACTGGAAGGCGTAACGATCAGGGGGATTCCTGTACGTATGGTTGATGAACTGGAAGATTTTCTTAAGAATAATGACATTGAAATTGCTGCACTGACACTTCCAAAATCAAAAGCAATTGAAGTGGCTGATATTCTGGTAGATAACGGTGTGAAGGGAATTTGGAATTTTGCACATACAGACCTTTCCCTTCCAAAGGATGTGGTCGTTGAGAACGTACATTTATCTGACACACTGATGAAGTTATCTTACAACCTTTGTCAGCAGGATAAAGAATAGAATCTAGCAAAGCTGCAAGGATGCTGTGGGACCAACTGACAAAAGGAGGTTTCGCAGCATCTGTTCATGTTAAAAGGAATTAATAATGTTAGAAAGGTCAGGCGATAAGCATGAGATATCTTCCAAATGGGAAGCAGATGAGTGAAGCTGATGCACACACAATTCATGAAATTGGGATTCCATCCCCTGTACTTATGGAACGTGCAGCACTTCAGATTGTCGAGACAATGCATAAGAAAAATATTTCCACAGAAAAAAGTCTGATTGTTTGTGGAAGCGGCAACAATGGTGGAGACGGATTTGCAGTAGCAAGGCTCTTAACCGAACAGGGAAAGCATGCAGATGTACTATTTGTAGGGAAAGAAGCTTCTTTAAGTGAAGAATGTCGATGTCAGAAACAGATTGTAGAAAATATGGGGATTTCTGTATTCACAGAATTCCCGGATGAAGAATATACTGTAATAATTGATGCTGTATTTGGTGTTGGACTCTGCCGTGAAATCACAGGACATTATAAAGATGTGATCAACTGGATGAATCTTCAGGATGCAGAAAAAGTTGCTGTTGATATTCCATCCGGGATCTGTGCTGCAACAGGAAAGATTCTTGGGACAGCATTTCGAGCCGACCTTACAGTATGTATGGCATGTGTAAAATTAGGCTGTGAGCTTTTCCCTGGCAAGTCCTATGCAGGAGAGAGCATTCCGGTTGCGATTGGAATTGATCCGAAATATTTTTCGAATCACCTGGATGTTTGTTATACCTTTGACAAAAATGATCTTGGAAAACTTCTTCCTTCGAGAATGATGAATTCGCACAAGGGAAGTTATGGGAAAGTTCTTATGATCACCGGAAGTCCCGGGATGGCTGGTGCTGCATTTCTTTCTGCCTGTGCTGCCTATACAGTTGGTGCCGGTCTAGTACAGATTTATACAGCAAGTGAAAACCGTCTGGCACTGCAGGAACTTCTTCCGGAGGCAATCATATCCTGCTATGATTCTTATGATGACAGTCAACTGTCTCATCTTCTTGACTGGGCTGATGTGGTTTGTATTGGCTGTGGACTTGGAATGGGACAGATTTCCGAAAAGATATTGAAAAATGTATTGAAAAATGTATCTTGTCCATGTGTCATAGATGCCGATGGACTTAATTTACTGAGCAGGAATATAGAGTTATTAAATCAATGTTGTGCACCTGTGATTTTAACTCCACATATGAAAGAAATGTCAAGGCTGACCGGATGGAGTATTGATACGATCATGGAAGATCGCTTCCAGGCACTTGATCAGATCATAAAACAATCCGGACCGGATACAAAATCATCCATAATCTGTGTGTTAAAAGACAGTCGTACTGTTGTCGCACAGACAAATCGGCAGAGATTTGTAAATCTCGCTGGTAATAACTCTATGGCAAAAGGTGGTTCCGGAGACGTTCTTGCCGGAACGATTGCAGGACTTCTTGCACAGCATATGGCACCATTTGAAGCCACTACTGTGGGAGTTTTCCTACATGCCTGTGGTGGAGATGAAGCGAAAAAGAGCAAAGGAAGTTACAGCGTATTAGCCAGAGACCTGATTCAGGGTATGGCCGATGCAATGAAGAATGCAAAGGAGTGCAGATAAATTATGAAACAGTATAACAGAGTATGTGCCCGGATCAATCTGGACGCAATTGCATATAATATGGAACAGATGAAAAATCGCATTGGTCAGGAGGGACGTTTAATCGCTGTTATCAAGACGGATGCATACGGACACGGAGCAGTTCCTCTTGCGGAAATGTTTGAGGAAACGCCTTATATCTGGGGTTACGCTGTAGCATGCATGGGAGAAGCAAGAACTTTAAGAGCACATGGAATCAAGAAACCAATCTTGATTCTTGGCTGTGTTTTTCCTGATGAGTATGAAGAAATGGTTGAAAAAGAAATCCGTGCAGCAGTTTATACAGAAGAGATGGCCAAGGGAATGGCTGATGCTGCCGCAAGGTCAGGAAAGACCGCATTTCTTCACATAAAAATTGATACAGGAATGGGACGAATTGGATTCAAAGTAAGCAAAGAGAGTGTTGAGACAATTTCCAGAATCAGCAAACTTCCTAATATTAAAATGGAAGGAATGTTCACACACTTTGCAAAGGCAGATGAATTTGACAAGTCTTATACATTTGCCCAACATGAAAAATTCCTCTGGATGAAAGAACAGTTAGAAAAAAATGGAGTCCAGATCTCCTATTATGATTGTGATAACAGTGCCGGAATTATTGATTTTCCGGATATGAAGCATGATCTTGCCAGAGCCGGAATCTCTATTTATGGAATGTATCCGTCAGATGAAGTGAAAAAAGATGCTGTTGACCTGAAACCGGCACTGGAATTAATCAGCCATATCAGCTTTGTAAAGGATGTGGAAAAAGGAACTTCCATCAGTTACGGTGGAACTTTCGTCGCGCCAAAGAAGATGCGAATCGCTACGATTCCCGTCGGATACGGTGACGGATATCCGCGTTCCCTTTCAAATAAAGGCTATGTTCTTATCCATGGAAAACGTGCAGATATTGTAGGAAGAGTCTGCATGGATCAGTTTATGGTAGATGTAACAGAGATTCCGGAAGCAAAATTCATGGATCCGGTTACTCTGGTCGGAAAAGACAAGGACGCCATTATCCGTGTAGAAGATCTTTCTGATCTGAGTGGAAGATTCAATTATGAATTTGTCTGTGATCTGAGCAAGCGTGTTCCGAGAGAGTATTATAAAAACGGTACGATCGTAAAACAGATTGATTATTTCGAATAACCGGAATAATTGAAAGAATCCGGTTGATATGCATACATCCGATAAAACCGGAGATACTTTAGTATGTTCTTAGAAGAAAAACAAAAGGTTCTGAGAAGAATCAGAGAACAAATACGAAAAGTAACTGGAATATCGGAGTGTGAATGAATTGATAATTAAGCGGGGCGACATTTATTACGCAGATCTTAGTCCTGTCGTTGGTTCCGAACAAGGTGGAATCCGGCCGGTACTTATAATACAGAATAACATAGGCAACAGACATAGTCCAACCATCATCTGTGCCGCAATTACGTCGAAGATGAATAAGGCAAAATTGCCGACACATATTGAAATCTGTACAAATGATTATAATATTATGAAAAATTCAGTTATTCTGCTGGAACAGATCCGTACAATTGACAAGAAAAGGCTGAGAGAATATGTCTGTCATATCGATCAGGAACGAATGAAAAAAATTGACCAAGCAATAAGAATCAGTCTGGATCTTACTACATAAATCCAACCAAATTCTTTACAGAACAAAAAAAGCGTGGTAAAATTATAAAGATAGTGCTTTACAGAACTTAGTGTGTATCTGTAAATGCAAATGAATTTATATAAAATACATTGATACAATAGAAAAGGAGAATCAGAATATGTCAGGACATTCTAAATTTGCGAATATCAAGCATAAGAAAGAAAAGAATGATGCAGCGAAAGGAAAGATTTTTACAAAGATCGGACGTGAACTTGCAATTGCTGTTAAGGAAGGTGGAAGTGCTGATCCGACAAACAACAGCAGACTTCGTGATGTTATTGCAAAAGCAAAAGCAAACAACATGCCGAATGATACAATCGAGAGAAATATCAAAAAAGCTGCCGGAGAAGGAACTGCTGATAACTATGAGCGTATTACATATGAAGGATATGGACCGAACGGAACCGCTATTATCGTTAAGACTCTTACAGATAACAAGAACCGTACAGCTTCCAATGTAAGAAATGCATTTACAAAGGGATGCGGAAACGTAGGAACACCTGGATGTGTATCTTTCATGTTCGATGAAAAAGGACAGATCATTATTGATAAAGAAGAGTGCGATATGGACTCTGATGATCTTATGATGACTGTACTTGATGCAGGTGCTGAAGACTTTAACGAAGAAGAAGACAGCTACGAAGTATTAACAGCACCGGAAGACTTCAGTGATGTTCGTCTGAAGATGGAAGAAGCCGGAATCCCTATGGTTTCTGCTGAAGTTACAATGATTCCACAGACATATGTTGATCTTACAAAAGAAGAAGATATTAAAAACATCCAGAAAACACTTGATCTTCTTGATGAAGATGATGATGTTCAGGACGTATACCATAACTGGAACGAATAATCAGTTATAAGAAATGGGGGACAATGATGAGTAATTACAAGATGGAAACTAAATGTGTACAGTCCGGTTACAATCCGGGAAACGGTGAACCACGTGTGCTCCCGATCGTACAAAGCACAACATTCCGTTACACCAGCAGTGATCAGATGGGAAGACTTTTTGATCTTGAAGAGTCCGGATATTTTTATACAAGACTTCAGAATCCGACGAATGATGCAGTAGCAGCAAAGATCTGTGATATGGAGGGGGGAGTAGCAGCAATGCTGACTTCTTCCGGACAGGCAGCAAACTTTTATGCGATTATGAATATTGCTGAAGAAGGTGATCATATCGTATGCGCGTCTGCCTTGTATGGCGGTACATACAATCTGTTTGCTCACACAATCCGTAAAATGGGTGTGAAAGCAACTTTCGTAGACCCAGACTGCACAGAGGAAGAACTGAATGCGGCATTTCAGGAGAATACGAAAGCTGTTTTTGGAGAAACTATCGCCAATCCGGCATTGACTGTTTTTGATTTTGAGAAATTTGCAAAAGCTGCACATGCACATCATGTTCCGTTAATCGTAGATAATACATTTGCAACACCGATCAACTGTCGTCCTTTTGAATGGGGTGCAGATATTGTTACTCATTCAACTACAAAATACATGGATGGACATGCAGCCTGTGTTGGCGGTGCAATCGTTGATAGCGGTAACTTTGACTGGGCTGCTTACGGAGACAAGTTTTCCGGACTTACAACACCGGATGAGACTTATCACGGAATTGTATACACAGAAAAGTTTGGCAAAGCTGCTTATATAACAAAAGCAACATCACAGCTGATGAGAGATCTTGGATCGATCCAGTCTCCACAGAATGCATTTCTTCTGAACCTTGGACTCGAGAGTCTTCATTTGAGAATGCCAAGACATTGTGAGAACGCTGTAAAGATGGCTCAGTATCTCCAGGGACATGAGAAAGTAGCATGGGTTAACTGTCCGTCACTTCCGGGAAGTAAAGATTATGACCTCGTTCAGAAATATATGCCGGATGGAACATGCGGTGTTATTACTTTTGGATTAAAGGGCGGAAGAGAAGCAGCAGTTAAGATGATGGACAAACTGAAACTGGTTGCGATTGTAACTCATGTAGCAGACGCAAGAAGCTGCGTACTTCATCCTGCAAGTCATACACACAGACAGATGAATGAGCAGGAACTGTTGGAAGCAGGTGTACAGCCAGATCTGATTCGTTTCAGTCTTGGAATTGAGAATATTGAAGATCTGATTGCCGATGTAGAACAGGCACTGGAAGATTAATATAAATAACATATGATTCAGGAGGTATGGATTCCCATGATTTTGTATCCATACCTCCTGTTTTTTTGTATCCGAATTGTAGGTTTTAAAAGTAGTTAGCTCTTTTGCTTAAATTGTGGAGATTGATATGCAGAATTGGATACAATACATATTTCCCCGTATTCTGTGCATTCTAGTAATAGTATTTATTTACTTTCAACAGGAGGCATATTTATATGAGCGAGGAAAAAAAGCAAAAATCAGATGAAATCAAAGAATTTGGTGCGTTAATGTTAAATGAAAATAAAAAGAATTACAAAATTCGTCTTCTGACAATTATAGGTGAAATTGAAGGACATGAAACGGTATCAAATAATACAAAAGCAACAAAGTACGAACATTTACTTCCACAACTGGCTGAAGCTGAAGAAAGCGATGAAGTAGAGGGGGTTCTCATTTTATTAAATACACTGGGTGGAGATGTGGAAGCTGGACTTGCAATTGCGGAGATGATAGCTTCTTTGGGAAAACCAACCGTTTCTCTTGTCCTTGGTGGAAGTCATTCTATTGGCGGTCCTCTTGCTGTTTCGGCAGATTATTCCTTTATTGTACCGACAGGAACCATGGTCGTTCATCCGGTTCGTTCAAACGGTACTTTTATCGGTGTGACACAGAGTCTGAGAAATATGGAACGTACACAGGACAGAATTGCCAGATTTATTGCTGCACACTCTAAAATCACAGAAAAACGTCTTGTTGATCTGATGTTGAACCCTACGCAGCTTGTAAAAGATGTAGGAACACTGTTAGAAGGAGAAGAAGCTGTAAGAGAAGGGATCATCGACGAAGTCGGAGGCATTCACCAGGCATTTAAAAAACTCTATGAATTGATTGATGAAAAACGGGAAAAACCTTCGGAAATGTAAATATAGAACAAAAAAACAGCATCTGATCAAAGAAATTTTGTAATGACATGAATTTTAATTGATGTTATACTTGAAATAGTATGTATTCAATCTATCGTTTGATTGAATCAGTACAATGGTATAATAATTAAGGGGGAATCAGATGGCTGCAAAATCTACAAATACGAAAAAAAGTTCTACGAACAACACAGCGAAAGCAGCAAAAAATGCAACAACTAAGAAAACATCGACAGCAAAAAAAGCTTCTGCCTCCACAAAGAAAAGTTCTGGCAGTAAGACAAAAAGAACTTCAAATCATATAAATACAGCACAAAGTCAGGAAATCCGTTCAGAGATTCTTCTATTGGGTTCCCTTGCCATCTGCATCCTTCTTATCCTGAGTAATTTTGGTATGGGTGGCATAGCGGGAGGAGCAATTTCTTCTGTAGGATTTGGACTTGTAGGAGCAATGGCATATTTATTTCCATTTGTTTTTTTCGGAGCAGTTGCTTTTTATATTTCCAATAAAGGAAATCCTCATGCTTACATAAAAGTAGGTGCCGCAATTGTTCTGGTCATTCTCCTTTGTGGAATTTTAGAATTGATGTTTCATCCATATACTGCCGGGACATCTGTTTTATCTTACTACAAAGATTCCAGTGCTGATAAAAATGCGGGTGGATTACTTGGCGGAATTCTGATCAGTATTTTATGTCCACTGATTGGAGAAGCAGGTACTTATGTTATTTTGATCATTTTCTCAATCATTTGTATCATTCTGGTAACAGAACGTTCTTTATTAGCTCCACTTGGAAGACATGGAAAGAAAGCTTACCAGGAAGTGAAACGGAAACATCAGGAAACTGCTGAGATCCGTACACTGGAGCGGGATGCCCGCAAAGAGGCACTTGCGTTGAAGCAAAGAGAAAAAGTCGAAACTTCACAGGCAGATGCATCTTCTCCAAGTGAGAAAAAGAAACGCACAAAGCGGACAGACCTTAAAGCATCAGGTATTACGTTCGCCACAACGCTTCTTTCAGAGGAAGAATCACCTGTTGGTGGCTTTGGGCGGACTCCAAAATCACCTGAAATGACAGAACTTGTCCCGGAGAAAGAGCCGGATTCAAAAGATCTGACGGATTCCTTTGAAGATCATTTTGTCATTAACAGAGCAGAACCGGCAATGGATGTACAGGAAGAGATTCCGTTTGACGATGCACTGCACCTTGAACCGGTACAGACATCCGCTTCCCGACAAGAAAACGAGATGAGTTCTGAACATGATCCGGCTGCGGACCCTATGATTGAAAATAGCCCGGAGATAAAACAGGAGCATTCCAGAAAAAGCAGCAAAAAAGACGCGCAGGCGGTTGCCGCAGAGACAGCCAGTGTAGAACAGACCATACGGGAACAGGAGCAAAAACCACGGCCGGTTTATCATACACCTCCGCTGAATCTGTTAAAGAAGGGGAAGAAAGGCGGCGGTGATTCGGATGAACACCTTCGTGCCACGGCTTTAAAACTGGAACAGACACTACAGAATTTTGGAGTTGGAGTACATGTAACAAACGCAAGCTGTGGTCCATCTGTTACAAGATATGAACTTCAACCGGAACAGGGCGTAAAAGTAAGCCGGATTGTTGGACTTGCAGATGATATCAAGCTAAATCTTGCAGTTGCAGATCTGAGAATTGAAGCTCCGATCCCTGGTAAAGCCGCGGTCGGTATCGAAGTTCCGAACAGTGAAAATACAGCGGTTATGCTGGGAGATCTGCTGGAGTCAAAAGAGTTCAAAAACAGTAAATCGCCAATTTCATTTGCAGTTGGTAAAGATATTGCCGGAAAGGTTGTTGTGACTGACATTGCCAAGATGCCGCATCTTCTTGTTGCAGGTGCAACGGGATCCGGTAAATCTGTCTGCATCAACACTCTGATCATGAGTGTTATTTATAAGGCAGATCCTGATGATGTTAAACTGATCCTTGTCGATCCAAAAGTTGTGGAACTAAGTGTATATAACGGAATTCCACATCTGATGATTCCGGTTGTCACAGATATGAAGAAGGCGGCAGGTGCTTTGAACTGGGCAGTTGCTGAGATGGAAAAGCGTTACAAACTTTTTGCACAGTACAATGTACGTGATTTAAAGGGCTTTAATGAAAAGGTCAAACATGGGGAAACCGGACCGGAGATTCAGAAAAAGCTTCCTCAGATTGTAATTATCATTGACGAGCTTGCTGATCTTATGATGGTTGCTCCGGGAGAAGTAGAAGGTGCTATCTGTCGTCTGGCACAGTTGGCCAGAGCAGCGGGACTTCATTTGATTCTTGCAACACAGAGACCATCTGTAAATGTTATTACCGGATTGATCAAAGCAAACATGCCTTCCCGAATTGCTTTTTCTGTATCATCAGGTGTCGATTCAAGGACAATTATCGACATGAATGGTGCCGAAAAGCTCCTGGGAAAGGGAGACATGCTCTTTTATCCATCCGGATATCCAAAACCTGTCAGGGTGCAGGGCTCCTTCGTTTCAGACGAAGAAGTTCAAAAAGTTGTTGATTATTTGATTGACAAGAACGGAAATACCTCGTACAGTAATGAACTAGAAGAACAGATTTCAAGCAGCGCAGATCTTCCGGGTCAGGGAATGCTTCCGGGACAGCAGGACAGCGAGAACAGCAGGGATGTCTATTTTGCAGATGCAGGGAATCTGATCATCGACAAGGAAAAAGCATCGATTGGTATGCTTCAGAGGATGTTCAAGATTGGTTTCAACCGTGCTGCCAGAATTATGGATCAGCTATGTGAAGCCGGTGTTGTAGGTCCGGAGGAAGGAACAAAACCAAGAAAAGTGCTTATGACAAAAGAAGAATTTGCAGAATATATGCAGAATCAGACTTCGTAAAATCTAAAAACACCAAAAGTGATACAAAGGAGAGGGAAAGATGAAAACAGATATTCAGATTGCACAGGAAGCAGAAATGAAACACATCAAAGAGGTAGCGGTACAGGCCGGTATTTCAGAAGATGAACTTGAATTTTATGGAAAATATAAGGCAAAACTTTCCGATGAACTCTGGAACAGAATCAAAGATAACGAGGATGGAAAGCTTGTACTTGTAACAGCAATCAATCCTACTCCGGCCGGAGAGGGTAAGACTACAACATCTGTAGGTCTCGGACAGGCATTTGCAAAACTTGGGAAAAAAGCAATGATCGCACTTCGTGAGCCATCTCTCGGACCATGTTTCGGAATCAAAGGTGGAGCAGCCGGTGGCGGATATGCCCAGGT
>OBAH01000795.1_pt1 | contig 21936 bp, 38 predicted proteins | sample 1517491 | NCBI WGS metagenome assembly OBAH01 (sample SAMN04571697, study PRJEB22368) | human gut metagenome | biome: human gut; material: stool | host: Homo sapiens | place: Luxembourg | collected 2012-08-03
CCGATCAGCATCTTATTTACATATTCTTCGCTCAAACCTTTTTTAAATGCAGCATCCGTAATCTGTTTGATCTGTCCAGATGTTAGAGATTGAATCTTTTCATCATACAAAGATTCAAAGTATTTTGAAATATATGTATTACTTTGTTTTGTGCTTGATTTTAATTGATTTGCCTTAGCCAGATCATATACATCAATAAACTCTTTCAATGTATAAGAATGACTTTCAAAACTGTTTGTTTCTGCATTAAAAGATTCTTTATATTTCAATTCAAACTCACGCGCATCATTGATGGAATTAAAAGTCTTTCGAAAAGAATAACGATGATATTTACCAGTAGATAGAGTAACCGTACCTCGAATTTCATATTTCTTGTTTCCTAAACGTTTCACAGACATTGTCTACACCTCCACATGCCCGTCTCTTCGAAGCATGTCAAAGATCTTGATAAAGAACTGATTAGGAGCATATGCAGAATACTGTTTGTGAAGTTGATGCATTTCAATATGTGAATCCAGTCTATTGATATATTCATCCGCATATTCTTCCGATTCAATAAGCAATCGATCATACAGTTCATCATTTAGAATAACATTTCCATAAAGTCCAAAATGCTTCACTTCTAAAGAGAGTGTATTATCTTCTATATTATCTTCTATATTATTAGGACAACTCAGTTGGCTACCCTGGCTAACTGAGTTTGCCACCCCACCTAACTCTGTTGACTGGTAGCTAACTAAGTTTGCCACCTCTTTTGCGACATAAATACAATTTTTAATGCCATGATTTACAAAGTCTTTCTTCTCTAACAAATTCTTTTGTATTAAACTTTTTAAAGCTTTATCCACACCAGCTTTAGTTGAATTTGTAAAATCTGCCAAATAACTACGACTGCCTGTAAATGCACCACAATGATCACGCGAAAATCCATAGATAATCGCATAAATACTCAATTCCAATCCTTTTAACCCCAATTCATTTATCATCCAATATTGAATAGAATAATAGGAATTGGGTTTAATCTTCTTATTATTTTCCATAAAAAAACTCCTTTTACCTCATTACGAAATAGACTTTCTGAACAAGCATTCAAAAAGCCTCCAAAAAAAGATAAAAAGGAGGCCACATTTTGTATAATGTGCTATAATATACGTGCTTAGGGGTATATTACATGCCTCCGGTTTAATTTGGTGCCAGCCAAATTAAGCCTTTTTTTCTACCTTAAAATCAAAAAAATCCTTCACGATCACAACCGGAACTTTTCCTTTTAAAAGTCGCCTTTCATCCAGCTCATACTCATCCTTCATAACCTGAATGAATTGGTATGCCTTGGACTTGCTGATGTTCGCATAGGCTGCCACATCCGTGGGTCCCCAATATAACTTTTCCATTTTGAATTTCCCCTTTCTAGAAAGTTATTTATAAATACGACTTATAACTTTCATATTTATCATACCATTTAATCCGGAAATTGCAACTGCATAATGCGTATATTTCCGGATATCTTTTTTTATATACTTTACCATGTTAATATATCTATAGATTTGGAGGGGTCCTATGTCTGTAAAATCCTATATAGATTCTTTATGTTCAGAAAAAAATTTAAACATGAAACAACTTGCTGAACAGGTAGGAATCAACTATAAAACATTGAATACTCTAGTAAATGAAGATGGTAGACTTATGAATCCTAAACAGTTGGCTTTGTTTTCAAAATACACAGGCAAATCAAAACAGGAAGTATTCTATGACAATTTAAAAGATGATGATTTATCAGACGCATGTACAAAAACTGCCCTTCTATATATCGGTAAGAAAACATGTGAAGGATGGATTGCCAATATAGATATTCGTCTTGATACAAAGATATCAAATACTCGTACTGCCAACTATGCTGGTATACTGCATAAAAAAAGATCTGGCAACGGATTAACTGTAGTGGAAGACTGGGATCAGCTAAAAGTTGACTTTTGGGAGTTCTACTACAAAGGTAAGTTAAAGAATGAAGAAGAATACGGCAGAGACACAATTGCCCGTACATTTGCGAATGAAAGAAAGTACATATCCAGTGTATTATTCTTTGGTCTTCAAAGACTATGTACGACTAACCTAAATCCAGTCAACTATCATATCGTATTCAACCGAGATACTGAATATTATCTAGTAAAAGACTATTTTCCAAAGAAGATGAACATGGGCTTTGAGTGTATCTATGTTGATGAAAACGAGAGATAAATAGTCAAAGAGTATCACCATAAACAAGTGATACTCTTTTATTATCCGTTGACTTTTAAAACTTGTATTCGACCTAGGTTTTATTTAATCATTAACATTATTAGAACACTCAAACATTTCACTACGAATAGTCATTCTGTTATTAGAAATCAGTCCATTACTGATTCATAAATAAATGGTAAAAATAATTCTTCTTGCAAAGCAAATCTTCAAATGATCCATGTTCTACAAGTTTACCATGTGATAAAACCAATATATCATCAAATCCCTGTAGCATTTTCTTATGAATCTTATGCGTTACATAAATTATGGTTTTATCAGTCAATTCTATAATATTACTTTCAATTTTTTCAGTATTAATACTGTCAAGGCTTGATGTAATCTCATCACACAACAATAAATTGTGACAATGTAGTTTTGCTCTTGCTATAGATATTCTTTGGATTTGTCCTCCTGATAAATTGCCTGCATCTTCAGAAACAAATCGATTCAAATCTAAATCTGAAATATTCGCAAATTCCATTGCACTTTTCAAATCTTCTTCAGAAAAATTTTCTCCTAAGCACAAATTTTCTCGAATAGTTCCTGAAAATAAATGTTCTTCTTGCCGAATGATTACCGGTTCTTTGTCAAATGAAATGATTCTTCCTTTTTGAATTGAATAATAACCCAAAATCAATTTTAATAAAGTCGACTTTCCTGATCCACTGTCTCCAACAATCGCATATTTTTTTCCTTTATCAAATTGGAAAGAAAAATCCTTGAATATAGATTCTTTGTTTGGAAATCCGAAACTCACATGTTCAAAACAAACTTTATTTTGTTTTTCTGAAATAAGAAGTGTTTTCTCGTTTTCTTTCTTATCAATCATTCTAATCAATCTTTCATTAATGCCTTTGATGGCCACAAAATTTCCATAATATGAAGCCATAGTATACAAACAATCAATAAAATTATTTGAAAGTGTCACCACAGACATAAAGTACGTGGCACTAAAATATCCATTTGAACTCAATATTGCTAATGCTAAAAGAAAAAACATTTGTCCAATTGCCGCTACGGAATTGGCATATGTTGTATTTAACTGAGTAAAGAAATTAAAGTGGAAACATTTATTCTCATAATTATCAATATTCTCTTCACCTTTACGAATATAATGTGGTAGAACACGATAATCTTGAATGATATCGAAACATTGAAATAACTCTCTCAATTTTGAATTATATTCTTGGCTTTGTTCAGATAATTGATTAGATGATTTCTTTAATATCTTCGCAAACAGACGTGGAACAACTATCGTAAATATAGCTATCAAATCCATCATAAAAAAGACAGTCCAGTTTACATGTATTAAATAAAAACAAATACACAAAAACACAACACATTGAGTAATCATTGATAGAAAAGGAAAGAAATAATTATCATCAACCATTTTTACATCATTTGTAAATAAAGATAAATATGATCCAATCGAGTTCTCATAAAATTCATTATGATTTTGATTAAATATACTACGATAAATATCTTTGGATAAGTCTGCCCTTAATTTCTGTCTATATTTTGCTTTATATCTAGAATTCAAATATGAAAACAAAGCTTGATAAATCATAAAAGCTATGATCAGCCATAAGCTCACAGTTATTTTAGACTCATCTTGATTTAAAAAAATGCCAGAAACATTTTCAATAATATAGGCTAAAAATAGGGGCGTTAAACATGTTAATAAATTGATAATCAGTGTGAAGCAAAATAATATTTTATTCTTTTTTATATATCTAATCATAATTGAACCTCTTTTATACTCTCAGTGAATCTTTCTATATGTCTAATATTGTAAACCTTTTTACTTCATTTTCAATCGTTTTTTCATTGTTTTCACCACCATACAAATGCATATCAGACAATCAAAAAAGTATCACCCACAAAAAGTGATACTCTTTTATTATCCATCATGGATTTATATTGTTATATTAATCAATAAAGATTTTTCATTTCTAATCACTTTGAATATCTGTTGCACACTCATCCTTCTTTACAGATTCTTTTAGAATCAAATAAACCTCTGTAAACGCAGCTATATCATATGGCTGCACAAACAATGCTCCAATTCCAAAGCAAAGAAAGCCTAGAAAATACCATCCTAGAAAAGATAAATCTAAGACAAACAGATTCATCTTTTGTCCAGTCGTCATTTGTTTGGATAACGAGAAAGCTTCATCTGTAGTAATATTAGGATTCTCCGCCAATAGATATGGAATCATAGAATATTCATACGCCTTTATAATTCCAGGAACTACAAGTAATAAAAGCCAAAGCATTATTTTTAATTCCATGATAAGCATGATTTTTACCACATTTAAATAATTCCCTTTAAAGCCTTGAAATATTTCATTTAACGCTGGATTTCCATAATGATTTTTAATGAAATAATATTGTTCTCCGACTCTAATGACATCACCAATGAATATCGAATAAAGCAATCCTACAAAAAAACCACCCGATAGAATCGTAAGGATTGAAGAAAACATACTTGGCAATACATTATCAGGTATAAAATCTTCTACTACTTGAATAAGATCTACATATTCAGCACACAATATTCCTGCAATCAGCGTAACCAGAAACATTTTCCAATAGTTGCGTTTCATGATTTGTTTAGCTTGTTCTTTAACTTGTTGTCGGTTCCACATATTATTTCACCTTACTTTCTTTATACTTAATATCGATTCTTCAATTTTTTTGTTACACCCTATGCCTCGAATGTAACAATTTTAAGATTGCAATCTTTTTTCCAATTCTTTCAATATAGCATTTGCTTCTTTAACATCATTTAAATACTTATCACTATTAAATAACACTTTTTCCTTGGAAACATATATTGGTAATACGCTATTATCTTTTAAAACAACTTTAATACCAACATACATCATTGGTTCTACTGCACCAGCCATAAATGTAGCTCCACCTAAAATTGTATGTGTAAATGGTTTTGTTTTACCTTTAAAATTTGCATCTTCGTTTTGAATGGAAAGCTTTTGAATATCATTATATAAACAACTCGCTCCACCATTTACTTCTAATCTTTTTTCTTCATCATGAAATTTCACACACATTTTTAATCATCTCCTCTATCTTCTTTGCGATCTTACGATCTTGTATGTACTGGTCTGTATTGACCATTGTCTTTTCTTTCGACACATAAATAGCTAATACAGTATCATTCTTTAAAACAATCTTTACTCCAACATATAAATATGGATTCTGTAATAAGCCAAACGGTAATGGTCCACCTGGAAGTACAGCAGTAAATGGGATTCCTTTTCCCTTATATTTTGCCTTTTCATTTAAAACAGATACTCTTATCACATCATCATAAGAGTATTTTCCTTGTGTTCCATTAAGAATCTCAAATTGTCTGCAAGAATCATCAAATTTAACATAATTATTTAAATTCATAAGTTTGGCCTCCTTACCATTTTCAATTCTTCAAATACGCACTTATACTTCTTCCATGTATTTTGCCTTAAATCCAATAAGACCCATTTCTTCTCCAAACCATCCTTTTGCTTCCACACGCCCAAGTCCATATTGCACTATTGCCTGTTTATCACCTAACACTCTTCCTAGAAATTGTGCAATTCCATAACTACATAATAAGCATAAAGCTACACACTTCATCCAGAAAGTAGATTCCTTCTTTTCTTTTGGAGTAGTATCCAACAAGTCTTCATCTAAATATTTTTGAAGATCTTCATTCATATCTTCCTGTAGTCTTTGAAGTCGATTCTTTTTCATATTATTGTCTCCAAAACAATGTAGTTTTTAAATAAGACGCATGAAACGCAAATATCAAGAAGATGATCAACAATATAATCTCTCCATAATGGATATATTTTTCTTTGTATCTAAAGTCATACAATGGTTTATCCAAATATACACGACCATCTACTTGTACTAATAATTGAGAATGTACTAAAGCTTCTATTGTATTATGATCAAACCTAGAAATTTCAATTGCTCTTTCTTCATTGAATATTCCATTCTTAATGAAATATCGAATGACTTTTAATGAAATATCGAATGACTTTGAATTTATTTATTAAAGTGTTCATACGCATACACAAAAAGCCCAATATCTGCAACACACATCATTGCTTGTAAATAATCGTGGATATAAAATCCATAGATAGCTCCACCTACAAGTAGAACAACCGTAGAAATGAGTCCCCATTTAGGAAAGCTCATCTGAAACACGAATTCCATCACAAGTACTATGATGCATATTACGCCTATCATCCGATTTATTCTCCTTTCTAGCTTTCAAAATTTGTTTTACCTCTTCTTCCGTCATTTCAACAGGAATCAATGGAATAAAAACATTCTTATTATTCTTTTTTCTCTGTCTCTTTTTCATAATCTTACTTTGCATCTGGATATGTGTCTTCAAATTTATCGGCATATCGATTGTGCTTTTTATACTTGAAGAACATAACGACTAAGAAAACAACAACTACTACACCTAATACGTAAACTAGCCAATCTAATGTCATCTTACTATGTCCTCCTTTTCTAATTTCATATTATCATAGTTGTAATCGTTTTCATATAGTTTTTTATTCATACATATCATTTGTTATTTTTCATGTGTAATATAACTTAGTTAGTAAATAATTCTATCTAATATACTAAGTTTGTATATTTTCAACAGTACTTTTTTCAAACTATAAATCAGTATCATGTTCACTGAAACAATCTATAATTTTAGAGTTTCAATTAAAGAATATGACAGGGAAAAACAACTATATTGAAAGCACGAATCGAATATGCATGGACCCAATAATATTTCACCTAATCATGAACATTGCATTCGCTAAAAAGTATGATATAATCTAGGTAGTACATAAAGATGTTCAATAACTGAACATGAGAAAAGAGAGGATTCCCGTCCTCTCTTTTTTTCACTTCTGCAATGTTTTGTCTTGGTTATGTTACTTCTTTAGTTCTCGAATAATTAGTAGCAAAACTACTAATGTTAAAAATTCTGAGTACATAAAGATAAAACAATAACCAAGCATTACAAAAGCGTTCTCTTTGAAGGTCTGAATTCATAAAGCCAACCTCCAGGAAAAATTATAACATAATCTGGTATCTTAAACCCCTTTCTGTCAGCTTTTTGAAAGAAAAAGTGAAGGATGCTGCTGGATCTGAAGCACGTAACGTTACATCCTATATTACAAGTCTTATCTTAAAAGACTTAAAAGAAAAAGAATTATTATAAAGAGGACATTAGTCCTATTCCTTTCTTTTTTTTATGTAGCTATGAATAGCTACTCCAATAAGTGTCCCAACTATAAAAGCCACTATACCGTCCATTTGTATCAAAGCTCCTTTTTCATTCTTTATGTATCTTTATATAGAAATTTTAACAAGTATAAATTTAAAAACATAGTCTATTAATGCTCTAAAATACATGATACAATTCAAAGGTAGTCAATAAGTACGTGTCCTCGTACTTAGCTTTTGCTAAGTCTCGGACGTTTACTTTTAAAAAGTTCATGATATAATCTGAATAGGCAAAAGTTGAAGATGAATCTGCCACGTGAGAAGAACTGAATTCGTCACTCAGTTCTTCTTTTTTTACAAAAAAACAAAATATTTTTGTTTTTAGCCAATTCATTAAATTTTTCTATAAACTTAGGACAAGAAGGACAATCATCTTTTTCAAAAAATACATAGAAACCATCTTGATTATTTACTTTTTCTTAATGTTGCTTTTAATCTGTACTTTTGTCTACTTGAGTTATAGTATACTTCTTTTCACTATTCTCTTTGATTATTGTTGGGATAATCAATTCCTCTATTATTTTATAATTTGTTGATCTTTCATCTGCAAAATAATACTCCCTAAATTTATCCAACGAAACATGTACATTATTTACAAAAGTTAAATTATTGCCATCTTTTTTCCAAATTTCATATTGATATAAATCAATGTCTGTTGTATCTAATAATACACAATATTCATTTCCACCAACTTGGAACCGAAAACCATCTAAATAATGTAGACAAAGGCTTGAATCATTCACTTTTATAATCATATATTCCACCTACTTTCGATATTTATCTTTTTATTTTTTTTCATTATAAAAGATTATTCACTTTTATTTAAGTATGATATTTTTAATTATTTTTTGATACAATTAAATAATTTGCATTTTTACAAAAAAAAGCAGGTTGTCATGCTCTTATATGCTTTGTTGTCTAGTCATCTCTATCAAGCTATTTGCAAATATAGTAGGCAACCATATTTGCTCCAACAGAGACTAAAAAGTTGAAGAAAAACTCTGACACGTTCTCACCTCCTTCCCGTTACCGAGAGAGAAGTTGCAGAATAGTATGTCCATTTTACCATAAAATCAAATAGCAAAAAATAACAATTCTATAAATCAACTAATACCGTAAAATGTAAAAATTGTTCATCATTATTTTATTGCAAAATCTTATCAAAAAATTTTCAAAAAGAGATAAAAGCAACAGTATTTTATGCATTTTCTTGAATTGTTGCACCTTTATATAAAACAGAAACAACAATAAAATCCATTATAAACAAAATAGCTTTTCGATTCCGACTGAGACCACCATTTGTCAAAGATTGCACCTAGCATTTGCCAGGTGCTTTTTTTATACCTTATTTAAAGCATATTCCTACATTATGGTTATATTCAATGTCATCAATAAAAGCGAATTCATTCTCACTTTTAGATAAAAGTTACAAAAAAACTACAAAATATTTTCAAAGCATATTAAAAACGGATAGTAAATTATCCGCTTTTTTTCATCGATTACGACTGTTTTTATTTCCCTCTGAATCCACCTTTAAATCAGGTGGTATGCTGAATGAAATATAAGACAATCATTATAGTAACTACTAGAATACCAACAACTAATTTGTATTTAGCATAGTCTTTCATTCCTTTGTTCACATCATTTAATTTTCGATTATCTTCATTCAATTTATCAATCATCTTTCTTTGTTCGTCTGTCATATACCACACCTCCTCTATTCACCATCATAACAACATCAACCGAAGCAACCTGATCACAATCTAATAAACATGGTCTAGCAACATCTGTCATACGACTTGTTTATTAAAGTCATAACTTTCTAAGTTTTAATGTTCTTTTAATCACAATCAACAAAATACAGATACCAATAAGTGCTAAGGTTATCATCGGTACAACACTATAATCATAAAAAGCAAAATAACAAACACTAATCAAAATCAAGACCAATAACTTTATATATCCATAGATTGCATTTTCATAATTAAATTGCCAAATATAAAATATTGATATTTTGGTATAAGCAATATGTTTTTTACAGAAATCGAAAAATAAACAATTAATAATGAATATTGTCGATATGAGAAACAAAAATTTAGTGTAATCGTGACAGCTTAACAAATCAATTGAAAGTATAATGAAATCTATTATTAAAAATAATATTGTATATCTATTTAGTCTTTTCGATAAATTTTCGTATCTCATCTTTAGAACATCCTCCCATTCTAGATTAGTATATATATACTGTTTTATGAAATAAGGCAAATTGCCTTATCAAATTATTAACAAATAAAACTTAATGTATTGATACTATTCTTAATTAATCCATATGTGAAAAACCGTTCCTAAAGTATCATCACATTTTAACTGAAGTGTGATAGTACCTTTTAGTATATCATACACAATCAATTGATTCTCCGTAAGAAGTAAAAGATGATTTAAGTCTAATCTTTTAATATCTACAATTCTTTCATTTTCAGAAATGGCATACGGTGAAATATCAACAAATTCGCTTTGCAATGTTTCATAATTAAAAATAGTAAAACCAAGTTTATCTATAGTTATCGATTCATGTGATATGGCAAGAAAATCATCTCCAATGTCATAAATATCGGAAGGAAATATTTCTTCAATCGTATAGAATTCACTTGTTTCGTTAACTAAGTCATATCTATATATTGCACCAGCATATATTTTTTCTAAACTATCAAGATCTCGCCACCCCGCTGAAACAGCGTATAAATAATTTCCTTTTGTAATAACATCATTAAAGAAATATTGCTTCTCTTTATTGACTTCAAGTCCTTTTATTGTATCTATTGAAAAATCACCATCATTTTTAGAAATAGAAATCAAAATATTTTTAAAATAATTCTTCCCATTTTCAACTTTTGTGGCTTCAACCTCTGTTCCAATAGTATAAACTTTATCAGACGAAGTAATGAAATCACTAAATAACATATCCTTCTCAAGTTTTAGATATTCCACTTCTTCTAATTCTGGTGTATAAATTGAAATAAACGAGTTTTCTCCTGTAGTAGATGCAAAATAGTAATTATGAGAAGCTCCTGATGATGTATATGCACAATGGTCCGTTTGATAACGATGAATTAACCCTGTGTTGAAGTCTATTGAAACTAAAGATTGCTTATCTCGACCAGGAAAATCTTCTTCGGTAAATACTAAATACTGATTTAACAATTCAGAACGATGAACCACAGGGTTTATATTCGTATTGATAATCTTAATATCTGTTTGGGTTATTTCATTTAACTTTTCATCATTGAATTGATAGCCAATTATTCCATCGCTGCCTAGCACATAAAAATCAACCTCGTCTGAAGTTTCAAAACGATTTGTTTTTTGACAACCTACTGTTCCAATCAAAAAGAATGCGATTATACAGTATGAAATAATTTTTTTAATGTGTTTGTATAATTTAAACTGCTTCATAATCTGGGAAAATCTTTCCACATCCAAACATCTGAAATTTGAGATGCATAAACAGGATCGTATTTAAAACAATTACAAATCAATTCTTCGAATGCGGTACTTTTATCTCTTTCATTATGGAAAGTATGACGTAGTTGATCTAACAATCCATTTACATTCATTTTATTTTCTCCTTTTTTTCTTTCAAAACTATAAATTTAATGTTATTCCGTTGAATGATACATCAATTATGGCCTTTTTTATACTCAATAATATCTATACAAAATCTCTTAGCATTAAATACACTTCAGCTTTTGTTGCTTGTGGATAAGGTAGTACAAACAGAATTCCAATTCCACAACAAATCAAGCCTAGAATGATCCATCCGAGAAAAGATAAATCTAAGATAAATAGATCGGACTTTTGTCAGGTAGTCATTTGTTTAGATACAGTATCTTTTAGAAACCAGGATTGGATGTAAATAAATCCATAAGACACTTCTATTCGCTCAATAATATTTGTTCTTGGAAATTATGCCCGTTACAAATAATTCCGTTTATTTTAGTTCTTCTCATTATTGTCTGTTGTCACAATCTCTTCCTGCCATTTTTTGTAGTTATAGAAAGCTTGGATAAATAAAATTATACTTAATATAACTGCTATTATACAAGTCCAACGAAGTGAACGAAATTTATAATAAAACCCAAACATGATAGCTATATCTATTGGAATTATCCATAATGTTCTAATAAACTTTCTTCTATAACTTAGTTTCCCATACCACATCATTATCCCCTTATCAACTTTTTCACTCATTCCTCATTTTCTCAACACCATTAAATGAATGAAATTAATCGTAAAAAGAGTAGCTATTACAAATACAAATCTCATTTTCATCCAGTCTTATATATTTTAGCTATATAACATATCACAAATTAAAAAATCAGTTAAATGTCAATCATAAAATAATGTAAAGTTATACTATAAACTAAACTCCTTTATCCAATCACCGAAAGATAACAATTGATATCCCTGAAAAACTAAAGTACCCTCCATACCAACGTCTACAACATTATATTCAAATACACTAACTTCAAAAGTTTTCATTCCCTCTTCGGTCATAAAAATCAATTCATAAAAAGCTTCTGGACTTGGCACTTTTCCAGGAATAGCAAAATACTCACCCTCTTTTTTTTCAATTAATTTTGCAGATATCGATTCTTTTCTATATTTATTTCTTGTATATCTTAGCATATTCATTTCTCAAAATATGTATAAATTAGTTAATTAAGCAAAGTAATCTACACATACTTTTTCCTTTCTGGTTTAAAATTTATCGGATTTTTATTAATCCACTATCAATAGCTCATAAGTATTTGCAAAAGTGAATAATTGATAATGTACTTTTACAGTTACCGGTTGAACCTCATTAACAATATCCTGATCATATATATTCATGAGTTACCTTGTTATCATCTATATTTTCAGTATGATAAAACTCAATGAGCCTTTCCTCTAACTTTGTTCCAACCTTGATATTCACCGGCTCGTTGAATGAATGGAAGATTATATTACTTTCCACGTATTGTCTATAGATTGCAGTCGATAGGATCAAGGCCAGTAAAACACACCCAATAATCATTACTTTCTTTTTCATAGGCTTATCCTCACAAAAGCGTTATAAGAATATATAGAACAATTAGAATTAAAAGACCCATTCCAATCTTTTTCTTATCATTCTTGGCATAAACTAAGTTATATACTTCAAAAGTCCAGAATCCAAATTGAAATGTATACTTCGTAAAATAGTAGATCAAGAAACATACAATCAATGATCCTATACAAATCATCCCTTTAGAATATTCCAACATAGATTTATGTCCTTGATTCAATGCCTCATTATCCCTATTCAATTTATCAATGATTTCCCTCTGTTTATCATTCATGAGCATTACCATACTTTCTTTTTAACCATGGATATATAATCAATATACAAACACTTATAATACCTGCAAGTACATATTGTTCAATTGGTTGTTTATGAAATCCTAACAATCTTCTTAAAAGTTGAAACAACCAATAACCATTCACTACCCACTTCACCCAACTATTAGATTTCATTTCCATAGTATCAGTTTTTATATCTCTACAGATTCTTTTAAATTCAAATAAACTTCAGCTCTTGTTGCTTCTGGATAAGGTAGTACAAATAGAATTCCAATTCCACAACAAATTAAACCTAGAATGATCCATCCTAGAAAAGATAAATCTAAGACAAATAGATCCATCTTTTGTCCAGTCGTCATTTGTTTGGACAAAGAGAATGCTTCTGAAGCAGAAAGATTTGGATTTTCTGCCAATAGATATGGAATCATAGAATATTCATAAGCCTTAACAAATCCAGGAATTATGAATAGTAACAACCATAGTAGGGTTTTTAAATCCATTAAAAACATGATTTTTACAACATTTAAATAATTACCCTTGAACCCTTTAAAGATTTCACCAAGTTCAGGATTCTCATCATGATTCTTAATAAAATATCCATTTTTTCCAACTACGATGACATTACCAATAAAGATTGTATAGAGTATTCCAAGAATACTCGCTATAGAAATGAATGAATAAAATATAAGTTCAAAATTAGATGAATAAAATATAGGCTGAGCATCATAAGAATGGTTGTTTGATGCAAAGTCTTGTACTCTTTCAATAATGGTTGTTTTTTCACCTGTCAATGTTGATGCGATCAACGTAACCACAAACATCTTCCAATAGTTGCGTTTCATGATTATTTTGGCTTGTTCTTTAACTTGTTGCCTGTTCCACATATTATTTCACCTTACTTTCTTTATACTTAATGTCGATTTCTTCATGTTTTTGTTACACCCTATGTCTCGAATGCAACAATTTTAAGATTGCAATCTTTTTTCCAATTCTTTTAATATATCATTGGCTTCTTTGACATCATTTAAATACTTATCACTATTAAATAACACTTTTTCCTTAGAAACATATATTGGCAATACACTATTATCTTTCAAAACAACTTTAATTCCTACATACATCATTGGTTCTACTGCACCAGCCATAAATGTAGCTCCACCTAATATAGTATGTGTAAATGGTTTTGTTTTACCTTTGAAATTTGCATCTTCGTTTTGAATAGAACACTTTTGAATCTCTTCATATAAACAACTCGCTCCACCATTTACTTCTAATCTTTTTTCTTCATCATGAAATTTCACACACATTTTTAATCATCTCCTCTATCTTCTTTGCGATCTTACGATCTTGTATGTACTGGTCTGTATTGACCATTGTCTTTTCTTTTGACACATAAATAGCTAATACAGTTTCATTCTTTAAAACAATCTTTACTCCAACATACAAATATGGATTCTGAAATAAGCCAGATGGTAATGGTCCACCTGGAAGTACAGCTGTAAATGGAATTCCTTTTCCCTTATATTTTGCCTTTTCATTTAAAACAGATACTCTTGTCACATCATCATAAGAGTATTTTCCTTGTGTTCCAGTAACAATCTCAAATTGTTTACAAGAATCATCAAATTTAACATAATCATTTAAATCCATAATTTTTTCCGCCTCACTATTTTGTAATTCATAAACATGTTATTATGCTTCTTCCATATATTTTGCCTTAAACGCAATACAACTTTTCTCTTTTCCAAACAATCCTTTGGATTCCACACGCCCAAGTCCATATGCCCAGAATGTAACAGTTTGACCTTCTTTAAAATCAAATTCTTTATTGTAATCAAGCACACAAACATATGACTTATCATCAAAAATATTTATCATATATCCTCTAAAATCTTTATCATCCACTCGAGCAATGATTTTGCCCGTATATGTCAATTTCTTTCCATACCACTTAGAATGTGTAACCTCTAAATCCGATTGATCCGGTGATTGTGACTCCGCCTTAAAGGATGCTTCATCCACTTCACTGCACTCCACTGAAATCGTACTTTCTAATCCCTGATATTCAACGGTAACCTCTGAAGTCTTTCCAGCTTCTAATGTGACAGGCTCTTTGACAGTCCAGCCCTGTGTAATGAATTCTTTTGTACCATCCTCATAATAGGCCCATACACCAATCTTCGACTTATTATCAATTGTTTCATTCGCTTCTGCAAAACCCGTATATAAGGCTGTCATATTCTCTAGCTTTTCCTGACTAGCCTCTACTTTTTCATTATTTGGTATTATATTCGAACATCCACAAAACAAGAATACACATAACAATGCCACTGCATACTTCTTCATAGGTCCACCTCCTATTCTATATTATCTTGTAGTCTTGGAAGTTTATTATCTATGATCCTACTTTGCATCTGGATATGTGTCTTCAAATTTATCGGCATATCGATTGTGCTTTTTATACTTGAAGAACATAACGACTAAGAAAACAACAGCTACTAAACCTAATACGTAAACTAACCAATCTAATGTCATATTACTATGTCCTCCTTTTCTAATTTCATATTAACATGTCTGAAATCGTTTTCATACAGTTTTTTTATTCATTTTCAACCAAACGTATCATTTGTTATTTTCTTACGTAAAATACATGAATCAATGAATCGTTCAATACTAAATTTCTATTCAAAAAGGACTGTTACACATGCTGCAACAGCCCATCTTTTATAATGGATTCAATCCAATATGATTATATCCACAATTCCAAAATAATATAGATTACAACTCCAACTATAATACCAATTCCAATCTTCTTCTTATCATTCTTTGCGTAGATCAAATTAAAGATTTCAAATGATAAAAATCCAAGCAGAAAAAATATATTCTTCGAAAAATAGTAAATCAAGAAACACACTACAAATAAGCCTATACAAATCATCCCTTTAGAATATTCCACCATGGATTTATGTCCTTGATTTAATGATTCATTATCCTTATTCAATTTATCAATAATTTTTTTCTGTTTATCATTCATAATCATTACCTATACTTTCTTCGTAGCCAGATATAGAAAGCGAGTGCACAAATCACGATTATACCCGCAAGTCCATATTGCACTATTGCCTGTTTATCACCTAATGCTCTTCCTAGAAATTGTGCAATTCCGTAGCTGCATAACAAACATAAAGCTACACACTTCATCCAGAAAGTAGATTCCTTCTTTCTTTTTGGAGTTGTATCCAACAAGTCTTCATCTAAATATTTTTGAAGATCTTCATTCATATCTTCCTGTAGTCTTTGAAGTCGATTCTTTTTCATATTATTGTCTCCAAAACAATGTAGTTTTTAAATAAGACGCATGAAACGCAAATATCAAGAAGATGATCAACAATATAATCTCTCCATAATGGATATATTTTTCTTTGTATCTAAAGTCATACAATGGTTTATCCAAATATACACGACCATCTACTTGTACTAATAATTGAGAATGTACTAAAGCTTCTATTGTATTATGATCAAACTTAGAAATTTCAATTGCCCTTTCTTCATTGAATATTCCATTCTTAATGAAATATCGAATAATCTTGAATTTATTTGTTAAAACGCTCATACGCATACACAGAAAATCCAATATATGCAATACACATCATTGCTTGTAAATAATCGTGAATATAAAAGCCATAGATAGCTCCACCTGCAAGTAGAACAACCATAGAAATGAGTCCCCATTTAGGAAAGCTCATCTGAAACACGAATTCCATCACAAGTACTATGATGCATATTACACCTATCCTCGGATTTATCCTCTCTAGTTTTAAGAATTTGTTTTACCTCTTCTTCCGTCATTTCAACAGGAATTAGTGGAATAAAGACATTTTTATTATTCTTTTTTCTCTGCCTCTTTTTCATAATCTTACTTTGCATCTGGATATGTATCTTCAAATTTATCGGCATATCGATTGTGCTTTTTATACTTGAAGAACATAACGACTAAGAAAACAACAGCTACTACACCTAATACATAAACCATCCAATCTAATGACATCATACTATGTCCTCCTTTTCTAATTTCATATTAACATGTCTGTAATCGTTTTCATACTACTTTTATTTCATTATCAATCAAACTTGTTTATATCACATTACTTAAACAAGTTTTATTCACTTTTTCAAACAATCTATGTTTTAGACATCGATAATGTCAATTAAGATGATATGGTTGGCTTGAATGAGGGCTCGAATATGAATCTGAAGAATATATGTATTTATATACAATTAGCGATACACATTATGCGATTTATTTAGAGGATGCATGCGAAGGCGTTTATATTGTTGAGCCGATTATCATATATGACTACAATCCAAATGGGGAATTGGTCGATGAAGATACGAAAGAAATTTTAACAGGCATCTTAGAAACAACGCAAAGCCTAAATACCTATAATTGTACAAAAGCATTATTAGAACAACTTTAAACAAAAGAAAAAGCAGTTTAATGACTGCTTTCTTTCATATATTCAAAATATTCTCTACCTACTTTATTCTTCTTCCAGTTTTGTAGAATCTTGAAACCAGGATATGAGAAGATGACTTCACATAGTGTTTCTACAATCATACCTGTAAAGGCACACACAACACATTGTACCAATGTCCATCCAAAGAATTGGTGTGACACAATCAATGCGAACGTTAGATTGTCGCAAAACTGACCAATACCCGTAGATACATAAGAGCGGAATGCATACGATTTAAAGTTACTGTTGTTGTTAGAAATCTTTCCTAATATGGAATTCGTATAGTTATTCACAATGGCAGAAACAATAAACGCAATTGTACTTCCAAATAGTACATACCAAGTACCACCAATTGTTCCGTCTAATGCCCCATTAATAATGGCTTCTGATCCTTCTACATAGGATTCACCCCATACACCAGGAATCTTTGATGCCAAGAAAAAGACTAGGCACATACCTAAATTCACCAACACCGCTACAAGTGATGCTTGTGTTGCAGCTTTAGGACCAAAATGTTTTGTGATGACATCCATACATAAGAATGAAAGCCAGCTTACCACAATTCCACAATCTAGTGCCATAAAGTTAAATGGCAAGTTAATACTTTTGTTCGCCAAAAGATTCATGGTGATGACCGAAACAATAAAAAGTGTCATCGTAAGTGAAGGTATACTTCTTAGTAATACACTCACTTCTTTAACTTCCGTTTTAATTCTATTCATTTTTTACCCTCCTGTTTTTTTAAAGATGGTTGGGAAGCAAAACATCTTTGTTCAAACCATATAAGTCTAATATGTTTTTAATTATTTGTCAAAGTTTATATCACTTATGCTATGATTAATTCCGGTGATATATATGACAATTAAACTATACGAACAAGAAGGCTACCAAACAACATTTCATGCCCATGTTATTTCATGTGTTAAAAAGAATGAATTATATGACATAATCTTGGATCAAACCCTTTTCTTTCCTGAAAAAGGTGGACAAACATGTGACAAAGGAACGTTGAATGGTATTGAAGTAGTGGATGTGCAAATCATAAATGATGAAATTCATCATTATACGCACTCTGCATTAAATGGTGATGTACAAGGTAGTATTGACTGGACTCATCGCTACACCAATATGCAACATCATACAGGAGAACACATTCTTTCTGGATTGATACACAAAGAATTTCATGTGGATAATGTAGGATTTCATTTAGGATACAATGAAATTACAGCTGATTATGCGATGGATTTAAATAATGATCAAATTAAAAGAATTGAAGCTTTAGTGAATTCTGTCATCTTTGCAAATAAACCTGTTAAAACCTATTACTTAGAGGATTATTCCAACATGGAATATCGAGCTAAACTTGACTTAGCCAAACCACGCCTTGTCGAAATTGAAGATGTAGATTTATGCGCGTGTTGCGCACCCCATGTAAAAAGTACGATTGAAGTGGGATTGTTTAAAATCATTAAATCGATGAAAATCAAAAAAGGCACACGCCTATTCTTCCTATGTGGAAAACTTGCCTATGAAGACTATGTCTTAAAACATGATCAATCTATTCAAATCTCCAATCAATTGTCTTCAAGCATTGAAGCTTTATCATCCAATGTACAACGCGTATTAGATGAAAATTATGCTTTGAAACAAAGAATCAAACAATTAAATAAAGAGATGATTGATCATTTAATCATTGAGCATAAAGAAAATCAAATTATTCTATGTGATGAATTGGATCGAGATACACAATTGTATTACTACAATAAGCTTGTATCTTTTAGTGACAACTATGTTTTACTTGTTTCTAAACAAAAAGATAATTATCGGTTCATGACCAACTCTAAAGATATATTCTTACAACTCAAAGAAAGACATCCAGTTCGTGGTGGAGGAAAAAATGATTTCTTTCAAGGAACGCTAGATACAGTTAATGAGCAGCTATTTGATTAGCTGCTCATATTTTTTGTATAGCGAGCGTATTTAAAGCCTCTGAAATCTCTTCTTTCGATAAACATACCATTCTATGATTGGCATCATAATAATCAAACTTTTTAATGAAGCTCATTAAATCACGATACTTCACAAGGCTGTCATTCATAAATACATACCACTCTTCTATTCCCTCAATTTGATTCAATACCACATATGGCTCTACCGGAAGAATCGTTAATATATTCGCTCCTAATGCATACATACCAATTCTTCTACCATGTACATTATAGATTCTTGGCGTGGCATAATATGCATCCAAAGCTTGTTGATTATGTAGATATTGACCAAACAAATCTAAATCTGTACCAAAATCATTCAATTCATTTTCCCCAATTGAAATTGGATGAAGAATGCCAAAGATTTCAAAATACTTATGATCCGATAGTTTACTCTTCAAGTCCATAAGTGCATCGGCGCTCGTTCTTTTATCATACACCATCTGCAAATCGATATCCTTTATATTCATTAGCCAATCGTCTTTCACAAATTCATCAGTATCCATATATTCACAATATACTTTTACTAAATAATAAAACAATTGAATTTCATCCATACTTGTAGGAAGACTTAAATTCAAACAAATATCATGATTTTGAATATATATTTCAATTCCTCTTTGAAGATATTTGTGATCAAACAAGATTGTATGATTCCCTATCTGATTCGGAATTAATTGCCAATTATCATCCATAACCCCAAAAGATAAGTGAGACAGTTTAACTAAATCATCGATTATAAATTTTTTTCTACGAAAGAACCCCTTCTGCATAATACGAATATTCACAGACATACTAACACCTGCTCTCTACCAAAATCATACACTGAAACAAGCGTTTTTTATAGCTAAAACCATTTTTTCTTTTTAAAGTAAATCACTTCTAAAATAATGATCAATATACAGACTCCAATCACAATGAAATATCCATAGGAAGTATCTAATTCTGGCATAGCCTTAAAATTCATACCATACCATCCAGTAATTAAAGTTAGTGGCATGAATATCGTTGTCACAATCGTTAAAAACTGCATAATTTGATTCTGACGCATCTCCACTTGTGTTTGATGCATTTCACGAAGCTGAATGGAATACTCTGCCAAACGATCCGTAACATTCGATAGACGTGTTAGTCTTTTCTCTAGTGTTTCAAAATGTGTATCATTATAAAATTCCTGCAAGTTTTGTACCACTTCAATCATCTGATCATAGTATGAATCAAAAGCACTTATCGTTTTCCTCATTTCAAAGATTTGCGACTCATAATGAGATCCCGTATGCGACATTAACTGATCTTCTATTCTTTCAAGTTTCATTTCAAGTTTTTGAAGAAACTCCATATCCTCTTGAATCAATATATTCATCAAATTTAGAATACATTCACTAGGCTTATTCCCTGAAATCTTTTGTTTAAAAATATGTTCAGGATCGCAAACCAAAAAATCACTATCATTTAATTCGATACTAAACATCTTCTTATTCTTAGATTTTGATTTGGAAGGAACCCAAAAAGAACCCGATAGCCGCTGATTCTCTTTATGCACTCTACAATAATGAATATGATTTAAATGCTTTTCATTTATTACCTCTATCTTCATAATTTCCCCCTTAAAAAAAGAATACACCATATAGGTGCATTCTTGTAGTTATTCAATTGGAATAAATTTATTTTCTTCTACTTGTTTAGGTGCTTCCTTAGGAACAACGATCTTCAATTCACCATTGTCAAAGGATGCCTTAACATCTTCCTGATGAATGCCTTCACCAACATAGAAGCTTCTTGAATAAGATCCACTAACACGTTCTTTACGAACAACACGACCCTTTTCATCCTTGTCTTCTGTATTTGAACCATGCGTAGCAGTTACTTTCAAATATCCATCCTTCAATTCCATCTGGATATCTTCCTTTTTAACTCCAGGAAGTTCCATGCTCATTTCATAGTTTCCATCTTTTTCCACAATATCTGTCTTCATGACATCACTGGTTGTGTTTCCTGTAAAGAAATCATCAAATAAATCAAACATTGGATAGTACTTCATAAATATCGCCTCCTGATACCTTATTCAATAGGGATAAATTTGTTTTCTTCAATCTGTTTAGGTGCTTCCTTAGGAACAACGATCTTCAATTCACCATTGTCAAAGGATGCCTTAACATCTTCCTGATGAATGCCTTCACCAACATAGAAGCTTCTTGAATAAGATCCACTAACACGTTCTTTACGAACAACACGACCCTTTTCATCCTTGTCTTCTGTATTTGAACCATGCGTAGCAGTTACTTTCAAATATCCATCCTTCAATTCCATCTGGATATCTTCCTTTTTAACTCCAGGAAGTTCCATGCTCATTTCATAGTTTCCATCTTTTTCCACAATATCTGTCTTCATGACATCACTGGTTGTGTTTCCTGTAAAGAAATCATCAAATAAATCAAACATTGGATAGTACTTCATAAATATCGCCTCCTGAT
>OBAH01000813.1_pt1 | contig 21677 bp, 20 predicted proteins | sample 1517491 | NCBI WGS metagenome assembly OBAH01 (sample SAMN04571697, study PRJEB22368) | human gut metagenome | biome: human gut; material: stool | host: Homo sapiens | place: Luxembourg | collected 2012-08-03
CGGTCGGCAGACGGATTTTTTCATTTTGGGGCTTGACTTTTAATAGTTAGTCTCCTAAATTATATTGGATATTTTCTCCGCCCGCGGCGGAGAAAATATCTCACTTGCGATTTTTAAAGATGATCAGCTTGCTGAACACATAATTCAGCACGATCACCAGTACATTGGAAAACACCTTTACTGTCAGACCCCACAGCGCCTGCGCGTTGTAGAAGCTGGTAACAAAGATGGCCGTCGGGCCGTCGGCCCCGCCGATGACGGCAATGGCGGCAGAGCCATCTGTGACCCCCACAGGCGTTCCCGCATAGGAAGCAGCCATGCTGATTGCCGTGTCCGGGCCAAACCAGTGCGACACCACGCTCAGCACGCCCTGCATCAGGTTATCCATCAGCGCTGCACCCTGCGCCGCCAGCAGATTGCCCAGCACCAGCATAATTGCGGTGTCCAGCAGCATTGTGCCCAGACGGCAGGTGACAAATGCACCAAATTCCCTCGCCATGGCCTTGCCCTGCGTTTTGCTGCGGAACACAAAGGCGCGGTTGGTGCAGTAGGCAAACAGGATGCAGATGATGTTATCCAGCACATTGCCCCAGCTGTTGGCCGCGGTGTAGCCGAACAGGCTGTTGAACAGCGCATAGAGCACGATGTTCAGCAGGGTGGTCAGCACGCCAAAGATAAGGTAGCTGAGCACTTCCCAGTGTTTTTTGAAGAATTTTATCATTTTTCTTATAAAAACAGCCCCGCCGCCGTTTTCCCGGCAACGGGGCTGTTGATCGCATTGTGTCAGAAGATGATCTTCCGAACGAAGGACTGATTACTCAGCGTCGTCGTTCAGCAGAGCCTTCATGGACAGGCTGATGCGCTTCTTGTCGAAGTCAACATCCAGCAGCTTCACATCGACCATATCGCCGACCTTCAGTGCGTCGGAGACCTTCTCAACGCGGTCATTGCTGATCTCGCTGATGTGGACCAGACCGTCAACACCCGGCAGGATGCGGACGAATGCACCGAACTTGGTCAGGGACACGACCGGAGCATGGAAGGTGCTGCCGATGGGGTAGTTGTTCTTCAGCTGCTCCCAGGGGTTGTCCTCGGCCTTCTTGTAGCCCAGAGAAACCTTGTGGTTCTCGGTGTCGATGTCCTTCACATACACTTCGATGGTGTCGCCAACGGAGACAACCTCGGAGGGATGCTTGATGCGGTTCCAGCTCAGCTCGCTGATGTGGCACAGACCGTCCACACCGCCGATATCGACGAATGCACCGTAAGAGGTCAGGCTCTTGACAACGCCGGTGTAGGTCTTGCCCACTTCAACGTTTGCCCAGAACTCCTCACGCTTTGCCTTGTTCTGCTCAGCGGTCACCTTGTTGATGCTGCCGACGATCTTGCGGCCGGAGCACTCGGTGACAACCAGCTGAACGTGCTGGCCAACCAGAGCGGTGTAGTCCTCATCGCGGCGCATAGTAGCCTGAGAACGGGGAACGAACACCTTGACGCCCTTGACGTTGACCACAACGCCGCCCTTGTTGAACTCGGTGACGTCGCCCTCGACGACCTCGCCGGACTCAGCGGCCTTAGCGATCTCCTCCATGCCCTTGCGAGATGCGAGCTTCTTGCGGGAGAGCTGGATGACGCCATCCTGATCCATAACCTTCTCGACGATGAGGTCCAGCTCATCGCCAACCTTCACCAGGTCTTCGACCTTGGCGGAGGAATCATCGGTCAGCTCGCTCAGCTTGACAAAGCCGGTCTGCTTCGCTCCGATATCCACCTGGATCTCGTTGGCAGAGATGCTGGTCACGATTCCTTTCACAATACTGCCTGCATGAACACGCTTTTCCTCGGATGCGTTCAGCATCTCCTCAAAGCTCATGCTGTCATTGATTTCTGCGCTCATACTGTTAAGTACCTCCTCAATAATAGACGATGGCGTTGAAGCCCCGGCTGTCACGCCCGCCACTTTAACATCTGCAAACCATTCCGGCCGAAGTTCGCTCGCTGTCTCGACCGTTACGGCACGCGTGTGTTTTGCGGCGACCTGTACCAGCTTTTGGGTATTGGAAGAATGATGACCGCCAATGACAACAATGATGTCGCATTGTTGGCTGAGGTCTTCCGCTTCCTGTTGCCTCGCCCACGTCGCATTACATATTGTATCAAAAATTCGGGCGTTTGTATAGGCTTTTTTGAGAAACTCCGAACTTTCTTGCCATTTTGTTACCTGAAATGTGGTCTGTGCAACTGCAAACAGGGGTTTTTGCGGGTCCGAGGGGCCCTTCCAGGCCCGCAGCTCGTCCAGATCGGCAAAAACGAACACCTCTCCACGGGTGTGCCCGACGATTCCCTGCACCTCCGGGTGGGTCTTATCGCCCGCCACCAGCAGCACCGCGTTCTCTTTTTCGGCCTGCTCGGCGATGCGCTGGATCTTCTGCACGAAGGGGCAGGTAGCGTCGTGATAGCGGACGCCGCGGGCGGCCAGCGCGTCATACACGCTGCACGGCACGCCGTGGCTGCGGATGACCACCTCATACCCGGCGGGGATGTCCTCCACCGTGTCTGCCACCAGCGCGCCCCGGCGCTGCATGTCTGCCACCGCCTGGGGGTTGTGGATCAGCGGCCCGAGGGTGGCCACCCTGCGTCCCTCGGCCAGCAGGCCGTAGGTCAGCTCCACGGCGCGGTTCACGCCAAAGCAGAACCCCGCCGTTTTGGCGACTTTGATCTCCATATTATTCCCCCATCTTCTCCCACGCATCCAGCAGCGCCTGCTTGTTGGCGCGCAGCTTTTTGGTGTCGCGGCGGCCCTCCATGGCAAACTGGGCGGCGGGCATCGGCTCGCCATAGATCACCCGCACTTTGCACAGCAGGTGCATTTTTCCGTCCGGCGTGTCGTAGAGGATGCGGCAGGGCACCACGTCCACTCCGGCCTGCGCCGCGATGACGAACAGGCCGCTTTTCGGCGGCAGCAGCTTGCCTTCCTTCTCGCGGGTGCCCTCCGGGAAGATGAGCAGGGTTTCGCCGTTTTTGCACTTTTCCACGGTCTGCTCAATGACAGCCACCTCGTCCCGGGTGCCGCGCACGCACACTGCGCCGCAGCAGCGGAAGAACCAGCTCAGCAGGGCGCTGATCTCGAACAGTTCTTTTTTCGCGAACACGACCATCCGCCTGCCCCACCGCGTCACCACGATGAACACCGGGTCGATGGCGGAAACGTGGGTGGGTGCCAGAATATAGCCCTTCGTCTGCACTTTTTTCAGGTTCTCGCGGCCCTCCACATGGATGCGGAAGCCGATGTGCCACAGCAGCCATGCGAAAGGCACTAAGATGTAATATAATATCATTTTATCGTTTTAATTCACTTTCTCTGCAATGATCTTCTTCATCGCGGCAAGGCTCTGTTCAAAATCCAGCTCCGAGGTGTCCAGCAGCACGGCATCATCCGCCTGCTTGAGCGGCGCAGCGGCGCGATGGGTGTCCTGATAGTCCCGCTGCTTCACATCGGCCAGCACTTCCTCATAGGGCGTGTCGATGCCCTTTTCCCGGTACTCCTTCCACCGGCGGGTGGCGCGGGCTTCCGGCGTGGCCGTAAGGAAAATCTTCACCGTGGCATTCGGCAGCACCACCGTGCCGATGTCGCGGCCATCCATCAGCACGTCCTGCTTCCGGGCCATGTCCCGCTGCATCTCCAGCAGGAAGGCGCGGACGGCCGGGTTCGCGCCCACAGCGGAAGCTGCCATGCCCACCTGTTCGGTGCGGATGGCGGTGCTCACGTCTTCTTCCTTTAAATAAATGTGCTGCTCACCGTCGATGAACGCAAAATGCAGTTCAATTTCCGGCAGCAGCGCGTTGACCGCCGCGTTATCCTTGGGGTCCTTGCCCGCGCGCAGGGCATACAGGCCGATGGTGCGGAACATGGCACCGGTGTCCACATAGATATAGCCCATCTCAGCCGCCAGACGGCGTGCCAGCGTGGATTTGCCTGCGCCCGCAGGCCCGTCGATCGCAACAGATACCATTTTGTATCTCTCCTTTTTAAGCCAAACGATTTAAAATGGCCGCCGCTCACGCTCTGGCCATCTTCAGCGGAAATTTATTTTTAATTTTCGTGTTTGTCGCGCTCTGCGGAGCGCTCCAAACACATTTTACCGGAGGGGGTCGTAACGGAGAACTGCATTGCTGGCCCCTCACAAGTTATTTGCAAACGCCTGCGCGGTGCAGAAGGCGATCTGCAGATTGTAGCCGCCGGTGTAGGCATCCACATCCAGCACTTCGCCCGCAAAGTACAGGCCCAGCGCCTTCTTGCTCTGCATCGTCTTCGGGTCCACCTCGCGGACGGACACACCGCCGCTGGTGATGACCGCATGGGCCAGATCGCCCCGGGCGTCAATGGACACCCGCCAGTGCTTGCACAGCTGCACCAGTTCCCGCTTCTGCTCCCGGGTGATCTGGTTGGCCTTGGTGGCCGGGTCGATGCCCCAGCGCGCCACCATCACCGGCTGCATGCTGGACGGCAGCAGCTTGACCAGCGCGCCCTGCGCCGCGTGATTCGCCAGCAGGGCAAAATCCCGCGTGATGCGGTCATAAAGCTGTTCCTCGCTGAGGGCAGGCTTCAGGTCGATCTCCGTATAATACTTGTGCTTTTTCATGTCGCCCAGATGGCTGGACGCACTCAGGGTCAGCGGGCCGCTGATGCCAAAATGGGTGAACAGCATCTCGCCCTGCTCGTCAAAGATGGCCTTGCCGTCCTCAAACAGGGTCAGCGTCACGTTTTTCAGGGCCAGGCCCATCATTTTTTTGCAGTCGGTGTCATGGCTCACCAGGCTCACCAGACTGGGCACCGGCTCCACCAGGGTGTGCCCGGCCTGCTGGGCCAGCTTGTAGCCGTCGCCGGTGGAGCCGGTGGTGGGGTAGCTCACGCCGCCAGTGGCCACCAGCACCGCGTCGGCCCGATATTCCCGGCCCGAAGTGCCCCGCACGCCGATGCACCGCAGGGCCGGGCCGGTCTTTTTCTTTTTGGGGTGGCGCGGGTTCTCCGGCACAGCGGGAGCCGCTTCCGGCTCCGGCGTTACATCTTCAAGGATCAGCTTTTTCGCGCCGTCATGTACAAGTTCCGCATCCTGTGCGTAGCGGAGAAGGGCCTGCCGGATTTCTTCTGCCTTGTCCGACACCGGGAACACCCGGCGGCCGCGTTCCACCTTCAGCTCCACGCCAAGGTCCTCGAACAGTTCCATAGTCTTGGCGGGCGGGAAAGCCCCCAGCGAGGAAAACAGAAACCGCGGGTTCGTGCGCACATGCCGCAGAAATTCCTCTGCCGGGCAGTCGTTGGTCACGTTGCAGCGGCCCTTGCCAGTGACCAGAATTTTCTGGCCGGGCTTATCCATGTGCTCCAGCACCGTCACCTGATGCCCCTGCCGCACGGCGGCACCCGCCGCCATCAGTCCCGCCGCACCGGCACCTACGATCAACACCTTCGCCATCTGATTTCCTCCCAAAACGCCTAGTTCTACGTATATATCATACCAGAACCGTCCCGCAAAAGCAATGCAGCCCCGCCGGGAAAGAATGGATTTTTGGGCTGCAGACAGCGCAAAAGGCGGCAGAGCCGTTTCGCCCTGCCGCCTTTTCTGATGCTTTATCCGATGAGCTTTGCCGGGTCGAGGTACTTGTCCCCTTCCAGCACTTCCAGATGCACATGGGTCTCCTCGGTGCATTCGTTCGGGATGTTCCCCGCGCGGCCCAGCGTCTGGCCCGTGGACACGGTGTCACCGGCCTTCACCTGCACATCCGCCGTGCCGCACACCCGCCAGACGCGGCCTTCCCCGTCCTCGATGCTCACCACGCTGCCCCAGCGGCCATCCGTCTCCACGGCGGTCACCTTGCCGTTCACCGGGGCAGACACTGCCGCATCCTGGGCGCAGGCATAGTCCACGCCGTTGTGGGTGCGCCAGTCGCCCAGCGTCTTGTTGTAGACCAGCTCATCGCCGCTGCAGGCGTTGAGCACACGTCCCGTGACCGGCTGCGCGCAGGCAGGCGCTGCCGAGCTGCTGGCAGGCGCAGAGGAGCCTTGCAGTGCGGAGGGTTCGCGCACAGAACCAGCACCAGACACCGCCCCAGAAGACGAGCCAGAGGATGCGGCCCCACTCTCCGCTTTGGGCACACCGGCCACGCTGTTTGCTGCTTCGGTAACATCCTGCCATGGTTCATCCTCCACTTTCAAATCGGTATCCGGCACGGCGGCCTGCGGGGCGGAAGACGCCTCCGGCCGTGTCAGTTCTTCATAGCTTTTTTCCAGTTCATTGCGGACGGCGCGCACCGCCCAGACCCCCGCCGCGCCTGCCGCCACCAGGCAGGCCAGAAGCGCCAGCGCAAAGCCTTTGCCGCGCAAAAATCGTTTGATCTGCTCCATTTTCTTCGCTCCCATCTGTCGTGTTGTGTACGCATTGCTTCCGGGGTTAGTGTGGGGTGCCCGGCGGGATTTTATACAAAACACAGCCTTCTTTTCGCCTTTTATAAGGAAAAGTACCGGGATGCCGCCCATTTTCTTGCATTTCCCGCTGCGGTATGCTATACTGTCCTGCGAACTGAACAGAAAAACAGCAGGTGCCTTCTGCCGTTATGGCGGCGGACATCGCAAAAGGGAAGCGGGTGCAAATCCCGCACGATCTCGTCACTGTGATAAGGGAGCCCGCGTCAGGGTGCTTTGCACCAGCCATTGGAGCTTTGCTCTGAGAAGGCGGCGCCGGGCGGCGATCTTTCAGCCAGGAAACCTGCCTGCTGTTGGTACGGGAGCGAAAGCTCCAGATCACGAGGAATTGGTTGTACCAAAAAAGCTCTGAACCGCAAGGGCCTTTTTGTCATGCCATTCGCAGGACGAAAGGGCCCTTTTTTCATCTCTCTTTCCTGTACCCTTTGTTCGGTTCAGCCCGCACTTCATTCCACAGGAAAGGAAAAGACACACAATGAGAAAGATCGAAACCAAGAAGCTGGCTGCAGCCGTCACGGCTCTGGCCCTGTGCGCCGGTGTGCTCACCGGCTGCGGCGGCGCTGCATCCAGCACCGCTTCCAGCACCAGCACCGCCGCGTCCGCTGCTTCCAGCGAAGTGAGCAGCGAGGAGGCTGACGAAATGGCCGCAAAGAACGTGGCAGACCTGATCGACGCCATCTATGTGCAGGAGCGCAACGATGACACCGACGCCCAGTGCGAAGCCGCAAAGGCCGCTTGGGACGCTTTGACCGATGCCCAGAAGGAGCTGGTGGAGGGTGAGAACGCCGACCCCGACTACTTTGGCCGCGACACCGGCGATGCCTCCAAGGACGATGCCCGCAACGCCGATGAGATCGGTGAGAACGAGCTGCTGGTGGTGTCCTTCGGCACCTCCTTCAACGACAGCCGCGCTGCCGACATCAAGGGTATTGAGGACGCCTTGCAGGCCGCATACCCCGACTGGAGCGTGCGCCGTGCCTTCACTGCACAGATCATCATCAACCATGTGCAGGCCCGTGACGGCGAGAAGATCGACAACATGCAGCAGGCCATGGACCGCGCTGTGGCAAACGGCGTGAAGAACCTGGTCGTCCAGCCCACCCATCTGATGCACGGCGCGGAGTACGACGAGATGATGGAGATGATCGACTCCTACCGTGACAAGTTCGAGACCGTCGCCGTGGCTGAGCCCCTGCTGGGCGAGGTCGGCTCTGACGCCTCTGTCATCAACCAGGACAAGGAAGACGTCGCCAAGGCCGTCACCGCTGCTGCCGTGAAGGAAGCCGGTTACGACAGCCTGAGCGCCGCCGCTGAGGACAAGGTCGCCTTCGTCTTCATGGGCCACGGCACCTCTCACACCGCAAAGGTGAGCTACAGCCAGATGCAGACCACCATGCAGACCCTGGGCTACGACAATGTGTTCATCGGCACCGTTGAGGGCGAGCCCGAGGATACCGCCTGCGAGAACGTCATCGAGGCCGTGAAGGCTGCAGGCTACACCAAGGTCGTTCTGCGCCCGCTGATGGTCGTTGCAGGTGACCATGCCAACAACGATATGGCCGGTTCCGACGAGGATTCCTGGCTGAGCCAGTTCACTGCTTCCGGCGCATTTGACAGCATCGACTGCCAGATCGCTGGTCTGGGCGAGATCGAGGACATCCAGAGCCTGTACATCGCTCACACCAAGGCTGCTATTGATTCCCTGGAGGGCTGATTTTTTCGGAACCCTCTCCGTCTCGCTGCCGCCGCTGCGGAGCCCGATGGAGAGGGTTCATTTTTTCTTAGAATCATGCTATAATAAAATCCAATTCTTTATAATGTAGAGGTATTTCTCATGAAACGCATTTTTTCCTGTGTTGTGACCGCTTCTCTCGCGCTGAGCCTGCTGGCAGGCTGCGGCGCTTCTTCTGCTGCTTCCTCTGCGGCGTCCAGTGCTGCTTCCTCCGAAGCTGCGTCCTCTGCCGCTTCTGTGGTTGAGACCGCTGCTCTGCCGGACGGCATCTACACCGCCGAGTTTGACACCGACAGCTCCATGTTCCACGCCAACGAAGCCTGCGATGGCAAAGGCACCCTGACCGTGGAGAATGGCCAGATGACCTTCCACGTCAGTCTGGTTTCCAAAAATGTCGTCAACCTGTATCTGGGCAAGGCCGCTGAAGCCGAAGCCAACGCGTCCGACTGGCTGCAGCCCACCACCGATACGGTCACCTACTCCGACGGCACTTCCGAGGAAGTGTACGGCTTCGACATCCCGGTGTCTGCTCTGGATACCGACTTTGACCTGGCCATTCTGGGCAAAAAGGGCAAGTGGTATGACCACACCGTCAGCGTGCGCGATGCGGTGGAACAGGCCGCAGCTGAAACGCCCGCTGACGGCAGCTACACCTGCGAGGTGACCTTGGAGGGCGGCTCCGGCCGTGCCACCGTGGAAAGCCCTGCCGCCCTGACTGTGGCAGACGGCAAAATGACCGCCACCATCGTGTGGAGCAGCCCCAACTACGACTATATGATCGTGGACAGCGAGAAGTATCTGCCCACCAACACCGAGGGCAACTCCACCTTTGAGATCCCCGTGGCCGCGCTGGACACCGCGCTGGACGTGACCGCCGACACCGTGGCCATGAGCACCCCCCATGAGATCGAGTACACGCTGACCTTTGATTCGGCAAGCCTGAAGTAATATGAAAATCACCCGAAACCAATTTCTAAAGCTCATTCCGGCGGCAACGCTGGTGCTTTCCGGCTGCAGCAGCAAGACGGAGCCTGCGAATACAGAAAGTCTTGTTTTCTCCCACCATTACCAGCTGGACTATGCACAGCAGTTCACGGCGGACTGCTACGAAGGCGGCTATACCATGGTGAGCATCCCGGATTCCGGGCAGAAATTTCTCGTGGTGCCGCAGGATGCCGCCGAGGTGGACAGCCTGCCCGCCGACGTGACCGTGCTGCGCCAGCCGGTGGAGAACATCTATCTTGTCTCCACCTCGGTGATGGACTTGATCCTGCATCTGGACGCACTGGACAGCATCACCCTCTCCGGCACCAAGGCCGAGGGATGGTATCTGCCCGAAGCAAAGCAGGCCATGGAAGCGGGCCGCATCGCCTATGCAGGCAAGTACAGTGCCCCGGACTACGAACAAATTTTGGCCGCGAACTGCAGCCTTGCCATCCAGAACACCATGATCCTGCACACCCCCGAAGTGAAGGAGCAGCTGGAGCATTTCGGCATCCCGGTGCTGGTGGAGCGTTCCAGCTACGAGAGCGGCCCGCTTGAGCGCATGGAGTGGATCAAGCTGTACGGCATTCTGCTGGGCAAAGAGGAACAGGCCGAGCAGGTGTTTGCCGCGCAGGAGGCAGCCATTGCACCGCTTTTGGAGCAGGAGCCCACCGGCAAGAGCTGCGCGTTCTTCTCCCTCAGCTCCAACAACCTCGCCACCGTGCGCAAGGGCAGCGACTATGTGGCCAAAATGATCGAGATGGCCGGCGGGGCCTACGTCTTTTCGGACCTCACCGACAATGGCAACAGCCTTGCCACCATGAACCTGCCGCTGGAAGATTTCTACGCCGGTGCCAAAGACGCCGACGTGCTCATCTACAACAGCGCCATCGAGGGCATGATCGCATCGGTGAGCCAGCTGACCGAGCGTTTCCCACTGTTGAACGAGTTCAAAGCGGTGCAGAACGGTCAGGTGTGGTGCACCACCCAGAGCCTGTTCCAGCAGAGCATGGAGCTTGCTGACCTCATCCTCGATATGAACAAGGTGTTCACCGAGGGCACGCCCGATGCCGATACCCTGAAATTTCTCACCCATGTTGCCTAACGTTTTCTGCCTTCCCCCGGTCGGGAGAAGGTGGCGCGAATGCGCCGGATGAGGGCGTACCGTCACGCGTTCTGTAATAATCAAGTCTTATTTTACTGAAAGGACTGTCTATGACCCGTACCCGACGCCTTGCTGTCTCCTATCTCGCCCTTGCGGCGGCGCTGGCTGTGCTGTTTGCGCTGAACCTGTTCTGGGGCAGTGTGTCCCTTGCGCCGGGCGCAGTGGTGGCGGCACTGCTGGGCAAGGGGCAGGACACGCTTTCCATGAACATCATTCTGCAGCTGCGTCTGCCGCGCGCGGTGATGGCGGCGCTGCTGGGTGCGGCCCTCAGCGCGGCGGGCTACCTGCTGCAGACCTTCTTTGCAAACCCCATCGCCGGGCCCTTTGTCATGGGCATTTCCAGCGGGGCCAAGCTGGCCGTGGCCTTGACCATGGTGGTTTTCCTCAATCGCGGGATGCTCACCGGTTCGGTAACGCTCATCGTCGCCGCCTTCGTGGGCGCTATGGCCGCCATGGCCTTTGTGCTGGCGGTGGCGCGGCGGGTGCAGCGCATGAGCATCCTCGTCATCTGCGGCGTCATGATCGGCTACATCTGCTCGGCCATCACGGACATCGTGGTGGCCTTTGCGCAGGACTCCAACATCGTCAACCTGCACAACTGGTCGCAGGGCAGCTTTTCCGGCATGACCTGGGCCAACGTCCGGGCAGCGGCGCTGGTGGCCCTGCCTGCGCTGGCGGCTTCCTTTCTGCTGTCCAAACCCATGGCCGCCTACCAGATGGGGGAAGAATACGCCCGCAGCGTGGGTGTGAACGTCAAGCCGTTCTCGGCGGCACTGGTGCTGCTTTCCAGCCTGCTGGCGGCCTGTGTCACTGCCTTTGCCGGGCCCATCTCCTTCGTGGGCATCGCGGTGCCGCACCTCGTCAAGCAATTGCTGGGCAGTGCAAAGCCGCTGCATGTGCTGCCCGGGTGCTGCCTGGGCGGGGCGGCGTTCTGTTTGTTCTGTGACCTTTTGGCCCGCAGTCTGTTTGCGCCCACCGAGCTGTCCATCAGCTCGGTGACGGCAGTGTTCGGCGCGCCGGTGGTCATCGGACTGCTGGTGCGGCGCAATCAGGAGGGTGCACGATGAACGAGACCTTTCTCTGCACGGCAAATGACCTTGCCATCGGCTACGGCAAAACGCCGCTTCTCTCCGGCATTGCGCTGGGGGTGCAGCCCGGCCAGATTTTGACCCTCATCGGGCCCAACGGCGCGGGCAAATCCACATTGCTGCGCACGCTGGCGGGCCAGCTGGACCCCATGGGCGGCGCGGTGCTGCTGGACGAAAAGAACCTTTCCGACTATACCGGCACCCAACGGGCCCAGAAGCTTGCCCTGATGGCACCGCACAGCCGCCGCATGGAGCTGACCACCTGCTTTGACTTTGCTGCGGCGGGCCGCTACCCCTACACCGGGCGGCTGGGCATCCTCTCGGCCGAAGACAAACGGCAGGCGCACAGCGCACTGGAACGGGTGGGTGCAGCCCATCTCGCCGACCGGGATTTCAACCGCATCAGCGACGGCCAGCGCCAGCGCGTTCTGCTGGCCCGGGCCCTGTGCCAGCAGCCGCAGGTGATTTTATTGGACGAGCCCACGTCTTTTCTGGACATCAAGGGCAAGATCGAGCTGCTGACCATTTTAAAAGAGCTGGCCCATGGTGAGCATCTCGCCGTGGTGCTGAGCCTGCATGAGCTGGAACTGGCGCAGAAGATTGCCGACGCGGTGGTGTGCGTCTCCCCTGCCGGGGTCTCCGGCGTGCTGACGCCGGATGCTGCCTTTGCGCCGGAGAACATCCGGGCGCTGTATGGCCTGACGGAAGAACAGTACGCTGCTCTATACGGCGCACCGGAGCCGCCAAAGCCGGAAGCCAACCCGGCTGGGCCGCAATTTGAGCATTACGTCCGCAGCGGGCAGAAGCTGCTGCGCTGCGGTTACACCACCGGCACCTGTGCGGCGCTGGGTGCGGCGGGCGCGGCACGACTGCTGCTCACCGGCCATGCACCGGAGACGGTGGCTCTGCGCACACCGAAAGGCATTGTGGTGGAGGTGGCACCCATCTTCTGCCGCAAAACGGACACCGGCGCAGAATGCGCCATCCGCAAGGACGGCGGCGACGATGTAGATGTGACCACCGGCCTGCCGGTCATTGCATCGGTCGTGCTGGAACCGGACGCGCCCGGCGTGCGCATCTTTGGCGGCGAGGGTGTGGGCCGGGTGACTAAACCGGGCCTTGACCAGCCGGTGGGCGAAGCCGCCATCAACCATGTGCCCCGCCAGATGATCGCCGAAGCGCTGGAACGGGAGGCCGAGAACGCGGCCTACACAGGCGGCTTTGCCGTGACCATCTCCATTGAGGGCGGGGCCGAGACGGCAAAGCGCACCTTCAACCCCCACATCGGCGTGGAGGGGGGCCTTTCCATTCTGGGCACCAGCGGTATCGTGGAGCCCATGAGCCAGCAGGCCATTCTGGACACCATCCAGCTGGAAATGAATCAGGCCGCTCTGCGTGCCAAAAACACAGACGGCCCACGGCGGCTGGTGCTGGCCCCGGGCAACTACGGGCTGGACTATCTGGCGTCTGCCCTGCCGCAGTTTGAGCGCTTCCCGGTGGTCAAGACCTCCAACTTCATCGGTGACACGCTGGATATGGCCGCAGCGGCAAACTTTGAAGAAGCGCTTCTCGTGGGCCACATCGGCAAGCTGGTCAAGCTGGCGGCGGGCGTCATGAACACCCATTCCCACACCGCCGACGGCCGCGCCGAGGTGTTCTGCGCCCACGCGGCGCTGTGCGGCGCTTCCCGCGAAGTGTGCGCCACCCTAATGGACGCCGCCACCACCGACGCCTGCCTTGACATTCTGGACGGTGCAAACCTGCGCACCCCAGTGCTGAAAAGCATCCTTGCCGCCATCCAGCTGCACCTTGACCGCCGGGCAGGCGGGGGCTTCCGGGTGGGTGCCGTGCTGTTCTCCAACCAGCACGGCCCGCTGGGCGAGACCGAAACCGCAAAGGAGCTGATGACAGAATGGAAAATGTAAAAGGTACCTTTTACGGCGTCAGTGTGGGCCCCGGCGACCCGGAACTGCTCACTCTGCAGGCGGTGCGGCTCATTCAAAGCTGCCCGGTGCTGGCCGCGCCGCAGACATCCTCCGGCCAGATGCTGGCGCTGGACATCGCCCGCCGGGCATTGGGTGATGCGCTGGACGGCAAGACCATCGTTCCCCTGCACTTTGCCATGAGCCGTGACCCGGCGGTGCTGGCGGCATCTCACCGGCAGGCGGCGCAGGCCGTGCGGCCTTTTCTGGATGCCGGGCAGGACGTGGCCATGCTGAACATCGGTGACGTTTCCATCTACGCCACCTTCGGGTACTTGCAGGAGATTTTGCAGGCGGAAGGCTATGCCACCGCCATGGCGGCGGGTGTGCCCAGCTTCTGCGCGGCGGCGGCGCGGCTGAATGTTCCCCTCACCGGCGGCATGGATGCCCCGCTCACCATTGCGCCCGGCGGCTGGGCAGACCGCGTGCTGGAAACGCCCGGCACCAAAGTGCTGATGAAGACCGGCCGCCAGCTGCCCGCTTTACTTGCTGCCCTGCAGCAGGCGAAAAAACTTGAAAACAGTGCCCTTGTATGCAATTGCGGTCTGCCGGACGAAACCGTCTGGACCGACCTTTCCGCTGCCCGGCCTGAACATTCAGCGGGCTATTTTGCCACCGTTCTGGTAAAGGAGTAACGCTATGGTACATTTTGTTGGCGCAGGCCCCGGCGCACCGGACCTCATCACCCAGCGCGGCGCAGTCCTGCTGCAGGCCGCCGACTGCATCATTTATGCGGGCAGTCTCGTGAACCCGGCCCTGCTTGGCCTTGCCAAAGCGGGCTGCGCAATTTACAACAGCGCCGAGATGACTCTCGAACAGGTTCTGGATGTGATGCGCCGGATGGAAGCTGCCGACAAGACCACCGTGCGCCTGCACACCGGCGACCCCTGCCTTTATGGAGCCATCCGGGAGCAGATGGACGTGCTGGACGCCGAGGGCATCCCCTACGATGACACGCCAGGCGTTTCCAGCTTCTGCGGCGCGGCAGCGGCGCTGAACGCCGAGTACACCCTGCCCACTGTCAGCCAGACCGTCATCATCACCCGCATGGAGGGCCGCACCCCGGTGCCGGAAAAGGAAAAGCTGGCAAGCCTTGCTTCACACGGGGCCACCATGGTCATCTTCCTCTCCATCGGTCTGGTGGACAAGGTGCAGGAAGCCTTGCTTGCAGGTGGTGCCTACACGGCAGAGACCCCGGCAGCGGTGGTGTACAAAGCCACCTGGCCGGAACAGAAGACCGTTCGCTGCACCGTGGGCACGCTGGCCGAGAGCGTCCATGCGGCACACATCACCAAGACGGCCCTCATCGTGGTGGGCGGCTTCCTGGGCCAGAATTACGAACGCAGCAAGCTCTACGACCCGGCCTTCACCACCGCGTTCCGCAAGGGGACCGACCAGTGACCCGGGCTTACCTTGCCTTTACGGCAAAGGGCCTTGCGCTGGCCCAAAAACTGGCGGCAGCATACCCCGGCAGCGTGGCCCGCTGCGGCCATGAGCCCGGGCAGGTCGGCCTTGCCGACTGGACGGCCCGGCAGTTTGCCGGGAGTGACGCTCTGATCTTTGTGGGCGCTGTTGGCATCGCAGTGCGGGCCGTTGCCCCCCACTGCCAGAGCAAGGCGTCGGACCCCGCCGTGGTGGTGCTGGACGAGTGCGGGCATTTTGCGGTGCCCATCCTCTCAGGCCACCTCGGCGGTGCCAACAACCTGGCCCGGGCGCTGGCGGCTGTGTGCGGCGCGGTGCCGGTCATCACCACGGCTACCGATGCAAACGGCGTGTTTGCGGTGGACGAATGGGCCAAGCACCAGAACTGTGCTGTGCTGGAGCCGGAGCGCATCAAGCTTGTCAGCGGCGCATTGCTGGCGGGCAGAGAGGTGCATTTTACCTCCGATTGGCCCATTGCGGGCACGCCGCCTGCGGGCCTGACCGAGAGCGCAGATGCCCCGGACTTTGCCCTCACCCTCTGCCCGGCGGGGGATGCCTTGCATCTGGTGCCCCGCATCGGGGTGCTGGGCGTAGGCTGCAGACGCGGCACCAGCGCCGGCACGCTGGAAGAAGCTTTCGCGGCCTTTTGTGCCGCAAACCGGCTGGCCCTGCAGTGCATCACGGCGGCGGCCAGCATCGACCTGAAACAAAACGAAGCGGGCTTACTTGCCTTCTGCCAGGATCACGGCTGGCCGGTGCAGTTTTTCCCCGCCGAAGCCCTGCGCGCCGCGCCCGGCAGTTTTACGCCCTCTGCCTTTGTGCAGAGCGTCACCGGCGTGGACAATGTCTGCGAGCGGTCAGCCGTGCTGGCGGCAGGCGGGCCGCTCGTTTTTCACAAATACGCCCGCACCGGCGTGACCTTTGCGCTGGCGGTGCGGCCCTTTGCCCCGGATTGGAGGTGGCAAAATGTTTGACCCGATGGAATTTGAGATCGACCAGCCGGAAAGCGTCGTCTATGCGGTCGGCATCGGCCCGGGCGACCCTTACTATATGACCCAGGAAGCCCACAATGTCCTCGAAAGTGTGGACGCCATCTGCGGCTACAAGCTGTATCTCGACCTGATCGAGCCGGAGTTCCCCTGCGAGGAATACTATTCCACCGGCATGACAAAGGAGATCGACCGCTGCCGCTGGGCGCTGGAAAAGGCCAGCACCGGCAAACGGGTGGCGCTGGTGTGCAGCGGCGACGCGGGCGTTTACGGCATGGCCAGCCCGCTGCTGGAGCTGGCCGAAGAATACCCGGACGTGACCATAGAGGTCGTGCCCGGGCTCACCGCTGCCCTCAGCGGCGGAGCCGTGCTGGGTGCCCCGCTGGCCCATGATTTCTGCGTCATTTCCCTTTCCGACCGGCTCACCCCGTGGGAGGTCATTGAAAAGCGGCTGGCCTGCGCGGCCATGGGCGATTTCTGCCTGGCGCTGTACAACCCTTCCTCCAAGGGCCGCCCGGACTACCTGCAGAAGGCGGTGCGCATCCTGCGCGATAACGGCAAAGGCCCGGACACGGTCTGCGGCCTTGTGCGCAACATCGGCCGCGAAGGCCAGACCAGCTGTGTGCTGACCCTGGCCGAGCTGGAAAACACCCCGGTGGATATGTTCACCACCGTGTACATCGGCAACGCAGCCACCCGCGCGGTCTCGGGCTGGATGGTCACGCCTCGGGGGTACCGCAAGTGAAGGCGGTCGTGTTCAGCGGCACCACCGAGGGCCGCCGTTTTTCCCAGAAGCTGGCCGCACTGGGCGTCGCCGTGACCGTGTGCGTGGCAACGCCGCTGGGTGCCGAGGAGCAGGGCGAGATGGCGGGCATCACCGTCCACGCCGGGCGGCTGCAGCCGGACGCCATGGCGGCGCTGCTGGCAGGTGCAGACCTCTGCATCGACGCCACCCACCCCTACGCGGTGGATGCCACCAAAAACATCCGCGCGGCAGCGGCGCAGGCGGGCGTGGAATACCGCCGCCTGCTGCGGGCCCAGAGTCCCCTGCCCGAGGGCTGCGCCGTGTTTGAGACGGCGGCACAGGCCGCAGAATACCTTGCCGGACAGGATGGCAATGTGCTGTTGGCCACCGGTGCCAAGGAGCTTTCTGCTTTTGCGTCCCTCGACCCGGCCCGGCTCTACCCCCGCGTTCTGCCCACGCCGGAAGGCATCGCCGCCTGCGAGGCAGCCCACATCCCACACCGGAACATCATCGCCATGCAGGGGCCGTTCAGCCTTGCGCTGAATGTCGCGTTGATGGAACAGTTCCACATCCGCTACCTCGTCACCAAGGACGGCGGCGCGGCAGGCGGCTTTGCCGAGAAGGTACAGGCCGCTGCCAAAACCGGCGCACAGCTGGTGGTGCTGCGCCGCCCGCCGGAGGTCGGCGAGACCGAGGACGAATTATTCACGCATTGTCAGGAGATGTTGCAATGGTCACACTGATCGGTATGGGCAGCGGTAAATGGGAAGCCCTCTCCGCGCAGGCGCAGGCCGCTGTGGGCGGCGCGGGCCTTGTGTTCGGCGCAAAGCGGCTGCTGGCGGGACTCCCGCCCGAGTGCACTGCCCGGCAGTTCGCGCTCTACCAGCCCGCCGACATCCTTGAAACGCTGGCGCAGAACCCCGGGCAGGACGCCGCCGTGCTCTACAGCGGCGACACCGGGTTTTACTCCGGCGCGTCCGGCCTGCTCACGCCTCTGCGGGCGCTGGGCATCCCGGCCCGGGTGTACCCCGGTGTTTCCAGCGTGCAGCTGCTCTCGGCAGCGCTGGGCCGCCCGTGGCAGGACTGGAAGCTGGTCTCGGCCCACGGCTGTGCCTGCGACCCGGTGGCAGAATGCATGACGAACAAGGCCGTATTCTTCCTCACCGGCGGCACCGAGACGCCCGCCACCCTCTGCCGGAAGCTGGCCGCTGCCGGTATGGGTGCGGCCCACGGTGTTGTGGGCGAGAACCTTGGCACCGAAGCCGAAGCCATCCGCTACGGCTCTGCCGCCGAACTGGCCGGGCAGAGTTTTGCACCGCTCAGCGTATTGCTGGTGGAAAACTTCGATCTGCCGCAGTTTCGTTCACAGGGCTGGCCGGATGAAGCCTTCACCCGGGGCGACGTACCCATGACCAAGCAGGAGGTGCGTGCCGCCGCGCTGGCAAAACTGGCGGTGACCCCCACCGATACCCTGTGGGATGTGGGCGCAGGCACCGGCAGCGTGAGTGTGGAATTGGCCCTTGCGGCCCCGAAAGGCCGCGTGTACGCTGTGGAGTGCGAGCCGGACGCCTGTGCGCTCATCCGCAAAAACCGGGAGAAATTCCGTGCTTACAACCTGACCCTCATCGAAGGCAAAGCGCCGGAAGCTCTCGACGGCCTGCCCGCCCCGGACGCGGTGTTCATCGGCGGAACGAAAGGCGGCATGGAGGCCGTGCTGGACGCGGTGCTTACCAAAAACGCGGCGGCACGCATCTGCATCTCGGCCATCGCACTGGAGACCCTGAGTGCCGCCATCACCGCGCTGACCGCCCGGGGCCTGACCGCCGAGGTGACGCAGATTGCCGTCAGCCGCACAAAACCGGCGGGCCGCCTGCACCTGCTCATGGCCAACAACCCCACCTTCCTCATTACAGGGACACGCAAATGATGCAATTTCTCATCGCCGCGCCGTCTTCCGGCAGCGGCAAGACCACCGTCACCTGCGCGGTGCTGGCAGCACTGAAACGGCGCGGGGCCGCCCCCTGTGCCTTTAAAACTGGGCCGGACTACATCGACCCCATGTTTCACCGCTCGGCTCTCGGCGTAGAAAGCCACAATCTGGACCTGTTTCTTTCCACCAAAGACACCGTGCAGGCCCTTTATGCCCGCTACGCCGCCGGGCACGGTGCCGCTGTGTGCGAGGGTGCTATGGGCTTTTACGATGGGCAGGGCCTGACCACCCGGGCCAGCGCCTGGGAGCTGGCGGATACGCTGGGCCTGCCGGTGCTGCTGGTGGTGCAACCCAAAGGGGTCAGCGTGACGCTGGCGGCCCAAATTCAGGGTTTGGTGCACTTCCGCAAAAACAGCCATCTCGCAGGCATTCTGCTCAATAACTGCTCCGAAAAGCTGTACAACATGCTCAAACCCCTGCTGGAAGCCGAGACCGGTCTGCCGGTTCTGGGCTATCTGCCCCATCTGCCGCAGGCAGCGGTGGAAAGCCGCCATCTCGGCCTGAAAACCGCCGATGAAATTGCCGGCCTGCAGGAAAAGATCGCCCTGCTGGCAGACAGCCTTGTGCTGGATTGGGCGAAGCTGGCCGAACTGACCGAGAAACCGGAACCGGAAAGCGAAAGGCTTTCTCCTTGGGGGAAGGCTTCCCTTCTTCCCCGCATCGCCGTGGCAAAAGACGAAGCCTTCTGCTTCACCTATGCCGAAACGCTGGACGCTTTGCGGGACGCCGGGGCAACGCTTGTGTTTTTCAGCCCGGTGCACGACGCCGCCCTGCCGGAAGGCATCGGCGGGCTGTACCTGCCCGGCGGCTACCCGGAGCTGTACGCCAAACGATTGAGCGAAAATGAGACCATGCGCACATCCATCCGGGCCGCTGTGAACGCCGGTCTGCCCACCGTGGCCGAGTGCGGCGGCTTTCTCTACCTCGGGCAGAGCCTTGAAGGGACAGATGGCCAGAACTGGCCCATGGCAGGCGTTCTGCCGGGCGAGGGCATCCGGGTGGGCAGGCTGGTGCGGTTCGGGTATGCGACGCTCACCGCAAAGGCGGACAGCCTGCTGTTCCGCGCGGGAGAAAAGCTGCCCATCCACGAATTCCACCACTGGGATTCCACCGCAAACGGCACTGCATTTACTGCCTGCAAAAGTGCAAAAATGCAGTGGGAATGCGGCTTTGCAACTGAGAATTTCTATGCGGGCTTCCCGCATTTTTACTGGGCGGGCACACCCCTGCCCCGCCGCTTCGTGGCGGCGGCAGAATGCTATACAAAAGGACAACAAAAATGACCGAAACCGAATTGAAAACCTTGCTCACTTCCATCACACCCCCGGACGAAGCCGCCCGCGCGGCGGCACACGCCCACTGGATGGGTCTTGCAAAACCTCTGGGCGGGCTGGGCACCCTTGAGACCATGCTGGAAGATGCTGCCGCCCTCACCGGCAGCGCGGACCTCGACTTCTCCCGCCGGGTGGTGGCGGTGCTCTGCGCCGACAACGGCGTGGTGGCCCAGGGCGTGAGCCAGACCGGGCAGGAAGTGACCCGTGCCGTGGCCGAGAACCTCGCCATGCGCCGCACCAGCGTGTGCCAGATGGCCCGCACGGCGCACTGCGACGTGCTGCCCGTGGATATGGGCATCGCGGGCGAACCGGTGCCCGGCGTGCGAAACTGCCGCATTGCATCCGGCACGGCAGACTTTACGGCTGGCCCTGCCATGAGCCGAGCGCAGGCCGTGCAGGCCATTGGGGCGGGCATTGCCCTTGCCCGGGAGCTGGCGGACAACGGCTACCGGCTCATCGCCACCGGCGAGATGGGCATTGGCAACACCACCACCTCCAGCGCGGTGGCGGCGGTGCTGCTGGGCCAGCCGGTCGAACGGATGACCGGGCGCGGCGCGGGCCTTTCGGACGAAGGGCTGGCCCGCAAGGTGGACGCCATCTGCCGGGGCATCCTTGTCAACGAACCAGACCCCGAAGACCCGCTGGACGTGATGGCAAAGCTGGGCGGCTTTGATATCGCAGGCTTGTGCGGCGTTTTTCTGGGCGGTGCGCTGGCCGGTGTGCCCGTGCTGATGGATGGCTTCATCAGCGGCGTGGCTGCTCTGTGCGCCGTGCGCCTCTGCCCGGCGGCCGCAAAAGCGGTGTTCGCCAGCCACTGTTCGGCCGAGCCTGCCGCACGGCTGGTGCTGGAAGCCCTGGGCAAGTCGCCCCTCATCACGGCAAACCTGCACCTCGGCGAGGGCACCGGCGCGGTGGCGTCCATCCCTCTGTGGGATATGGCGCTGGCCGTGTACGGCGGGTGCTACTCCTTCACGGAGGGCGGCATCAAGCCGTACACGCCCCAATGCTGACGCTGGTGCTGGGCGGCGCGGCCAGCGGCAAAAGTGAATATGCGGAGAGCCTTGTGCTGAAAACCGCGCTCCCGCGCTATTATCTTGCCACTATGCAGGTATGGGACGCCGAATGCGCCGCCCGGGTGGAAAAACACCGCAAAATGCGGGCCGCCAAGCAGTTTGAAACCGTGGAATGCCCCCTGCATCTGGACGCGGTGCGTCTGCCCGCCCGGGGCACGGCATTGCTGGAAGACCTGGGCAACCTTGCCGCCAACGAGCTCTACGACCCCGCCGGGGCGGGAGAGAACGCTGCCGCCGCCATCCTGCGCGGGCTGGATCTGCTTGCCGCCCAGTGCGAAAATCTCATCGTTGTCTCCAACGAGGTGTTCAGCGGCGGCGCCGACTATGCAGGCGACACGGGCCGCTATCTGCGGGCCCTTGCGCAGGTGAACAACGCCTTCGCCGCCCGGGCCGACAATGTGGTGCGGGTGGTGTGCGGCATCCCCGTCTTTTACAAAGGAGAAAAAATATGATCGTTTTGCAGACCATTGCGGTGGCCTTTGCCATGTTCTCGGCCATTCCGGTGCCGCAGTTCGAGTGGAACGAAAAGAACATGCGCTATGCGATGTGCGCTTTTCCGCTCATCGGGCTGGTCATCGGCGCGGCGTGGTGCGTGTGCGGGGCCCTGCCGCTGCCGGGCCTTGCCAGAGCGGCAGGCTTTGCGCTGGTGCCGGTGTGGGTCACCGGCGGCATCCATCTGGACGGCTACGCCG
>OBAH01000827.1_pt1 | contig 21422 bp, 19 predicted proteins | sample 1517491 | NCBI WGS metagenome assembly OBAH01 (sample SAMN04571697, study PRJEB22368) | human gut metagenome | biome: human gut; material: stool | host: Homo sapiens | place: Luxembourg | collected 2012-08-03
CGCCGCGATCATCCCCACCGAGGAGGAGGCCAGAGACTATCCGAGACTTGAGGCCGAGCGCGAGCGAAAGCTTGAGCTTCTGGCCGAACAGAAGGACCGCAGGCTTGTCGCCGTGCACAGGCTCGAGCGAATCGACGCCAGACTCGACGCCATCAACCGCGCGCTTGAGCTTCTGCCCTCGGACGCGCAGGCCGCCGAGGCCGCTCTCGTCGCACCCGAAGACGAGGAAGCCCCTCAGGCGCCGCCCGCCGCACCGCGCGTTTCCGCCGCTGCAGCGGCCGCCATCGCGTCGCTCGCGCGCGAAACGCCGTCCCCGCGCATGCGCAAGGCCCTGATGAGCCACATTCCAACCCTCGCTCCCGATGAGGCCCACTACCCCGAGGCCCTTCACGCCGACATCCGCAGAGAGGCCGAACGCCTTTCCATGCTGGAGAATCCGACGCCTGAAAACACGAAGCGCCTTGCGCAGCTTCTGGAAGCCGCCAAGGCGCTGTCGGAGCGTCCGCAGGACGCGCGTGCGATTGCAGAGGGACTTTACGGTCTGACCTGATCGGTCTTCTGCGTCCAGAAGTCGACGGGACAGTCCTCGGCCTTGTCGAACGTCGCCCACTCCCAGGCCGTCTCGTCTGCAAGAAGAGCGCGCAGGAGCTGGTTGTTGAGGCCGTGACCCGACTTGTGCGCAACGTAATGCGCCAGAAGCGGATGACCAAGCACGTAGAGGTCGCCCATTGCGTCCAGAATCTTGTGCTTGACGAACTCGTCGTTCTCGCGCAGGCCGCCCGGATTGAGAATGCGGAACTCGTCCATCACGATGGCGTTCTCGAGCGAACCGCCCTGAGCGAGCCCCATGCGGCGAAGCATCTCCACGTCCTGCACGAAACCGAACGTGCGGGCGCGAGAGACCGCCTGCTCGTACGTGACGCGCGAGAAGTCGACGTCCGCCTTCTGCTCCGTGCGGTCGATCGCAGGATGACCGAAGGCGATGGTGAACGTGAGACGAAAGCCCTCGTGCGGCTCAAGCCTTGCAAGCTTGTCGCCCTCGCGAACCTCGACGGGCTTGAGCACCCGCACGAAGCGCTTGGGCGCGTCCTGCTCGACGATGCCCGCCTGGTGAAGCAGGAAGACGAAGCTCGCCCCCGAGCCATCCATGATCGGAATCTCGGCGGAGTCAACCTCGATGATCACATTGTCGATGCCGAGACCGTTGAAGGCGCTCATCAGATGCTCTATGGTCGCCACGGCGGCCTTGCCGACGTTGACCGTCGTGGCCATGCGCGTGTCGTTCACGTTGAGGGGATGAGCGGGAATCTCGACGGCGGGACGAATGTCCACGCGCCTGTAGAGAATGCCCGTGTCGGGTTCCGCGGGGCGAAGCACGAGGTGCACCTTGCGGCCGCTGTGAAGCCCGATCCCGACGGTCTCGACGGACTGCCTGAGCGTGCGCTGCTTGAACATGAGTGATCTCCGTACGAAAACCGGCGCTTGACGCGCCGGCTTCCTTCTGGGTCCCCGAACGGGCCGTGCCCGACGGAGCGGCTTACTTCAGATAGGTCGGAATGACGAACTTGGACACGTCAACCGCGGCATCCCCCTGCTGAGCGGCGGGTTCGGGCGCAGGGGCCTCCAGCGTCTGGCCGAAGACCGGGGTCTGAAGGCCAGCGGGGGCTTCGGACGAGGCGTTGAAGACTGCGGGAGCCTGAACGCCCGAGCCGGGTTCGTTCGCATCGAGCGGACGGTCGAGGCCGGTCGCCACGAGGGTCACGCGGATCTCGTCGCCCATCTCCTCGGAGATGGCGGAGCCGAAGATCACGATGGCGCTCTTGTGGACGAAGGTGTTGAGCACCGCCATGGCCTCCTTGATTTCGGCAAGCGTGACCGACTCGTTGCCCGTGAAGTAGGCGAGCAGGCCGCGGGCGCCCTGGAGGTTCGCACCTTCGAGAAGCGGACAGGCGATGGCCTTTTCCGCAGCCACGCGGGCGCGGTCCGGACCGGAGGCGGACGCCAGACCGATGATGGCCGTGCCGCGTTCGCTCATGACCGTCTTCAGGTCCTCGAAGTCGACGTTGATGGTGCCAGGCGTGTGGATGATTTCCGCAATGCCCACGCATGCCTTGTAGAGCACTTCGTTGCTCATTTCAAAGCATTCCTTCATCGTGGCGTTCGGGGGGCATTCGCTCTCGAGCTTCTCGTTGAGAATCACGATCATCGAGTCGACCTTGTCCTTGAGGTTCTCGATGCCCTTTTCCGCGCAACGCATGCGACGGCCGCCTTCGAAGCTGAAGGGCTTCGTGACGACGGCAACCGTGAGGATGCCCATTTCCTTGGCGATCTCGGCGATGACGGGAGCAGCGCCCGTTCCCGTGCCGCCGCCCATGCCAGCGGTGATGAAGAGCAGATGCGCGCCGCGGATGGCCTCGGCCACCTGCTCGCGCTTTTCCTGAGCTGCGGCCGCGCCGACTTCAGGCCTGGCACCAGCGCCGAGGCCCGTGGAGCCGAGCTGGATGTTCACGTGCGCACGCGAACGAGACAGGGCCTGATGGTCCGTGTTCGCGGCGATAAATTCGATGCCCTTCGCACCATGCGTGATCATGTGCTCGACGGCATTGCCACCGCCGCCGCCCACGCCGATCACCTTGATGACGGTGTTCAGAGGATCAAGTTCCTGCAGGATCTCAAAAGGCATTTTCTACCCCAAAATGTCGAATTTTTTAATTATGGCGGACTTTTGGCTTTTCTGCTTGCCGGAGCCGCCTCGAACAGCTTCGGCAGGCGGGCTCAGTAGTCCCCGAAAAACACGGTTCTTATCCTTCCCGAAAGGTTCAGGAGAGACGGCGTTCTGTAGCTTCGGCTGTCGCCTGCGGCCCTCGTCTTGTCGGCCGCCATCAACAGGCCTGCGGCAACGCTGGCGTTCGGCCTCATGGAGAGAGCATTCTTCTCATCAAAGCAGAGCGGCGCACCAATGCGCACGGGAACTCCAAACACGTCTCGCGCAACTTCGTCGATGGCGCGAAGGTTCGCGCCTCCGCCCGTGATGATCACGGCATGGACCTTGTCGAGATGGCCCGCCTTCTCGATGACGTCGCGATAGATGCGGAAGAACTCCTTCGCGCGCTCGTACAGGGTCTGCACGATCAGGCTTCGCGAGCAGAGCGGCGTGCCGCGCACATCCTCCAGCGAGGGGCGGACGCTTTCGCCCGGCAGCACGCCGTCCATGCTGCAGCTTCCGAAGCGGATCTTGAGCTCTTCGGCTTGGTCGAGCGACACGCCGAAGATCGTGCTCAGGTCGCGCGTGAAGAATTCCGACCCGAAGGGACGGACGGCCGTCAGAAGCGTCCTGTGCTCGTACACCAGCGTCATCGACGTCGTCTCTGCCCCCATGTCGAGGACGAGCGTGCCGTTGTAGCGGTCGCTTTCCGTACTCACCGCAAGCGCGGCGGCGATCGGATGAGGCTCATATCCCGCAAGTTCGATGCCGGAACGCAGCAAGCTGCGCTTCATGTTCTCGGCGTTCTTCACGGAGCCGTAAACGGCATGATAGTAGGCCGTCACCTTGTCGCCCACCAGACCGACCGGCGTCTGCGAAAACGTATCGCCGCACGAATAGCCCTGTGGGATCATCTTGATGAGCTGCTTGCCCTGACGCAGGCTGTGCTCGCGCGCATTGTTTTCCGCCGCCTCGACGTCCGCGGGCTTCACCTCATTGCCTCGCACGACGGCCGTGCCCAGGCAGTTCTCGCTCGTGAGCGAGGAGCCGCCGATGGCGACCCAAGCATTCGAAAGCTCGGGAAGATTGCCTGCGGAGCGCGCCTCGCGCACCGCCGCCTTGATGTCGTCGACGGCGGCATTGAGATCCGTCACGATGCCGTTTCGAACGCCGTGCGAATCCCTGAAGCTGTAGCCGCAGATGCGGTAGAGCCCCTCGCCCTTGGGCGACGGGAGCGCAACGACGCACAGCACCTTGTGGGAGCCGATGTCGAGACCGACAAGATAATCATTCGGGTTGTTCATCGTGCTGTGCGCTCCCAGGCTCTTCGTCCGGGACATCCGTATCCGTTCTCTGTTCGGCTTCCCGCAGTTTTCGAATGGCTTCGCGGTCGGGAAGCGTGGCCGCAAACGCCCTGTCATAGCGCAGGTCGATGGAGGCGGGCGGTCCGTCCATCAGCTCGACGACCCTCGGGTAGGCCGCCGCCAGATCGGCAACCTTCGCCACGATGTTCGTGCCTGCGTCCTCCCTGCCGAGTTCCACGCGCGTTGCGGGAATGTCGCCCGAAGCCATCACGAGGCTCCAGCCGCCGCGATCGCTGCAGGCGACGTCCGTCACCGTCGCGCCGATGGAGCTCAACGCGCGGGAGAACTCCCTGTAGTATCGGGCGATCTGAGCGGTCTGTCCTGCAGGACCGTAGAAGTTGGGCAGCGGATCGGACGGGTTGTCGCGCTCGTCGGGATTGGCGGAAAAGAGCACGCCGTCTGGATCGACAAGACGACCGTCCTCATAGACCGCGAAGGCGCTGTAGGTTTCGACGGCAATGCGAAGGCCGTCGGGCCAGACTCTCCTCACCACGGCACGCTTCACCCAAGGCACCGTCTCGGCCGCCCTGCGGACCTCGTCGAGATCCTCGGTGAAGAAGTTGCCCCGAATGACGGGCTCCACCGCCTGCTTCACGCGCTCGACGGGCACGCGCGCAACATCCCCCTCGACCTCCAGAGTCGAGAAGTCGAAGACGGGCAGATGCATCACCGCATCGGCCGCACGGCCTGCGCCAAGCACAACGACGGCCGCCGCAGCCAGACCGCAGACCGTCTTCGTCCAGAAGCGCAGGCTTGCGCGGCGGGCCTCGCGGGCCTCCTCCTGCGCACGCGCCAGAGCACGCCGCTCGATCGCCTCTTCAGGCGTGACGGCCTCCGCGGGGTTTTCGGGACTCTCAGCCTTCATCCTGCGAAACTCCGTCTGTCATCCGCTCCCGCGCTCAGTCGCAGCGGGCGAGCGACAGAACCTTGAGGCACAGGTCAGCATAATCCATGCCGACCGCACGGGCCGCCATCGGCACGAGCGAATGAGGCGTCATGCCGGGCGACGTATTGATCTCGAGCAGCGCGAAGGAGCCGTCGGCGCGCTGCAGCGCGTCGATGCGGGACCAGCCGCGTGCGCCTACGGCGGCAAACGCACGTTCGCAGAGCGAGCCGAGCGTCGCGGCCGCTTCGTCTTCGAGCTTCGCGGGGCAGTCGTAGTGCACTGCGTCGCCGAAGTACTTGTTGTTGAAGTCGTAGTCGCCTTCAGGAGCGCGGATCTCAATCACGGGAAGCGCACGACCGTCAAGCACGGCGACCGTGAACTCCCTGCCGTGGATGTACTCCTCGACAAGCACCTCGTCGCCGCGGACGCCCGCAGCGTCCTCAAGCGCCTTTCTGAGGGCGGCGACGGTCGGCTCGGCGAGCTTGGTGACGCCGAGCGGGCTTGACCACGAGACCCGTCGCGCCGAGACACGCAATGGCCTCTTCAAGCACGGCGTCGTCCGCCTTCGGATCAATCATGACGCCCTCGGGCACGGGAATGCCCGCACTGCGCCACACGCGCTTCGTCAGATCCTTGTCGATGGCCATGGCGCTCGCCGTAACGCCCGGCCCCGTATACGGGATGCCGAGATAGTTGAGCACGCCCTGAATGGTGCCGTCCTCGCCGAGACGGCCGTGCAGCGCGATGAACGCGCGGTCGAAGCCACCCTTTTCAAGCGTCTCAAGGCTGTCCGTCTTCGGGTCGAACTTGAGGACGTCAACGCCCTTCGACACGAGCGCCTTGTGGACGCCTTCGCCGGACATCAGAGAGACCTCGCGCTCGGAGGAAACGCCGCCCATCAGCAGCACGACACGACCTAAGTTTTCCATCTTCACTAATCCTTTCCGTTCAATTCATTCGATTCAATTCAAAGTTCCCGCGTCACTTCGCGCCGTCGGCGATCGCAGGCGCGACCCTACCGATGGAGCCTGCGCCCATGGTGATGACGACGTCGCCGTCGCGCACCATGCCCGCGATCGCATCGGCCACGCCCTCGACGGGCACGACGACGGGTCGGTGGAAGCCCTTGGCGGCAATGGCTGCGGCAAGATGCTCGCTGTCCGCCCCTTCGATCAGAGCTTCGCCCGCAGGGTAGACCTCGGCGAGCACTAGCCCGTCGATGTCCTCGAGCACGTCGACGAACTGCTCGAAGCAGTCGCGGGTGCGCGTGTAGCGATGCGGCTGGAAAGCGACGATGACGCGCTTTTCGGGCCAGACGCCGCGCACGGCGGCAAGCGTCGCCGCCATTTCATGGGGATGATGACCGTAGTCGTCGATGAGCTTGTAGTGGCCCGTCACACTTCCGTCGGCGGCACGCACGGGAATGTCGCCGTATTGCGTGAAGCGGCGGCCCACGCCGCGGAATTCCGAGAGGCCACGAACAATGGCCTCGTCGGAGACGCCCACCACGGTGGCGATCGCCACGGCGGCCAGAGCATTCCTCACGTTGTGGATGCCTGGCAGGTTGAGTACGACGGGAAGCGGCGGATGATCGGGCCTCAGGATCGTGAAGGCCATCTGCGTGCCGACGGCGCGCACGTCGATCGCGCGCACCTGAGCGTCGGCCGACAGACCGTAGAGAATCACGGGCTTGGTCACGCGCGGACGAATCTCGAGCACATGCTCGTCATCGGCGCAGAGCACGGCCACGCCGTAAAACGGGAGCCTCTCGAGGAAGTCGACGAAGGCGGACTTCAGGTTCTCGAAGCTGTGGCCGTACGTGTCCATGTGATCTTCGTCGATGTTGGTGACGGCGGAAATCACGGGTGTGAGGTTGAGGAATGACGCGTCCGACTCATCCGCCTCGGCGACGAGGAATTCGCCCGTGCCGAGCCTGGCGTTCGCACCCGCGCTGTTGAGACGGCCGCCGATCACGAAGGTCGGATCAAGATCGCCTGCGGCGAGCAGCGACGCAGTGAGCGACGTGGTCGTAGTCTTTCCGTGGGCGCCCGCAATTGCGATTCCGCGGCGAAGACGCATCAGTTCGGCGAGCATCACGGCGCGCGGCACGACGGGAATGCCGAGCTCACGGGCGGCGACGACCTCCGGGTTGTCCTCATGCACCGCCGACGAAATCACCACGGCGTCCGCGCCGCGGATGTGCTTTTTGTCGTGGCCACAGAAGACGCGCGCACCGAGCGACTGCAGGCGCTCGGTGACGGCGCTCTTCGAGAGGTCCGAGCCGCTCACGACGTAGCCGAGATTGAGCATCACCTCTGCGATGCCGCTCATGCCCGCACCGCCGATGCCGACGAAATGCAGATGGTTGACCAAAAACTTCACGCTTGAATCTCCTCAGAGGGCGGGAAAGGGATCCCGCCCGTCAATCCTTTACTTGGCGTCCTGCGCTCCCGTCCTGCGGGCGACGGTTTCGACGATGAGGTTCGCCACGGCCTCGGCGGCCTGCGGACGCGCCGTCGCACGGGCGTTCTTCGCAAGCTCAAGCAGATGGTCGCGGGTGAGCCCCGAGATGAGTTCGGCCATGCGCTCGACCGTAAACTCGGGCTGCGGCACCATGATCGCGGCATGACGCTCGACCATGTACTTCGCGTTGCCCGTCTGATGCGCCGTCGTCTTGGCGACGAACGGAACGAGAATGCTCGCCACGCCCGCCGCGCAAAGCTCGGAGACGCTCGTCGCGCCCGCGCGGCAGATCACCACGTCGCAGTCCTCGTATCGGGCCGCCATGTCGTTGATGAAGGGAACGACCTCGGCCTTGACGCCGAGCTTTTCATAGGCCTCGCGCACGGGCGCGTCGCGGTCCTTGCCCGTCTGATGAACGATGATCGGACGCTGCTCCTGCGGAATGGCCGCAAAGACGGCGGGCATGTTGTCGTTGAAGACCTGGGCGCCGAGGCTGCCGCCGAAGATGAAGACGCGCAGCGGCCCCGTGCGGTTCGCCATGCGGTCCTGCGGGGGTGAGACGGCGACAATCTCCTCACGAACGGGGTTGCCCGTCGTGCGGCCCTTTTCCTTCGCAAACGTCCTCGCGCCGCCGGCAAAGCCGCAGGCGAGCGCGTCGCAGAAGGGAAGCAGCGTATTGGTGGACATCAGCAGGTCCGCATCGCAGTTCATCATCACGAGCGGAAGCTTCCTGCGGTGAGCGGCAAAGCCGAACGGCACGGCGACGTAGCCGCCCGTCGAGAAGACGGCGTCGGGCTTTAGCTCATTGAGAAGCTTCATCGACGCGAAGAATGCGCCGATCAGCTTGAAGCCGCCCTTGATCGCGCCGAGCGGACCGCGGCCGCGCACGCCCTGAAAGTCGAGTGCGTGGAACGGAATGCCGTGGCGCTCCACGAGCCCGCGCTCCATGCCTGCGACCGTGCCGACCCAGGAGATCTTCCATCCCCTGCTGGCCATGACCTTCGCCACGGCAAGGCCGGGCATCACGTGACCGCCCGTACCGGCCGCAAGAATCACCAAATGTTTCGAATCCGTGCTCACACCTGACCTCCGCGCATCAGCATTCTGTTTTCCTTGTCAACGCGCAGCAGCAGGCCGATGGCGATGAGGCCCGAGAGCAAGGCGCTGCCCCCGAAGCTCACGAAGGGAAGCGTCAGACCCTTGGTCGGCAGTAGCCCCGAGGCCACGCCCACGTTAATGAAGACCTGCACGCCGAACCATACGCCGATGCCCTGCGCAAGAAGACCCTGAAAGAATCTTTCCAATTTGATCGACACGCGTCCGATCTCGAACGCATGCCTAATAAGCCAATAGTAAATGAAGAGAACGAGGCAGACGCCCACGAAGCCCGTCTCCTCGGCGATCACCGCCATGATGAAGTCGGTGTGCGCCTCGGGAAGGTAGTAGAGCTTCTCGACCGAGCCGCCGAGGCCCACGCCGAAGAGTTCTCCGCGTCCGAATGCGATCAGGGAGTGCGACAGCTGGTAAGCCTTGTCGAGCACGTGCTCGGGAGCCCAAGGATCCCAGTATGCAAAGATTCTGCCCAAGCGCCACGGCGTGTCGATGATCATCCAGAAGACGAAGCCCACGACGACCGAGATCACAAAAGTGAAGATTTTAAAGGAGAGGCCGCCTAAAAACAGCACGCCCATGATTTCGGCGACGATGACCACCATGGCCCCGAGGTCGGGCTGCTGAATAATGAGGGCCGCAATGGCCACCATGGCGAACGCCATCGGGATGAAGCCCTTCTGGAAGGAATGCATGTATTCCTGCCTCATCACGGCGAACCATGCAGCCATGATCAGAGCCGCGACCTTCATGATTTCCGAGACCTGTAGGTTCATCACGCCCAGACTGATCCAGCGCTTCGCGCCGTTGACGGTTTTGCCGACGCCCGGCAGCAGCACGCACACCAGCAGGATGAGCGCCCCGAAGAACACCCAGAGCGCGTAGCGCTGCCAGAAGCTCATCGGAATCTTCGTGACGATCCAGCCCGCGCAGACACCGACGACGATGCTCTGCAGATGCTTCATGACGAAGTAGAGCGCGTCGACGCCGTAACGGGAGTTGTCGGCAAAGACGGACGTGGCGGAGTACACCATGACGGTGCCGATGCCGAGCAGTGCGGCCACGCAGATGATCACCTCAAGGCTCGCGTTCGCACGCTCCTTGAGCGTCGCGACGGCGCGCCCCTGCGTCTGCCAGTCCTCCTTCTTCTTTTTCCGTCCGAAGCTCAGCACGCCTGCTCCTCGGCCGCAATCGCGCGGGCACAGGCAATGAATCGGGCGCTTCGCTCGGCATAGTCCCTGAACATGTCCCAGGAGGCGCAGGCGGGCGAGAGAAGAAGCACGTCTCCCTGCGCATGCCTTGCCCAGAGCCAGTACACGGCTTCCTCAAGCGTCGTCTGACGCGCCATGGGAATGCCCGTAGCGGAAAGCGCCTCCTCGATCAGGGGCGCGTCGCGCCCGATGAGGGCGACGGCGCCAGCCGTGCCTTTCAGGGCTTCGACCAGAGGCGAGAAATCCTGCCCCTTGCCGTCTCCGCCGAGAATGATGAGGATGCGGCGGCCCTGAGCTGCGAAGCCCTTAACGGCAGCGGCCACAGCGCCCACGTTGGTGCCCTTCGAGTCGTCGATGAAGGTAACGCCGTCACAATCGAGCACGCGCTCGACTCGATGCGGCTCGCCCCCGTACGCGGCAAGCGCGGCGAGCGCAGGTCCGACGGGCAGGCCTGCAGCCTCGATGAGGGCGAGCGCGGCAAGTGCGTTCATCGCGTTGTGGCGGCCGGCAATGAGAAGCGACTTTTCAGGGCAGAAGAGCGTGGGCTCAGACGCGCCCTCATCAAGCCTGGAAAGCCACAGCAGGCCGTCAGCCCCTCTGGCGAGGCCGTATTCGCCCGCCTTGACGGGCTCACCGCCGCCGAACGTGCGCACGGGACCTCCCTGTGCAAGACGGAGCGTCTCGGCGTCCTCGCGATTGACGACGCGAACGGTGTCCTGCTTGAAGATGCGCCCCTTCGCCTCGGCGTAGGCCTTCATGTCGCCGTGCCAATCAAGGTGGTCCTCGGTGACGTTCAGAACAGCTGCGGATGCGCACTTGAGGCTCGACGTCGTGTCGAGCTGAAAGCTCGAGAGCTCAAGCACCCAGACCTCGGGCAGAACGCCTGCATCGAGCGCCTTGTCGAGCTCGGTCACGGCGTTGGGGCCGATGTTGCCCGCAGCCGTCGCACGACGGCCGCCCTCAGCGGCCATCTTCGTGACCAGCGTCGTCGTGGTCGTCTTGCCGTTCGTGCCGGTCACGCCGATTACGACGGGGCGGTAACCCGTGCGGGCCTCAAGGTCTGCGAGCGCTCTGGCGAAGAGTTCGATCTCGCCCACGACCTCAATGTCGCGGGCCCTGGCGCTCGCGACAAGCGGTGCAGCCGCACCGAAGCGGGTGGAAAGCCCGGGGGACATCACGACGAGCGAAACGCCGTCGAGGAGCGATTCGGGCAGGCCGCCCGTGCGGATTTCCGCATCGGGCATCTCGGCCCCGAGCCTTTGCGCACCGGCGGGCGCCTCGCGCGTGTCGGCCGCGCGGATTTTCCATCCGCGGCGACCGAGATGATGCGCACAGGCGAGCCCAGAGGCGCCGAGCCCAACGATGAGGGCGGTCTTCTTGTCAACTTCCTGCTTCATGATCAAACTGTCCTTTTCAAACCCCGCGGAACGCCCTGCCCGTCAGCGGATCTTGAGCGTCGAAAGGCCGATGAGCACGAGGATCATCGTGATGATCCAGAAGCGCGTGACGACCTGGGTCTCCTTCCAGCCCTTGAGCTCGAAGTGATGATGGACGGGAGCCATCAGGAAGATGCGCTTGCCGTGGGAGAGGCGGAAGTAGACCGTCTGAATCATGACGGAGAGCGTCTCCACGACGAAGATGCCGCCCATGACGGCGAGCACGAGTTCCTGACGGGTGATGACGGCCATGGTGCCGAGGCAGCCGCCGAGCGCCAGCGCGCCCACGTCGCCCATGAAGACCTGGGCGGGATGGGCGTTGTACCAGAGGAACGCGAGACCTGCGCCGAGCAGGCCCCCTGCGATCACGACGAGTTCGCCCGCCCCCGGAATGTAGGGAAAGATCAGATAGCCCGCATAGTCGGGACGTCCCACGACGTAGGCGAAGATGCCCAGCGCACCGCCCACCATGACGCTCGGAAGGATGGCAAGACCGTCGAGGCCGTCGGTGAGGTTCACGGCGTTGGAGCTGCCGACGATCACCACATACGTGAAGACCATGAAGCCCACCAGGCCAAGCGGAAGGGCGATGTCCTTGAAGCACGGGATGAGAAGGTGAAGGTTGCTCGAGATGTCGAGCGGGAAGCCAGCCTCGACCCAGCCCGCAATCGTCTCGGTGAGCGTTCCGCCCGCAGGAACGGAAAGCGCAAATACAAGGTAGAAGGCTGCGGCAAGGCCGATCACGGACTGCCACGAGAACTTCTCCCTCGCGCTCATGCCCTTGGGATTGTGGTGCACGACCTTGCGGTAGTCGTCGATCCAGCCGATGGAGCCGTAGCCGAGCGTCACGAAGAGCACGACCCAGATGAAGCGGTTGGAGAGATCGGCCCAGAGCAGAGTCGAAACCGTGATGGCGAAGAGAATGAGCGCGCCGCCCATCGTCGGCGTGCCATCCTTGACGAGATGGGTCTTGGGCCCGTCGGTGCGCACGGCCTGTCCGAAATGCAGGTTCTTAAGGCGGGCGATCATCCAGGGACCGAGCGCAAACCCGATCGCCATGGAGGTGAGCGCGGCAAGCACCGCGCGCAGCGTCAGGTAGTTGAAGACGTTGAGGGCCGGGAAACCGTCGGCCAGAGAGCGGAAAAGTTCTAGAAGCATGTTGCGAAGCCTGAAGGCTCAGGCTCTCTTTGTTCTTGGATTGCTGGGTTTATTCTTCGTTGTCCTGCAGGGCGCGCACGACGGCCGCAAAGCCCATGAAGTGGCTCGCCTTGACGGTCGCCGTCCCCCTGAGACCCTTGAGTGCCTCGATGAGGGCGTCTCTGGTCTCGAACCAGCGGCCGCCTTCGCCGAAGGCCTCCGCCGCATGACGGGAAAGCGGACCGCAGGCGTAGAGGGCGTCGATGCCGAGCGATCTGGCGTACTCGCCGGCCTCGCGGTGGGCTTCTTCGGCGCTGTCGCCGATCTCGCCCATGTCGCCCAGGATGAAGGTCCTCGGGCCCGTCTCGCCCGCAAGGACGTTCATGGCGGCGCGCACGCTGTCGGGATTGGCATTGTATGCCTCGTCGATCACAACAAGGTGCTTTCCGACGAAACGCGTGCCGCGTCCGGGAACAGGCTCGAAGGCGCCGAGCCCCGCCGCAACGGCCTCGGGGCCGATGCCCATGGCAAAAGCCGCAGCCGCAGCGCCCGTGGCGTTGTGCACGTTGTGGCTTCCCGTAATGCGAAGCTTCGTGCGCACCACGTCGCCTTCGTCCGTCGAGATCACGAGCTCTCCGTTCTCGACTCGGCCCATGACGTCGGCCTCGACGTCGGGATCAGTCGAATAGGTCAGCTCGTCGATGCCGCGCGCGAGCGCGAGGTCGGCCCAGATGTCCGCGCATGCGTCGTCGGCGGGATAGACCGCCGTGCCGCTCTCGGGGAGGGCGGCGATCACGAGTCCGTTTTCACGGGCCGTCTCCTCGACGCCCCTGAGGAACTCCTGATGCTCGCGCTGCGCGTTGGTAAGCAGCGCCACGGTCGGACGCGTCCAGTCGGCGAGCCTCGCCATTTCGCCCCTGTGGTTCATGCCGCACTCGATCACCGCACCGCGGTGCTCGAAGGCAAGCTTCAGAAGCATCTTGGGCACGCCGACCTCGTTGTTGAAGTTGCCTTCGGTCGCGCACATGCGCTCGGCGCCCCATCGCGCGAGGAGGATCGATGCAAGCATCTGGGTCGTCGTGGTCTTGCCGTTGCTGCCGGCGACGACAGCGAGCGGAAGCGCAAAGCGTCCGCGCCAGGCCTTGGCCGCAAGCCCGAAGGCCAGCCCCGAGTCCGTGACGACGATCTGGGTGATGGCGGCGTCCACCTTGCGTTCGACGATGGCGCACACGGCGCCCGCCTCGGCCGCTCCGACAACAAAGTCGTGCCCGTCAAAACGCTCGCCCGAAAGCGCAACGAAGACATTTCCCGCCTTCACCGTGCGGGTGTCCGTCGAAAAGCCCTCGTAGGACTGCGAAAAGTCTCCGGCCGCCGCAACGACAACCGGCTCGAGCGCTTCAAGAAGCTGCTGCAGGCATTCCATGATCAGACTCCCTCAACCGCGCGCAGCATCTGCACGCGTCGTTCGTTGAAGGCCTCGCGCACGACTTCGGAATCGCTGAAGTGGTGCTTAACGCCGTTGATTTCCTGATAATCCTCATGGCCCTTGCCGGCGATGAGCACAACGTCGGCTCCGTCGGCCTCGGCAACGGCGTGATGAATCGCCTCGGCCCTGTCCGTCACGACTCGGGCGCCGGGTGCGCCCGCCGAAATGTCGGCGATGATCGCGTCGGGATCCTCCGTGCGCGGATTGTCGCTCGTGACGACGACCTCGTCGGCGAGCCTAACGGCGATGCCGCCCATGACGGGACGCTTGCCTGCGTCCCGGTCGCCGCCGCAGCCAAAGACCGCCCAGAGGCGACCGCCGCGGGCCTGTGCCACAGGCCTCAGGCTCTCAAGCGCCTTTTCAAGCGCATCGGGCGTATGGCTGTAGTCGACCACCGCAAGAGGCGCGCCCTCGGCGCGCATGAGCTGCATGCGGCCCGGAGGCGACGCAAGCGACTCGGCCCAGGCCGCGAGCCTGTCTGCTTCGCAGCCCTTTGCAAGCAGCACGGTGGCCGCCTGAATGAAGTTCGATACGTTGAAGCCGCCCACCTGCGCAAGGTGCACAGACGTCGCAGCTCCGTCCACCTTCATCAGGAAACGCGTGCCCGCCTCGGTGGCCTCGATGTCCGAGGCCTCGACGACATGGTCGGCCGCAAAAGGCACGACGCCCGTCAGGGTCGTCGCCCAGACGGCCGCGCCGTTCTTCCTCGCCGTCTCGGCCATGAGTCCCGCATAAGGGTCGTCGACATTGACGACCGCGGTCCTGAGGCCGGGCCAGGCGAAAAGAATGGCCTTGGCTTCGGCATAGGCGTCCATGGTAACGTGGTAGTCAAGATGATCGCGCGTCAGATTTGTGAAGACGGCCGTGTCGAAATGGGATCCCGTCATGCGGCCCTGCTCAAGCCCGATCGAACTTGCCTCGACGGCAAAGGCCTTCGCGCCAGCCTTTTCAAGGTCGGCGTAGACGCCCTGAAGGCTCACGGCGTCGGGCGTCGTGAGCGCGGGCATGTCGAAGGACTCGCCCGCGAACCTGCAGCCCACCGTGCCCATGACGGCGCAGGGCGTGCCGAAGTTCGTCAGAAGCGCGGCGATCCAGTGCGTGGTCGTCGTCTTGCCGTTCGTGCCCGTCACGGCGACGCCCGTCATCCTCGAGGACGGATCGCCGTAGAAGGCGGCCGCCACCTCTCCTAGGTGCTTCGAGAGGTCGTCGACGGAAAGGCTGGCGATCGGGAAGCGCTCGGCGTCGGGCGCATCGTTGCGCGTCTCCATCAGCACGCCCGCCGCGCCTCGCGCGGCCGCCACGCGGATGAATGCGCGGCCATCGGCCTTTAGGCCGGGAACGGCGACGAAGACGTCGCCCGGCTTCACGCTGCGGCTGTCGAGCCGCAGATGGGCGCCGTCATGCACAAGGGCCTTGAGCCAGGCCGTCACTTCGTTCATCGACTTGTTCATCTTGTGTTCAATCCATTGCGTTGTCAGTGTCTAACCTTCGCGAGAAGCCCGCCGCCCGCAGGCGCCGTCTTGTCGTCGGGCGAAACCATCAGGGTGCGCAGCGCACCCGTGGCCACCTCGTTGAAGACGGGGGCGGCCACCAGACCGCCGAAGCGGCCTTTCTTGGGCTCGTCGACCATCACGGCGACGATGAAGCGGGGCTGGGTCGCGGGCACGATGCCCACGAAGCTCGCCACCACGTCCCTCGTGTACTGTCCGTTCTTCACCTTGTTGGCCGTGCCCGTCTTGCCCGCGACCGAGTAGCCCGCCACATTGACGTTGGAGGCCGTGCCGCCGCGCTTGACGGTCGCCATCATCATGGCCCTCATGCGGCGTGCGGTTTCAGGCTTGAAGACCTGCGTGCCTGCGGCAGTCTCGCCAGGCATTCGCTTGAAGAGCGTGAGGTCGATGACGTCGCCGTTTCTCGCAAGCGCCGTGTACGCCTTGACAAGCTGCATGAGGGAGACGGTCACGCCGTGTCCGTAGGAAATCGTCGCCTGCTCGACGGGGCGCCAGGTCTTGCCTGGACGCAGTCTGCCCGAGGTCGCGCCGGGAAAGCCGATCTTGGGCGCATTGCCGAAGCCGAGCTCCGAATACGTCTCATAGAGCGTCTGTGGCGAGATTTCGAGGGCGATCTTCGCCGTGCCGATGTTGGAGGACTTGGCCACGACCTCGGCCACCGTCAGAAGGCCGTAGTCGTGCGTATCGCCGATCGTGCGGTCGCCGATCGTGAGCTTGCCGGGCGACGTCTGGATGGTCGTGAGCGGATCCACAAGCCCCATGTCGAGCGCCTTCGCAATGGCAAACGGCTTCATCGTAGAGCCGGGCTCGAACTGGTCGGTGAGCACGCGGTTGCGCACACGCTCGAAAAGCACCGTGGAACGATCGTTCGGATCGTACGTGGGCTCGTTGGCCAGCGCGATGATCTCGCCCGTGTTGACGTCCGCCACCACGACGGCGCCCGCCTTAGCCTGATGTCGCTCGATGGCGGCCCTGAGCGCCTCGTAGGCGATGAACTGGACTCTGGAGTCGATCGCAAGGGTCACGTCGGTGCCCGCCTCGCTTTCCTTGGCCCAGACGTCGTCGACGATGCGGCCGTGACGGTCGCGGATCACGCGCCTCGAGCCCGCGCGCCCTGCCAGCACATGGTCGCGGGCAAGTTCGACGCCTTCCTGTCCGTGATCGTCCGCACCCGTGTATCCCACGATGTGAGCCATGGCGGGACCGTCGGGATAGCGGCGGCGCATTTCGGGCGACATACCGATTCCGGGGATCCTGAGTGCACCGACGGCCTCGGCCAGGCCGAGATCGCGGTTGCGGGCCAGATAGACGAAGTTGGGCGACGAGCTGTGGTCAAGCTTCTTGAGCAGCTCCGAGTACTTGATGCCGAGCAGCTTCGCAAGCTCGCGCAGCTGCTGCTTCTCCTCCTTCGTGCTGCGGGGCACGAGCGCAGGGTCCGCCCAGACGCTACGGCAGGGCTGGCTCGACGCGAGCACGATGCCGTTGCGGTCGAGGATCTCGCCTCGGGCCCCCTGGATCGTGATCGTGCGCGCAAAGCGCTTTTCGCCCTCGTTCTGCAGGAAGTCATTGTTGAAGACCTGCAGATAAAAGGTTCTGCCCGCAAGAATGAAGAAAAGCATCAGGATTCCGAAAAACGCAAGGTAGGTGCGGTTCTTCGGAATGGGAATGATGATGAGGGGGTCGGCGGCATGCTCGGGCGCAGCCTTTCTGGCCTCACGGTCCTTTGCGAGGAAGTCCGCGATCTTCTCCCAGACGGCGAGCACGGAACGCTCGATCCATTCGAGAAGCGACAGCTTCATGGACGGCCTCCTCTGGAGCCCTCGGAGGCCCCCGCCTTGCCATCGGCCGCCGCAGCCTGAGCTGCGGCCGTGTCGGGCGCAAACGTGACCCTGTGATGTTCGTCCACCACCAGGTTCACCGTATTCTCGCCTCTGGCCACCTCGAGTCCGAGCGCACCCGCGCCGTCAGCGATGCTTCCGGGAAGCGACGCCTTGCGGACCTTGAGAAGAAGGTGGGCCTCGTCGTCGGCGAGCCTGCGGCCCACGTCGACGGCGCGCTCATGCTCCACGAAGAGCGTGCGCGCCCTGTACTGGACGTTGACGAGCGTGATGGCAAGCGCAAAGAGGACGAGACCCAGCACGGCCACGACGACCAGGTCCATCTTGCTTACCTGGCGCATGCCCCGTCCTCCGGACGCCAGGGCGACACGGTTCGCACGCCGACGCGGAGAATCGCCGAACGCGCGCGCGGATTCGCCTCGCACTCGGCCTCGGACGGCTTGATGCGCTCAATGTTGTCGAAGAGCGGCTTGGGCAGCATGTCGTTCGTGAGAGGAAGCCTCGGATCGAGCCCGCGCTCGGGGTGGGCCGCCCTGTCGAAGAAGTGCTTGACGATGCGGTCCTCGAGCGAGTGGAAGGTGATGACGGCAAGACGCCCCTCGGGCTTCAGAAGCCCTCCGGCGGCGTCAAGCGCCTGCTTGAGCTCGTCGAGCTCATGGTTCACCTCGATGCGCACGGCCTGAAAGGTGCGCGTGGCGGGATGCTGGCCCATGTCCTTGCGGTTGCGAGGCACGACGCCTGCAACCAGATCCGCAAGCTCGCGGGTCGTCTCCAGGGGCTTCGTCTTCCTGCGTGCGACGATCGCACGCGCAATCGGTCCCGCAAAGCGCTCCTCGCCGTAAAGGCTGATCACGTGGCGGATGTCGCGCTCCTCGGCCTGCGCCAGCCACTCAGCCGCCGTCATGCCGCGCGTGGTGTCCATGCGCATGTCGAGCGGACCGTCAAAGCGGAAGGAGAAGCCGCGCGCAGCGTCGTCGATCTGGGGGGACGAGACGCCGATGTCGAGAAAGATGCCGTCGGCCTGATGAACGCCGATCGCGGCAAGAGACTCCGTCATCGTCGAGAAGGGCTCGTGAATGATCGTGAACCTCGGATCCGTCCAGCTTCTGGCAACCTCGACCGCCTGGGGATCGCGATCGAACGCAATGAGCCGTCCCTTCGGGGACAGCTTTTCAAGAATGCGACGCGAATGACCTCCGCGCCCGAATGTTCCGTCGACGTACAGTCCGTCAGGGTCTCCCACAAGCGCCTCCGGCGCCTCCTCGCCCAAAACCGACAGATGAATGAATGCCTCGCTCACGCCCGCAACTCACAAACGATGGAGGCGGAACCAACCGCTCCGCCCCGAAAATTCTTCACAATCAGAACGAGAAGTCCGCCGCATCAAGCTCGGCCGCGAGCGCCTCGCGTTCACGCGCCTCAAGCGTGCTTCTGTCCCACAACTCGAAGTGCTCGCCCATGCCGATCAGCGCAACCTCCCTGTCGAGGCCGCACATCTGCCTGAGTTCGGAGGGAATCAGAATCCTGCCTGCACGGTCCGGCTCCAGATCGACGGCGCTGCCGAGAACATAGCGCACGAAGGCGCGCGCCGCATACGGCAGCTTCGCCAGCGCCCTGCGCTTTTCCTCCCAGACGGGCGCCGGATACAACACCAGACAGCCGTCGGGATGCCTCGTCACCGTGACTTTTCCCGCGCACGAAACGGCAAGAGCCTCCCGATGCCTTGCAGGCATCGACAGGCGTCCCTTCTGATCCAATGACAAGAGCGAAGTGCCTTGAAACACCCTCGGTCCTCCCGCAACCAGCCGTTTCGTTCGCCGCACGAGCCTGCGGCCCGCAGCGGATCTCCCCCACTTTTTCCCACTTCTGCAGTCTCACTTTAGCGTCAAGGCGTCCGACGGTCAAGGCAGGCAACATCTTTTTTCGAGGCCCCGCATCCGCTCCCGCGTGGGACTCCGGACTAGATAATTCGCCTTAGCCCGCACAGCAAGCCGTCCGTCATGTGATAGGCTTGACGGATTGCCTCTCCGAAAGCGCCGTACAGCCTCATCCTCACGCGTTTTCACCGAGAGAGGCCCCCTCGAACCCACCCTTCGATCTGACACGACTTATGAACATCCTCGACAAGATCATGAAGCCCCGCTCGATCGCGGTCGTCGGCGCCTCCACCAAGCAGCACACCATCGGCTCGGACATCATGAAGCCTGCGTGAATACGGCTACGCCGGCCCCGTCTATCCTGTCAACCCGAAGGGCGGCGTCATCGAAGGCCTGCCCGCCTATGCGACGGTGCTCGACATTCCCGGCGAAGTGGACCTTGCCGTCATCATCGTGAACGCACGCTTCGTGCTTCAGACGATCGACCAGTGCCACGAAAAGGGCATCAAGGGCCTGTGCGTGATCTCCGCAGGCTTCAAGGAAACGGGGACTGAAGGCGCCCGGCTCGAGGCCGAGCTTCTCGAACGCGTCCGCCGCTACGGCATGCGCTGCGTGGGGCCGAACTGTCTCGGCGTCGTCAACACGCATCCCGCCGTGCGCATGGACGCCTGCTTTGCCGAAGCGCTGCCCGAGCGCGGCAACATCGGTTTCGTCTCCCAATCCGGTGCGCTCGGTGGGGGCATCCTCAACATTCTCCGCGACCTCAACCTCGGCTTCGCGCAGTTCATTTCGATCGGCAACCAGGCCGACGTGAACGCCGAGACCGCGCTTGAATACTGGGAGGGGGACGAAGACGTCAGGCAGATCCTTCTCTACATGGAGTCCATCCAGAATCCCGCAAACTTCCGCCGCATCGCCTCGCGCCTCTCCAAGAAGAAGCCCGTGCTCGCACTCAAGGCGGGCCGCTCGGCCGCAGGCGCCTCCGCCGCATCCTCCCACACGGGCAGTCTTGCAGGCGCCGACCTCGCCGCCGACGCGCTCCTGCGCCAGTCGGGCGTCATCCGCGAGTTCTCCCTCAAGAATCTCTTCGCAACCGCCAAGGTCTTCGCCAACTGCCCGATTCCGAAGGGCGACAGGGTCGCCATCGTCACGAACTCCGGCGGCCCCGGCATCATGGGCACCGACGCCATCTGCGAAAAGGGCATGAAGATGGCCGAGCTCACGGACGAAACGAAAGCGAAGCTCCGGAGCTTCCTGCCTGCCGCCGCCTCCGTCAGGAATCCCGTCGACATGATCGCCTCCGCTCCGATCGAGCACTATCGCCAGACGCTCGAAACGGTGCTCGCCGATCCGAACGTCGACATGGTCATCACGATCTACCTGCCGTTCCTCGGCCTCAAGGACACCGACGTCGCCCGCGCGATCATGGAGATCAAGGCCGCACATCCCGAAAAGCCCGTCGTCGGCGTCTTCATGACGAAGAGCGAGTTCTTCACGGCATTCTCCGCCGCCGACGTCAACGTGCCCTTCTTCATGTACGTCGAGGAGGCGGTCGAGGGCCTTGCGCGCCTCAACGAGCAGCGCCTCTGGATCGAGCGCCCCGAGGGCGTGCTTCCCGACTTCAAGGTTGACGGCGAACGCGCCCGCAACATCATCCGCACGGCGCTTGCCGACGGCCGCGACCAGCTTACGACGCGCGAGAGCATCGACGTTCTCGACGCCTACGGCGTGCGCGTGTGCAGGGCCGGCTTTGCCGCAGACGAGGACGCAGCGGTCGCCGTCGCCGACCGCATCGGCTACCCCGTCGTCATGAAGATGACCTCCAAGACCACGTCCCACAAGACGGACGTGGGCGGCGTGCGCGTCAACATCGGCTCAGCCGAGGCGCTTCGCGCCGAATACCGCGACATCGTCGCCAAGCTCGACGAGCGCGGCCTGCTCGACGGGCTTGAAGGCGTCATCATTCAGGAAATGGTCAAGGGCTCCCGCGAAATGGTCTGTGGCATCGCCACCGACCCACAGTACGGCCCGATGCTGATGTTCGGCCTCGGCGGCGTCTTCGTCGAGGTCATGAAGGACGTCGCCTTCCGCATCGCACCCGTCACGGACACCGACGCTCGCGACATGGTCCGCTCGGTCAAGGCCTACAAGCTTCTTCAGGGCGCCCGCGGCACGACGCCCGCCGACATCGCCAAGGTTGAGGAGACGCTCCTGCGTCTCTCCCAGCTCGTGACCGACCTTCCCTTCATCGACGAACTTGACATCAATCCGCTCATGATCTCGGAAAAGACTGGTGAGCCGATCGCCGTCGACGGCCGCATCAAGGTGCGCCGCTGCGAGGCCGAATCGGCTCTCGCCTGATCGATCTGACGATTGCAAATAAACGAAGAGGGGTTCGG
>OBAH01000833.1_pt1 | contig 21277 bp, 14 predicted proteins | sample 1517491 | NCBI WGS metagenome assembly OBAH01 (sample SAMN04571697, study PRJEB22368) | human gut metagenome | biome: human gut; material: stool | host: Homo sapiens | place: Luxembourg | collected 2012-08-03
CAGCACGATGCTGGACGGGAATGTGCTACTTCGTCAAAAACGTGATGAAGTTCCTGAGGGAACTTTGTCTTGTCCTGACCGAAATCTGGCGGTTTTTCATCATTATCGTCACTATGAGGGTCTACGTTTGCTACCCTCTGTCTGTGACTCGAAATTAATTCAGCAGACCCTATTTATTTACTGAGATCGAAACCAACGCGGATGCCATCATAGTTTTTGGAGATTTCGCCGATAGTACCGAGAGTGGTGTTGCCGCTCAGGGCAGTCAGCGTCTGGATGATGGTAAGCAGTTTCTTCGACTCGAAGAGAATGCTGATGCCAGATGTGTTCTTGGTGGCGAAACCATTGAGGCTAAGCAGCAGACGGCCTTTCAGGTCGATGGCGTGAGTCTTCTCATCGAAGGTGTAAGTGCCGCTCCATGACTTTCCGTCTATCTTGGCATTGAAGGTGCCGTCCTCGTTGAACTTGAAGTATGTGTTCGAACTGCTGAATCCAGCTTTCTGATAATAGGTGCTTAACTTTTCCTCCACCTTCTTGGCAGCGATTTCGCCACCGGCTTTCGCCAACAGGTTCTCTGAGGTGAAGGCGCAGCCAGGCGATTTATATTTCCATGTGTGGGCGCAGAGGTCGGCTTTCTTGAATGTGGTTGAGCCAATCACGTTGTCGAGTATGCTTCCCACGATGCTTCCCACCTTGCTTGTGGTGGAGCCTGTGCTGTTGCTGCTGTTTCCGCCAGCATAGCCCAAGAGTCCTGCTAATACTCCTACGGCAGAAGCCTTGGTATTGACAGTGTCGGCAGAATGTGTCTTCGAAGAGTCTGTCGTGGCTGTGGAAGCTGTTGTTGCGGTCGATGTTGAAGATTTGGAGGCAGTCTTCTTGGCAGTGGTGGTAGACTTCTTAGTAATAGCCTTCTTTTTCTTGGTTGATTTCTTGGCAGGAAGGCTGCTCATTTCGGATGTTGTGACGCTCTCGGCGCATGTCTCGTTGGCAAGGCAGCCTGTGGTGAATGTCAGCACAAGGGCAACCATCATGAATACTTTCTTCATTTTTGTTGATACTTTTTTGATGTTTTCAAGTTGAAGAACTCCTTTTTTCTCTCTCTTTGGACCTCAGAATCTCTTGTGTTCGGAAGCCCAGTGTGGAGTTTATGCTTTTTCGGGTGCAAATATCGCAAAAAAAGCGCAGATGGAGAAAGGGGAATGGATATTTTTTGTAGTTTTTTCCCTATTTCTCCTTGATTTATGTCAAAAAATGAGGTTTTTAGTGTTCTTTTCTCACTTTTTTCGTGGTGCTTGTAGTCAGAATATCTTACCTTTGCATCATTACAAATCGCAATAGGTTATGGATTATAGTTTAATTAAGGTCAATGCAGAGGTTGAGAATCTTGCACAGGACAAATGCCAGCAGATTCTTCATGACCGACGTGAAGCCCTCGCTAACAAGGTTAGAAGAAGAGCTTAAAAAACAAGAGAGATTGTTTTCTCAAAAAGACACAAAAAGAATTGACATTCCGGGAACGTCGTTTCCCATGTAACGTAAAAGGTCCCGTTGACAGAACTTGGTTCTGCGACGGGATCTTTTATGGTTTTATTGTTTTCTCTGGGGATGAGAAGTTATAGAAGTTAAAGAAGTTATCACTCCCTTCGGTCGTTAGAAGTTAAAGCCAACAGCTTTTTGCAGAATATTTAGCTGTAAAGCATATGGCTTTAACTTCTTTAACTTCCCATTTCTGAAAAGTTCGTTGAGCTTTTATTTTCCAGCCTCTTCCTTGGTAGCCTTCATGATGACTTCCAGGTGGTTGCCTGGCTTGAGGACGATATTCTTAAGGAAGTCGCCTATAGCCTTGCCGTCGACGCTGCTTACTGTCTTCACGTAATCGGTGTGCAGGTCGATGCCGTTGATGACATAGTTGCGCAGGATGCCAGTCCAGTAGCCATTGGTCTTGGCGTTTACCGAAGCCTGCTTGGTCAGAATCTCCTTGATCTTCTGTAGATCGCTGGCGTTAGGCTGTTCTATGGTAGTCTTCAGGCCAGAGAAGAAGTAAGGAAGAGCGTCGTCGAGCTTCTCGGGGTTGAGCTGTGCGCTGCCGGTCAGGCTGAGTGCCAGCTGTCCGTCCCAGTCGAGCTCCATGCTTGCCTCGGCTCCTGCATGGTAGGCTGCACTCAGCTTCTCGCGTATGTTGCGCAGATAGTCCATTTGGAGCAATCGTGCAGAGATGTCGGCGAGCACGCTTGTCTGCAGGGTGTAAGGAGTCTTGGCATACCAAACCTCGGTCACCTGCGACATTGGGTTCTCCATGCTCTTGGTGAAGATGTTTTTCACCTCGCCTGTAGCTACAGGGATGGCCTTGTTCTTCAGCTTGGCGCCCTTGCTTGGAATAGAGGCGATGTACTGCTCGATGAGTGGCAGGAGAGTAGCCTCGTCGAAGTTGCCCACGAAGAAGAAGGTGAAGTCCTTGGCATTGGTGAACATCTGCTTGCCCAGTTCGAGCACGCGGTCGTAGTTGACAGCATCGAGGTCTTCGGTCTTAGGGATGCGTGCCATCTTGTTGCCCATGTAGATAGTGCTCTGCAGCGAATCCTGGTAAACCATCTCTGGGTTCTTGCTCTGGTTGGCAAGAGCGGTCTTGATGGTGCTCAGGAGGTTGGCAGCCGATTTCTCGTCCTTGCTCAGCGCTGTCATCTTGAGGTAGATGAGCTGCATGAGGGTTTCGATGTCCTTAGGAGTAGAGTTGCCTGAGAGTCCATGCTTGAAAGGAGTGATGGTGTAAGCCACGCTTGCCTGCTTGCCTGCGAGGGCTTTCTCGAGGTCGTTGCTTGAGAACTGGCCCAGACCGCTGGCGTTGAGCAGCATGCCGCCCATGAAGGCGAAGGTGTAGTCGGCCTTGTCGAGTGCTGCGTAACCTACGTTGGCTGTGGCAGCAAACTGTATCTCGTTGTCCTTGTAGTCGGTCTTCTTCAGTACCACCTTGGCACCGTTGGAGAGGGTGAGGGTCTTGAATCCCAGCTTCTTGTCTTCTGCTGTGCTCTTGATCTTGCCAGCCTTAGGCTTCTGGGCGATGAGAGGCTCCTGCTTCACATTGTCCACATAGGCCTCGAGCTTCTCGCCGCGCACCTGCTTCACGATGTCGGCAAGCTCCTGCTCGGTGGGATAAACAGCACCGTTGGCCTCGCGCATCATGACGAGTGACACCAGGTTGGTGTCGGTTTCGCAAATCAACTGCTTGGCGTACTGGTTGACAGCCTCTACAGGGATGTGAGGCACCAGCATCTGATAGATCTGATATTCGTCCTCTACCGAAGGGATAGGCTCGTTGCTGGTGAAGTTGTCCACATATTGAGTGGTGAACTGTTCGTTCTTCATCTTGTCGCGATTGGTGTAAACCTTCTCCATCTGGCTCATAAACTCATCCTTGGCACGCTGATACTCAGTGGCAGTGAAGCCGAAGTCGTGTGCACGCTTCAGTTCGCGCATCACGGCGGCATAAGCCTCCTTCATCTGTCCGTCCTTGGCAGCGCCGAAGGAAGTGAGCGCCTCCTTGGTGCTTGAGAGCAGATAGTCGCCAATGCTGGTTCCTGCCTGCAGATAAGGGCAGTCGGGCTCCTGCGATTTCTCGCTGAAGCGGGCATTCATCATGCTGGCAAAGATGTTGTCCATATAGCCTTTGAGCAGATAGTCGACACCGTTTTTCAGCGAGTCGGGTGTGGCTTCGTGCTTCATGAAGATCTGGAAGATGCCCATCTGCTGCTCCTTGTCCTTGTCTACCACGTAGATGCCCTGGTTGTTGTCGGGCACTTCCACGGGCACTACCTTGGCAGCGTTGGCTGGCACCTTGATGCCTCCGAAGAGTTTCTTGATTTGTGCCTCGATATAGTCTACGTCCACGTCGCCGACGATGATGATAGCCTGGTTGTCTGGGCGATACCACTTGCGGTAATAGGCGCGCAGGGTCTCTGGGTCGCAGCCGTCGACGACGCTCATCAGTCCGATAGGCATGCGGTAGCCATACTTACAGCCAGGGTAGAGCTTAGGAAGGGCACGCTCCAGTATGCGCTGCTGTCCCACCATGCGCATACGGTACTCATTGTGCACCACGTCGCGCTCGTCGTTGATGGCTTCCTTGGTGAGAGAGATGCCGTTGCTCCAGTCTTTCAGGATGAGCATACATGAGTCTACTGCCGACACGCGTGTGGTGGGCACGTCGGTGAAGTAGTACACGGTTTTCTCAATAGAGGTGTAGGCATTGAGGTTGCGGCCATATTCCACACCGATGCTCTGCAGGTATTCCTGGAGGCTGTTGCCCTGGAAGTGCTCAGAGCCATTGAAGGCGAGGTGCTCCAAGAGGTGAGCCAGACCGCGCTGGTCGTCGTTTTCGTTGATAGAGCCTACTTTCTGTGCGATGTAGAAGCTGGCTACATGCTCAGGGAAACTGTTGTGTCGGATGTAATAAGTCAGACCATTGTCCAAATGGCCTATTCTCACATCTTTGTCTACCGGGATAGGTGGCATCATCTGAGCCATGGCCTGTCCGGCAGTAAGCAGCACGATGGCTGCAGCAAAAAACTTCTTAAGTTTCATAATAGCTGATGTTGGTTTATATATATAATAATGTGTATTTATTCTTCTTTCATAAACTTGATGCTGCAAAAGTAGCACATTTCTAACGACAAAGCAAGCATTTGGGAAGTTTTTTTCCAAAATGCCTGCATTCTTAACATTAAACTAACATTCCACTAATATTCCGCTAACATAACCTAACATTAGGTTCTGTTTTTCATCCCTTCGCTTTCAGAAAACTGTTCATCCAGCTGCCACGATAGAGGCGGATGAGGAACAGGATGCCGCGGAAAGTCAGTTCGGTGGCCATAGCTATCCATACTCCTTCCAGGCCGAAGCGCTGCGAGAGGGCATAGGCCAGGGTGAGGCGCACCAACCACATTGTTCCCAGGTTGATGGCGGCAGGCTTGAAGGTGTCGCCGGCTCCCACGCAGACACAATAGGTCACGATGCTGGCCGCAAAGAACGGTTCGGCAAAAGCCTCTATGCGAAGACAGCGTGTGCCTAAGTCGCAGATGGCGTCGACGGGAGAGAGTACTGCCATCATGCCCGGTGCAAAGAGATACATGACAACACCCATCACAGCCATTACGCCCATGCCGAGACCCACCGTCATGTAGGCAAAATTGCGGCACAAGTCGATGCGGCCAGCGCCATGGGTCTGACCGACGAGCGTGGTGGCGGCATCGCCTATTCCGTAGCCAGGCATATAGCACAGGCTCTCGGCGGTGATGGCAAATGAGTGGGCGGCAATGGCGATGTTGCCCAATGGCGCCACTATCATGGTGCTGACAATCTGTGCACCGCTCATCAGGATGTTCTGTATGGCCAAGGGAATGCTTATCTTGAAGGCATTGCGCACGTATTCTCGTACCCAGCAGAAGCGAATCTTGTCCTGACGCAGGTTGAGAATCTTGTTGTGGCAGGCTGCCTGCCAAAGGTTGGGCAGCGAGATGCAGACATAAGCTAAGGCGGTTCCGAAGGCTGCGCCCACCACGCCCATGTGCAGCACATAGATGAAGATGTAGTTGAACACGACGTCGCACAGGCAGATCAGAATTGCCATGACGCTGGGCGTGTGCATGTTGCCTGCGGCCTTGAGCATCATGCCCGACATGTGGTACAGGTAGACAAAGGGCAGCACGAGGCTGTAGACCAGGAAATAGGCCGATGACTTGTCGACAATGTCATCGCCTCCGCCCAACCAGTGGGGCAGGGGAGAATGAATGCCCACGCCGATGAGGGCTATCAGGGTGCTGAAGATGATGCCGCAGAGCAGCGAGTGGCGAAACACCTGGCGGGCTTTGCCGAAGTCGTTGGCTCCGATGAAGTGGGCTACCTGCACTGAGAAACCAGTGGCAAAGGCACTCAGCAGGCTGCCGATAAGCCAGGTGGTGGACTCGATGAGTCCGATGCTCGCTGAAGCCTCTGCACCCAAATGTCCCACCATAGAGGCATCGATAAAGAACATCATGACGGTGGAAATTTGTGCCAGCATGGAGGGAATACTCAAGCCTACGATGAGGTTCAGTTTCTCACCGCGGTGCATGGAGCGTCCTGCCCGTATCGATTCCATCAGATATTCTGTCTTTTTGCTATATAACATAATGTTTGTACTGCCATTTATTGTTTTCTGTTGAACTGCCCGATAGTATGTAGGAACAGTCAAAGCGAGAAAATGGCGATTCCTCCTAAAAGGAATCGCCATTTTTATGATTTGAATGTTAAATTTCTATTTATCCCAAAATACAAGATTTAAACAAAATCTCTATCTATTGGGTTGAATTCAGCGGATAAGAAAAAGAGAATCTTGAAAACTCTTTTCTATATCCTGACTTCATTCACTTTTCGTCGTCCTTGAATAACAATCTCTTATTTACCTTTAGATTCTAATACCTGTCGTCCTTGAATAACAATCTCTTGTTTACCTAAAACTAATAACCTATCACAATCAATTACCTAACTAAAAACCTAAAGCTTATAATTCTGGTGCAAAGGTACTACTATTCTTGAAATCTGCAATACTTTTGCGTATATTTTTGCATGAAAATAACATTTTTTTTGCTTATAAGCTCCAAATGTGTGCGAACACATACATTTGTTTATTCTTTGAAACATATTTTTAGAATTTGGATTTCAGGAGTTTCTTAAGGAGTTAAAGGAGTTAAAGGAGTTTTTTCAGGAGTTAAGGAGTTTTTTCAGGAGTTAAAGGAGTTAAAGGAGTTAAGGAGTTAAGACAACAGCTTTGTGGGCTTGTGAATTTTAACATTAAACATTCCCTCAAGGCTATTGTCTTAACTCCTCAGCGACCGAAGGGAGCGATAACTCCTTTAACTCCTTTAACTCCCGAAGAAACTCCCGAAGAAACTCCTCCGAGTTGATGGGGAAAATAAAAAAGTCCTGTGCTTCTTCGGCACAGGACTTTCTGTATGGAGGAATAGAATTATTTCTTAATCCATTTGCCATCGGTGTACCAACCCTTGAGCACAATCTCGAATTTGAGCATTGAGTAAGCAGGTATGGTGGAACTGCTGCTCTGGCTGGAACCATAGCCGAGAGTGTAAGGCATGTAAACCATCCAGTGGTCGCCGATATGAGTCATTTTCATCAGGGCAGTGGCAAATCCGTCGACAACGCCCTTCACAATGAAATTGCTGGTCTGAGCCTTGTCGACATCATAGTCGCCAGTGAAATTGCTGTCGAAGACATAGTCGTTCTTCAGCATGCCCTTGTAGCTGACCATCACCGAGTCGGTGTAGAGAGGGCGCACGGCAGAACCTTCGCCCTGCTGCATCACCTGCACCACGATATTGTCTTCCTGCTCATTGAAGGTAGGAGTGACAGGCTGGTTGTTGAGATCCGTATTTCCCGTCTGGTTCTCCATACTCCAATTGCGGTAGACGTACCATCCGTTGGCTTCTCCCTCCTGCTTGGCCTTGACGAGAATCTCGGCAAAAGCCGTCTCGTTCTTTGCCTGCCAGTCGTCGTACTCGGATTCGGTGTTTTCGTCAGTCTCGCTGCATGATGCCAGCACAAGAGCCGACATCATGAGCAGAAACAGATATTTCAAATTCTTCAAATTCATCTATGTGTATTTGATTTTTTCCGTGGTTCGTTTAGAAGTTCTTGATCTCCGCGCCAAGCTTCTTCAGTACGCTCGTGATGCTCACGCGGTCCTCGATGATGCCGCGAAGCTCGCTGATGGCAACACGCTCCTGCTTCATCGTGTCACGATAACGCAGAGTAACCTTGTGGTCGTTAGGAGTTTCGTGGTCTACGGTGATACAGAACGGAGTACCGATGGCATCCTGACGACGGTAGCGCTTGCCGATAGAGTCCTTAGGATCGCCATAGTGGGTGTTGAAGTGGAACTTCAACTCGTCAACGATCTCGTGAGCCAACTCGGGCAGGCCGTCCTTCTTGTCGAGTGGGAATACGGCACACTTTACAGGAGCCAATGCCTCAGGCAACTTCAGAACCACGCGGCTCTCGCCGTTCTCGAGCTTCTCCTCGCAGTAAGAGTGGCACATCACGCTGAGGAACATACGGTCTACACCGATAGAAGTCTCTACATCGTAAGGCACGTAGCTCTCGTTCTTCTCAGGATCGAAGTACTTGATAGAACGGCCGCTGAACTTCTCGTGCTGAGAAAGGTCGAAGTTGGTACGGCTGTGAATGCCCTCTACCTCCTTGAAGCCAAATGGCATCTTGAACTCGATGTCGGTAGCAGCGTTGGCATAGTGGGCCAGCTTCTCGTGGTCGTGGTAGCGATAGTTCTCGTTGCCCATGCCGAGTGCCTCGTGCCATGCCAAACGAACCTTCTTCCAGTACTCAAACCACTTCATCTCGGTGCCAGGCTGGCAGAAGAACTGCATCTCCATCTGCTCGAACTCGCGCATACGGAATACGAACTGGCGAGCCACAACCTCGTTGCGGAAAGCCTTACCTATCTGGCAGATACCGAAAGGAAGCTTCATGCGGCCTGTCTTCTGAACGCTCAGGTAGTCGACAAAGATACCCTGGGCTGTCTCAGGACGCAGATAAACCTTGCTGGTAGCATCGCTCGCTGCACCCATCTGGGTAGAGAACATCAGGTTGAACTGACGAACGTCTGTCCAGTTCTTGGTGCCGCTGATAGGGCATACGATGCCCTCGTCCTCGATGATCTGCTTCAGCATCTCGAGGTTAGGACCCTGCATGGCCTTGGTGTAGCGGGCATGAAGGTCGTCGAACTTCTTCTGATTCTCCAAGACGCGAGGATTGGTGGCGCGGAACTGAGCCTCATCGAAGCTGTCGCCGAAGCGCTTCTTAGCCTTGGCGATCTCCTTGGCGATCTTCTCCTCGTATTTGGCCATGTGGTCCTCGATGAGCACATCGGCGCGATAACGCTTCTTCGAGTCGCGGTTGTCGATCAATGGATCATTGAACGCATCCACGTGACCTGAAGCCTTCCAAACAGTAGGGTGCATAAAGATGGCTGCGTCGAGACCCACAATGTTCTCGTGCAGCAATACCATGCTCTGCCACCAGTACTGCTTGATATTGTTTTTCAGCTCGACACCGTTCTGACCATAGTCGTAAACGGCTGCCAAACCATCATAAATTTCGCTACTTGGAAACACGAAGCCATACTCTTTGCAATGGCTTACAATCTTCTTAAAAACATCTTCTTGTGCCATGATGAAATCTTATATTTTTCAAATTTTCGGCAAAGATACGCCTTTTTCTCGAATTTTCTTTGTATTTTTGCCTAAAATATATAAAATAAGTATTAAAAGCTATCTATGAGCGACGAAATTAAAGACAAAGACGAACTTCAGAAGGGTGGTGAGCCACAAGAATTGGATGCGGCTGAACAGCATTCCGACTACAAGCCTGTCAACAGGTTTGATGCTTCGGCGGTGCGCCATCTTAGCGGAATGTACCAGAACTGGTTCCTCGACTATGCCTCCTATGTAATTCTCGAGCGTGCCGTGCCTCATATCGAGGACGGACTGAAGCCCGTGCAGCGACGCATACTGCACTCGATGAAGAGAATGGACGACGGAAGATACAACAAGGTGGCGAATATCGTGGGACACACCATGCAGTTTCACCCGCATGGTGACGCCTCTATCGGCGACGCACTCGTACAGATGGGACAGAAAGACCTGCTCATCGACACACAGGGAAACTGGGGAAATATCCTCACCGGCGACCGTGCGGCGGCTTCACGATACATAGAGGCGCGTCTGTCCAAGTTCGCGCTCGACGTGGTGTTTAATCCCAAAACAACCGACTGGCAGCTCTCCTATGACGGCCGCAACAAGGAGCCTATTACGCTCCCCGCCAAGTTCCCCTTGCTGCTGGCACAGGGAGCAGAGGGCATCGCCGTAGGTCTGAGCAGCAAGGTGCTGCCACACAACTTCAATGAGCTTTGCGATGCTGCCGTACACTATCTCAAGGGCGAGCCTTTCACCATCTATCCCGACTTCCCTACGGGTGGAGCCATCGATGTGGGCAAGTATAACGACGGACAGCGTGGAGGCGTGCTGAAGGTGCGTGCCAAGATAGACAAACTCGACAACAAGACGCTTGTCATCACCGAGATTCCTTTCAGCAAGACCACCGGAAGCCTCATCGACTCCATCACCAAGGCGGTGGAGAAGGGAAAGATAAAGGCCAGAAAGATAGAGGACGTTACCTCTGCCAACGTGGAAATCCTCGTCCATCTGGCTCCCGGAACCTCTTCCGACAAGACCATGGACGCACTCTATGCCTTCAGCGACTGCGAGATCAACATCTCGCCCAACTGCTGTGTCATCGAGGACAATAAGCCTTGCTTCCTCACCGTGAGCGATGTGCTGCGCCACAGCGTAGACCGCACCATGGGACTGCTGCGCAAGGAGCTGATGCTGCGCAAGGGTGAACTGGAGGAACAGCTCTTCTTCTCCTCGCTCGAGCGTATCTTCATCGAGGAGCGCATCTACAAGGAGCGCAAGTTCGAGCAGAGCAAGAGTCAGGACGAGGTTGTGGCCTTTATCGCCTCGAAGCTGGAGCCTTTCAAGGACAAACTCTTCACAGCCGTAGTTGACGGAAAAGGCAAGGTGGAGTATGCATTCCACAGAGAGATAACGCGCGAGGACATTCTGAAACTCCTTGAAATCAAAATGCAGCGCATCCTAAAATATAATAAGGACAAGGCCGACGACCTCTTGCTGAAAATCAAAGCCGAACTGTCGGAGATAGAGAACGACCTCGCCCACATGACTGATGTCACTATCAACTGGTTTGAATATCTCAAGACCAAGTATGGCAAGGCGCATCCACGACGCACCGAGATAAGAAACTTCGACACTATCGAGGTGACCAAGGTGGTGGAGGCCAATCAGAAACTCTACATCAACCGACAGGAAGGATTCGTGGGTACAGGACTGAAGAAGGATGAGCTGGTGTGCAACTGCTCCGACCTCGACGATATCATCATCTTCTATAAGGACGGAAAGTTCAAGGTGACCAAGGTGGCCGACAAGATCTTCGTGGGAAAGAACATCCTTCATGTGCAGGTGTTCAAGAAGAACGATAAGCGAACCATCTACAACTGTGTGTATCGCGATGGCAAGCAGGGCGAATACTTCATCAAGCGATTCAACGTGACGTCGATGACACGCGACAAGATGTACGACATCACGCAGGGAACGCCCGGAAGCCGTGTCATCTACTTCACGGCCAACCCCAACGGCGAGGCTGAAATCATCAAGATAACACTGGATCCAGACCTCTCGAAGAAGCGACAGAGCATCTTTATCGAGAAAGACTTCTCGGATATTATCATCAAGGGACGTGCCGCCAAGGGCAATCTGCTCACCAGGCGAACCATCCGTCGCATTGGTCTGAAGAGTCATGGACACAGTACCTTGGGAGGAAGAAAGGTGTGGTTCGATCCTGATGTCAACCGTATCAATTACGACGAGAACGGACGTTTCCTCGGCGAGTTTAATGACGATGAATATATCTTGGTGGTTCTCGACAATGGCGAGTTCTATATCACCAACTTCGACCCCAACAACCACTATGAGGACAATATCCTGCGACTGGAAAAGTGGGACGAGCATAAGATATGGACTGCCGTCCTCTATGATGCCGACAACGAAGGCTATCCTTACATCAAGCGATTCACCATGGACGCTGCCAAGCGCCATCAGAACTTCCTTGGCGAGAATGTCAACAGCAAGCTGATTCTCCTTACCGATACAGTTTATCCTCGTATCAAGGTGACTTATGGAGGTGTGGATGCTGTGCGTCCTGCCGAGGAAATCGACGCCGAGCAGTTTATCGCACAGAAGAGTTTCAAGGCTAAGGGAAAACGACTCTCTACCTGGAACATAGGTTCTATAGAGGAAATAGAGCCGACCCGTTTCCCAGAGCCTGCAGATACAGCTGATGCTGCCGACGCAGCCGAGGGCGATGCTGCCGACGGCAAAGTGTCTTCCCGGATAAAGGCAAAATCATCCGACGAGAACCTCGACCCTGATGCCGGCAAGAGCCAGCAACAGATTATCGATGAGCTGACAGGACAGACAAGCCTCTTCGACGATAAGAACTTTACTGCGGAAGACGAAAAAGACCGCGACTGGCTGAAGGATCAATAGGGGAATTACTTCAGAAGTTAAAGAAGAAACTTCCTTCCCCATAAAGAAAGCCGCCCCAGAAGCTTAAAGCTATCTGTGGCGGCTTAAAAGAAAAGATTTACCCTGTATTATTACTCAATAGTAATCAAAACTCTGCGGCATTCCTCCTTTGAACAGCCGTTGCTGTCGCCAATGGCCTTCTCCAACTTGATGTCGAAGTCCTTGATGCCTTGTTTCTTCAGGAAGTTGACAACATTGTTCAGACGACCCTCACTGAGTTTGTAGTTCTTTGAAGAAACTCCGTCCGACGAAGCCTCACCGATGATGGTAAGCTTGTAGTCGCCCTGTTCCTTCAGGGTGTTGATAAACTTCTTCAAGCGAAGTCTTTCCTGAGTCGTGATGTTGGTCTTGTCTACGTTGAAGAATACCTCGTAAGACTTCACCTTCTTCGACTTCTCGCAGTCGTCGAGCAATGACTGCAGTTCGGCATTGTCCTTGCGGCAAGCCTTCAGACTCTCAGACAATCCGTCGTATGCACGCTGCTTTTCAGCCAATTGCTTTTCGTAGGCTTCCTTCATTTCGGCCTGATCTCTCAGAGCCTTGTAGTAGCGGGCCTTGTTGGTTGGCATCACCTTGCTGACGAAGTTGAAGCGAAGAACCACTCCTGCACTGTACATTCCCTTAGGAGTCAAGTCCTTGTTGAGAGGCAGATAGCTGTATCTGCCGAATACACCTGCTGTCCAGCGAGAGGAAAGGTCGTATTCCAACGACAGGGTTGCCGGGATATACATCGCATCTACATGTTCGTTGAAGGCATGACTCTTCATGTAGTTGTGGGTGTAGACGTTGTAGTATCCTTCACCCTTGGCAACAGCCATTTCTCTGCAAGAGAAGGTAGTGGAGTTGCGGCTCCATCCACGCAGATAACCGACACCGACTCCCAACCAGAGGTTGAGCTGCTGAGCCTTGCGGTTGTGCCAGAACTCCATGATGTTGAAGTCTACATTCAGGTCGGCCATGGCGTACTGCATGGTATAGCGGTTCTGGAATCTGTCCATCTTGGTCTCCAAGGTCGTAGGATAGGTCTTTCCTGTAGAAGGATCTTTTATCTCATAATCCTTGTTCGTTGTGGTAGAGAGCATGCCCTTGTCTGTCGACCTGAGCATGTCGTACTCTAAGTTCAAACCCAGTCTTACCCAGGGCTTGATATTGTATTTCACTCCGACACCTCCGAAGGGCATGATGTGCTTTCTTTTAGCTATCTCGTCCATACCCCTCATGCCATGATACAGAGTTCCTCCTCCCTGGATGTAAACCGACCAAGTGTGAGTACGCACCGTATCATTGTAGGTTTGTGCTTGGAGTGTGGCAGCCGTCGCTAAGACGGCGACTGCCATGGTTAAACGTTTTATTCTCATAATTGTAACTGCTTTGAATTTGTAATGCGGTAGCATATCGGCATGAGATGTTCATGCTCTTTCTGCAGATTCTTACTTATTCAGGATACTCGAAAGTTGGAGTTCCTGTCACACCTGCATCATTTTGCAAGTAAACGTTGCACTTCACAACCGACATGATGACGCCATCCTTATAGGTAGTCAAGGTAAGCCATTTGTTGGTGACTCCTGCTGGGTGGGTGTACGACTTTCCGTTGGCATCCACGAAATAGATGTGTGTGATGCGCTTCTCGGTAGTAGAGGAAACGTTATATTTCATCTGCTCTGGCACTTTGGCTATTCTGATAACCTTTTTGCCGTTGGCGAGTTCCAGAGGCTGGAGTGTGCCTGCCACAACGTCAGTTGTTGTAGACAATACTTTCTCATTTTCTACCGTGACGAAGTCGTTGTTCTGTACCATTCCAGTTTCTGCCAGATAGTAGGCGTTGCACAGGATGGTAGGCTTCTGTACCTCAAGCATGTCAGAGATGATTTTCTTCAGTTCTGGATTTGCATTGACTGCTGCCCACATAGCTGGTTCCATGTATACAGAGGTCTTGTCGGCTGGATCTTGATAGATGCCGTTGTCGGCAGCCATCTTTTCCAACTGCTTGAGCATGGCCTGTGAGTTGGCATCCTGCTTGTCCTTCAGCTCATTAATGGCTGTGGTAAGGGCAGTCTGCAACTTGGTGTTAGATTTAACAACCTTGGAAGCTCCTTTAGCGATAGCAGTGTTGAGAGCTGCGGTCTGTGCGGTGATAGCATCAACCACTCCTGCGATGACAAGGTTCATGTCGGTTGTCTGCTGTGTGATGGCACTCTTTATGCCGTTCTCCAAGCCTGTGATAGAGCCCTTGATCTCTCCACCCTGTGTGGTGATGGCTGTTCCGATAATGCCGCCTTGTTCGTTGACTGCTGCTACGATGACGTCACCATTTGTGCCGATGGCAGTAACAATCTTGCCGCCCTGCTGCTCTATCATCTCCTTCAGAGCAATGAGCTGGTTCTTCATGCCGTTCTCCATGTTGACAATGGCTGTTGTGTTGTCACTCAACTTAACGGTGAGTTGTCCAGTCATGTCATCGATGCTACCCTTTACTGCTGTGTAGCCCGCGGTGATGTTGGTGTTCACATTGTCGATGGCGGTCTTCAGGTTGCTGAGTTCTGTCTTGATCTCGCCAAGTGAAGTGTTGTTGTTTCCAAGTTTGTTCTCCACTGCTGTGAGACGGAGGTCGAGCGTGGTGTTGATCTTGTCGTTGACAACCTCAATCTTTGCGAGTCCTGCACCAACGGTGGTGTTGATGGCATCTATCTTGCTACCCAAAGTAATAGTCTGGCTCTTCAATTCTGTTGTGAGGTCGAGGATGCTACTCTTGATCTGTGCTACGATGAGTGAGCCGTTGGTGTCGATGGTGAGTCGGAGCAGTTTGCTCTGTGCTTCGAACGTATCGCTCATTTGACCAATAGCAGTCACGATCTTTTTGCCATGATTGTCAATCTTGGTATTCAGCTCGGTGAAACCATTAACAAGCGTAGTGTTGATCTGAGCAAGACCTGTCTGGGTGGTCTTCTCAAGAAGCTTGATGGCACCCGTGTTCTTGTCTATTTCTACCTTGATGTCAGCGAGACCAGTCTGTACAGCTAATGTGAGTGCATTGAGACGTGCATCCAGACTCTTTGTTTGGTCGTTGATAGCCTTGATGATGGCATCAGCCTTAGCCACGATGGTAGCATTGAGGAGCTTGCCAGTGGTGTCAATCTGCAGGCGCAGAACCTCACCATTTCTGTCCATTGCGGTCACAATCTTATTGCCATTTTCGTCTATTGTGGTCTTGATGGCTGTGAAGCCGTTGATGAGTGTTTCGTCTATCTTGAGCAAGCTGGTGTTGATATTGCCTAAGCTGCCCTGAGTGTTGTCATCGAGGAGCTTGATGGCATCTGTGTTCTTGTTGATTTCCACCTTGATGTTGGCCAAACCTGTCTCTATAGCTGTGGTCAGTGCATTGAAGCGAGACTCCAAACTTGCTGTCTGGTCGTTGATAGCCTTGATGATAGCATCAGCCTTGGCGATTAAGGTAGCATTGAGGAGCTTGCCAGTGGTGTCAATCTGCAGGCGCAGAACCTCAGCATTTTCGCTCAATGCGGTCACCATCTTATTGCCATTATCGTCTATCGTAGTCTTGATGGCTGTGAAGCCGTTGAGCAGTGTGGTGTTGATGGTGTTAAGACCAGCCTTCAGGCTTTCGCCCTGTGCGGTGATAGCACCCGTGTTCTTGTCAATTTCCACCTTGATGTCGGCAAATCCACCCTTCACGGCAGCTGTCAAGGCTGCTATGCGCTCAGCCATGGTGTTGCCCTGGTTGTTGATCACATCTACAAGGGCATTGCCAGAAGCCAAGATCTGTGCTGAGATAAGCTTACCGGTGGTATCAATCTGCAGGCGCAGTATATCGCCATTCTGATTCATGGCATATACGATGGCTTCGCCTTGTGCGGTTACCTGACCTGTGAGTGTGGTCAACTGTGCGGTTAAGGCTTCGAAACCATTAAATAGAGATGTGTTGATGTCTTTCAGACCGTTCTTGGTGTTCTCGCTCAATATGGTGATGGCACCTGTATTGGCGTCTACTGCTACCTTAATGTCTGCCATGCCGTCTCTCAACAATGTATTGAGGGCATCAAATCGCTCTTTCAGCGTCTTGTTTAAGTTATTGACTGCATCTACCAGTGCTGAGTAGTCATTGATAAATGTGTTTCCACCATAATCGACAGTAGGTTCAGTTACGTCCGTACATGCCGACAAGCTCAAGGCTGCTATGAGCAACATAGGATAAAACTTCTTTTTCATAATTAATTTAGTTTTTAAGCTCCACTTTTCCTTATATACCTTTTAAATATATTTACTTTCATATATCTTATTACAATATAAATATTGAAAAGGGAAGCAGTTAATAAAATAGGTTATTACTTTTTTGACTGCAAAAATAAGTAAAAAATAATCAACGGGAGTGAACCTCAGTTTTTTGTTGTGAACCTCAGTTTTTTAACGTGAACGTGCGGTGGATTCAGTATTTTTTAACTAAATCCACCGCACGTTCACGTTGATTTTGTTCCTTTCAAACAGTTTTTATACCTATATTGTGCTTTTATATTATTTTTCCCTCCATACGTTTAAGGAAACGATTCTGCACAAATGCTTAGAGTGGGCAACTTAAATCGTAAAACCACAGAAATCTTATTCTTTTACTGCATAAATGTTTTGTTTTAGCTATAAAAATCTCCGTTCCGTGATACGGAACGTGCATTCCGTAGTTTGGAACCGCCATTCCGTGATACGGAACGGCCATTCCGTATCACGGAACGGAGATTTTTCTACAAGAGTCATAACAAATTCATAACGAACTGAAAACAATTACAGAACTTCCGTGAAGACAGTTGAGTAAAGCGAAAGTTGAGTAAAAAGCTAAAAAGTTCAACTCACATACTTCTCTATCAGGTCGTAGTCGAAGTCTTTGAGTCGCTTTCTGGCATTGGTGAGTCCCCATCTGTTCTTGAAACCGCACAGCTCGGCAGCGGCTTCCTGTCCTATGTTGGCAGAAGAGTCGGACGCCATCAGCCTTTCGTAATGACGGATGCGGAAAGCGTTGACCAGTCTGTAGAATCCCACTTGAGTGATGAAGGTGCCTGCCAGAGTGTGGTTCATCGAACTGACATCGCGCCCCACTTCTATTCGCTTCAGGCTGGGTTCCAGATATCTGCGGCTTACGATGGTCAGCACCTCGTTTTTTACCGACTCCCAGTTTTCCTGTTTTATCTGCAACCTGCTGTTTTCCCTGTTGCGCTCCTGTAGTTCCGGTTTGTCGTCGGCATTTTCTATATCTTTGATATTTGTTTCCTCCATAGTTTGGTTGTCTGCCGACAGCACTATTTGCTCGAAGAATTCAGTTTCTTTAAGCACTCGTTCCATGTTGTCCTGCGCTATCGTGTCCATGTCTTCCTGTCCCTGTGCAGAATGAATCAGTTTGTTGGGATGCAGAATTCTGCAGAGAAATCGTATTTGCCATGCTGCAAGGAACAGGTCGATGAAGGCTTTCAGCAGTTGGCTGTCAACGAGGAATTGGGTCCACATCACCAAGAGCCACATCACGGGCAGGTAAAGTATCTTCTTGGCGAAGGCAAAAGGAAAGTCGGAATCACTCGAGAAGTTCTGTGTGTGGTATTCGTCAACCTTCCTGATGAGCCATCTGCCTACTCTTATCATAGGTATGGACAGCAGGATGCTCATGCCTCCTACGACACATTCCCATTGCAGTTTGTAGGGCAGAAGAATCTCCTCCGCATGGAAAACCACAATGGTGAACAAACCGCCGAGCAGCAGGAAAGGGGTGAGGAAATAGAAGAAGGACGACACCTTTCGCCACATCTTTCCCATTTGGAAATAGCGGTGGTAGAGCATGGCAAAGCATACGGGATAGTAAAGAATGCCAAAGCTTCGTGCGAAAAACCATGTTCCAGGATCTGCCGGGCACAGCACGTATGGCAACTGCAAGGCGGTGGCAGCATAGAAGAAAGTCATCTGCCGGCGAGCAGGGTAAAAGTAATCGCCCTGCTTGTCGAAAGGATGGCACATGTGACACCATCTCACTATGGCACAGAATGTGCAAGACAGGATGACAGTATAGCATGCCAATGAGTAGAAAAACTCTACCTGGGTAAAAATAGTTGGTATATTCATCTGTGATATCATCTTTTGGGGTTCGTAATTCTGGCTTCGCAAGTTGGGAAGTAATTGTAACAGAACTTGCTAAAGTTCTTTGAGGTATAGGTTCCCGCCATTATCTCAGTTTGCAAAAATAGTAATAAAATTGCGAAAAAGCAAGCAACTTCCAAGTTTTTTGTGTTTTTCTTCTTCTAATTGAAATATAAGTTGTATCTTTGCACTCGCAAATGCGCTTGTGGCGAAATTGGTAGACGCGCTAGACTTAGGATCTAGTGGTTCAGGCCGTGTAGGTTCGAGTCCTATCAGGCGCACATGTAAAATCCTGACTGCTTGATAATAAGCGGTTAGGATTTTTTCTTTTCTATTTTTTGCAACATTTTGGCAACATATTTCAATGCTAATCTATAGTGATCGCCAAAAGCAAGGTATCATTTTACATACTTTCACATTATTTCTTGCGATTACACACACCACTTTAGTTTATCCCCATTCATAGAGGTAAATAGGCCATTATTGCAATCTGTATTGTTATTCCCGCTTGTTACAATTCTCTTATGATGTGCTTGATGGCAGCAACCGGGTGATACAAAATCATTCTCGGACCTGCCCAGCGCATCACTTTGCACATTTGTTCTTTCATCTGAGGGCGATAGCAGTGGATGGGACATTTCTTGCAAGTTGGCTTGTTCTCGCCGAACTTGCAACGTTCCAGTCTTGCAACAGCGTATTGTAGCAACTCTTTGCAAGAAGGGCACAATTCCTTGTTGCCCTCCATCTTCCTGCAGTACAGACGTATCATCTGCTCCACTACTTGCTTCTCTTCCTTTATTCTGTTCATATTCTATCTCAAGAACGTATTTAGCTTGTCTGTCAACATCAATATTTGAAAAAATCTTTTCATAAGTCACAAATTTTAAAAATATAATACCTAAGTTGTGATGGATTTTTTACACCATTTAAGAATTAGACGCAGATTATACCTGAAAGTTTAAGGAGAAATGTTCAATTTCGAGTAGAATAATGTTCTTTATTCCTGTTTCCATCCGCAATCGCCATGGTAAATCGTCTGTCGGGCCATTAAGAAAATTGCCATACTGATAAATGACCATTAGGACTGATTTTTTCTATTAGTTATTTGTGATTATAATTTTTTTAGTCTAATTTTGCACTCATAATCATATTAGTTATGAGTGAGATTAATGATAAACTGAATGAGAAATTACGCCAGCAGTTGGATGGCATGTTTGATGAGGACGAGGAACATAGACTTCGGCTTATAGCAAAATCTTATGCTATGTGCGAGAATTCCATTGCCGTGCTTAGCAATCTGCGTACAGACAAAAGTTATATATATTATGGTAGGACGAGCAACGTCTTAGGTTTTGAACCCGCTGGAAGCTATGAAAAAATAGATTCTATTTGGGAAGAGAAGATACTGTGTCGCATCCACCCTGACGACCGGCGTCGCCGCAATCTGCAGGAATTGGCATACAACCATTTTGTCATTACATCACATACTGACAACGCATTCGACTGGTATATGGAGAACACCATGCGTATGGCAGACAAGAGCGGTAAATATCTGAACACACTCCATCGCATTTTCTATTTCCAAGGCAAGGGCCAACGAGGTGTAAGCTATGCCATTTGTCTATTCAACCTTGCTGTCAAAACAAGCAAAGTGGCTGTCATGAAGAACACACTCACGGGTGAGGAACGTCAGATAGACATTGACGAAAAGCAGCTATTGAGTGAGCGCGAAATAACCATCATCAAATTGGTAAGTCAAGGCTTGTCAAGCAAAATTATTGCCTCCAAACTTGACATCAGCAAGAATACCGTAGACCGCCATCGTCAGAACATCATCAACAAGATGCAGGCATCCAATATGACAGAAGCCTGCCACAAAGCAAAACAACTGTTATTGGTAGTAGACTAAATTAAAGAGATAATAATGAAGAAGATTATGAATTGTGTGATGACTGCGGCATTAGCCCTGCCATTGCATGCACAAAAATTAGAGAAAATGACATGGTTTAATGAGCCGTCAAGTTATGAAATCAAGAACAATACCATAATTATGGATGTTCCTGGTCATTGCGATTATTGGCGCATCTCGCACTATGGCTTTACGGTGGACGACGCCCCTTTCTATTACAACACTTATGGTGGTGAGTTTGAGGCTAAGGTTAAGGTTTCGGGCGATTACAAGGTGCGCTTCGATCAGGCTGGCCTTATGATCAGAATAGATAAGGAGAACTGGTTGAAGGCTGGTATTGAGTATGTTGACGGCAAATACAATTTGAGTTGTGTTGTCACTCATCACACCAGCGACTGGAGTGTTATCTCACTCGACAAGCCTGTTGACTTCGTATGGATTAAGGTCGTCCGCCGTTTGGATGCTATTGAGATATTCTATTCTTTCGACGACAAGACCTATACCATGATGCGCAACTGCTGGATGCAGGACAATACTCCCGTCATGGTTGGTTTGGCTACAGCTTGTCCTGATGGCGAAGGCTTCAAGGCAAAGTTTGAGAATTTCCAAGCAAAGCATTTGCCCGATCAGCGCAGATTGGAATGGTTGAAGGCTCATGCCGAATAAAGGTTGCTAAGACATCGTCTGCAACATCGCTTTCTGTCATCAGTTCGGTGTAGTCTCTCTTCACTTGATTACAAAGAGTTGTACCATCCATCAATCCAACAATGTTGTTCCATTCCTTTGGATTGTTCTCACGCAAGACCTCTGCCCAAATATGAGTGTACTCGTGGATTGGAGTATCTGCATTTACCACGCTTGGGTCGATATAATCTTGCCATTTGTGGTAAATCCCCAAATTTCTCCGTTGGAAGTCTAAAACACATTTAATTTATTTACTGAACTTTCGCATATCAGGAAGTTAAAGGAGTTAAGGAAGTTAAGGAGTTAAGACGTATGTCTTGCTGCTTAAAAA
>OBAH01000839.1_pt1 | contig 21116 bp, 19 predicted proteins | sample 1517491 | NCBI WGS metagenome assembly OBAH01 (sample SAMN04571697, study PRJEB22368) | human gut metagenome | biome: human gut; material: stool | host: Homo sapiens | place: Luxembourg | collected 2012-08-03
CCAGGGCGATGCCCTGGGCTAAGAGCTTCTGCCCTTTCAGGGCGTGCTGCTTATATGAACTTCTGCCCTTTACCTTTGCTTTACCCTTCGGCCAGCGATTTTCAATTCCGCTACGCGCCGGTGACCGTTGGTTCAGGGCGTGTGGGGCTTACTTGCGAAACTTAACTTCTTAACTTCTGAGCTGAACTCTTCTTTTTTTATCTTTTTTAATCTCTTATCTTTTCCGTTTTCACAAAAATAAGCTATCTTTGCCGCCCAATTATACAAAAACATGAAAGTAATGATGGATGAGAAACAGAGATTAAGATCAGTTTACAAGGTGACTATAGCAGGCAGCATTATCAATGTGCTATTGCTCGTGCTGAAGTTTGCCGCAGGCATCTTGGGGCATTCTGCCGCCATGATAGCCGATGCCATCCATTCGCTCACGGACTTCGCTACCGATGTGGTGGTACTGGTATTCGTAAAACTGGGCAATAAGCCGAAGGATAAAGACCATGATTATGGTCACGGCAAGTACGAAACCCTCGCCACTGCCATCATCGGCATTTCGCTCTTCGTAGTGGGTGTGATGATTTGCTGGTCGGGGCTTGTCAAGACCTATCACGCCTTCTTAGGCGAAAAGCTTCAGCAGCCAGGTGTCGTAGCTCTTGTGGCAGCAGTGGTGAGCATCGTGATGAAGGAGTGGGCTTATCAGTTTACGGTTCGCGTGGGGCGCAAGTTTCACTCTGAGGCTGTGGTTGCCAATGCCTGGCATCATCGCAGCGACGCCCTGTCGAGTATCGGTACGATGATGGGTGTTGGCGGCGCCATCCTCTTGGGCAGCCACTGGGCTGTGCTCGACCCTTTGGCAGCTATAGTGGTGAGCATCTTCATCATCAAGGCAGCTTGGTTGTTGGTGATGCAGAGTGTCAAGGAACTTACCGATGCCAGCCTCTCAGATGCAGAAGAAGCCGACATCGTGAAGACTGCTGTCGAGGTGCAGGGAGTTTGCGAGATTCACAATCTGCGAACTCGTCGCATCGGCAACAATATTGCCATCGAGATGCATGTCCGTATGCCTGGCTCGCTTTCGCTCTATGTGGCTCACGAGCGTGCCACGGCCATAGAACAACGACTCAAGCAGAAGTATGGTGCCGATACCCATGTGGGCATTCATCTTGAACCCATCAAGATTAATGGTAGGTATCAGGCGCCAGAATAAAATAAGAGAGGGATTGTACTTCCCTAAAAAAGGGAATAGTGAGCTATAATTGTCGGAAAGTGGGTCTGAAAAGGCGTTTTCCGACAATTATAGCTTTATATTTGTCGGAAAACGGGTTAAAAAATGTATTTTCCGACAATTATACGAACTCCGACTAAAAATGGTTACTATGTATGGAGTGGTGCATAATGCTTATTGAAACCGCGTCTGGGCGAGGTGGTAGCAGATGAGCTGTTTTGTGAAAAGTTGTAAAAATGGGCGATTATTTACCCATATCTCATAAAAAAACATAGATATGGGTAAAAAATCGCCCTTTTTCTTGTTTTGATAAAAAAGGAACGAGCCTTGAAGTAACTGATGAAAAGTTAGCTTCAAGGCTCGTTTTTATTATATTGCCAGTTTATTACCAACCGAGGTTGACACTGGCACCAGCCATGATCCACAGCCCAGGCTGCTTGATGGCAGCGAGGTCGTAGTAGCGATGGCAAGTGATGTTGTCGGCCTTCACGTAGATGCTATATTTCTTCTCATCCCACATGAGCTTGCAGTCTACCTTGGTGTAGGGAGAGTAACCATTCATGCGTTGCTGCCAGCGCACAGCCCATGAGGCAGAAAGTTTTTTCCATATCTGATGATCCAAGCCGAAGACAGCTTTGTGCTTGAGATATTCCAAAGCATAGAGCGACTTGAGAATGTCGGCATCGGTTTTATGATCCTGGTAGATATAGGCATATCCCACCTTGATGCGTGTGATGAAGCAGTTGTGTATGAACTCTCTCATGTAGATAGTGGCATCGAGGTTATAGCCCATGTTGTTGAGTTTTCCGATATTCATCACGTGATATTTGCTGTCGGCAAGTTCGGTTTCTGAAGTCTGTACCCAGTCTATCATGTTGGTGCCGTGTGCATAGAATCCGCTTATCGTAGCAGCCAACCCCTTCTGTCGGTACTGTGCACCTATCTTGAAAGTAGAGTTTTTCTCAGGGCTTAGTGTGATGTCGCCTTGTTGCACCACATTACTGATATATAGATCGGTGTAGGTAGGCATACGCAGCGCCTTGTTCCAGGAAGCAAAGAACTTCCAGTTGTTGTTAGGTCTATAGCTCATGTCTATGCCTGGATAGAAACGGAAGTCGTTGTCAAGTCCTGTGTTCTTATTGGCGAGGACACCTGCCGAGAGTGTGAAACCTCCGAAGATGAAGTTGTGCTCCAGCATGATGTTGGTATTGGTTCGCTCGCCCTTACGCGTGTACTGTCGGTCGGAGCCATGTATGTTCTTATAGTCTTCTGCAGCCAGTGGCTCGCCGAGGGCAGTAGAGTAGATGCGCTCCTTGCTGATATCGAATGCTACGGCAGTCTTACCTAACATCCATGCTATATTGGCGTTGAGTCCGCCTCCATATACATCCAGGTCGTGGTAGTTCTCGCCCGCAGCAGCACCCGCTTTTCCGCGAGTCAGCTGATAGTGGTCCTTGAAGTTGTTGTAATAGAACTGTGGAGCGATTTGCCACGTCTGGTGTGGGTTGTGCAGGTTGAGGTTGAGCGACGCCATGGTGTGGTCGGTCTTCTCATACTGGTTGTTGAACTTGGCGCTGTAGAATGTGTTGGCTCCGTAGCTCTGTTGGGCATATCCCACCTGTGCGTTGATATCGAAACGTTGGTCGTAGTTCAGGTTGACTTGTCCGAAGGCTTGTCCTTTCTCAAAGTCGCTGTTCTCCGTGCCACCATCCGAGCGCTTGTAGCCACCGCTGGCAGAGTAGGCGTGTGTCCACTTGCCTGTGGTGAATGAAGACTGTAGGCGTCCCTGTGTAGCGAAGCTGCCAAACGATCCTCCCTCTACAAGTGCTGCCACTCCATCGTTTTGCGCTTTTCGAGTCACGATGTTGATGGCGCCATTGAAGGCTGATGTTCCGAAAATGCGAGAAGCTGCACCCTCGAGCACTTCGATGTGATCGATGTCGGCAAGGGCAACAGGGAAGTCGGAAGCATTGTGACCCGTTTGTGGATTGGAGATGTTGACACCATTCAGGAGAATGGTAATCTGGTCGAAGGTTCCACCGTTGATGGAGATATCCGTCTGTACACCAAAGCTACCGCGCTGACGGACATCCACGCCAGTAGCTAATTTCAAAACATCATTGATGGTCTGTGCCGCCGCACGATGAATATCGTCGCGGGTAATGACAGACACAATTTTTGGTGACTGTTCAACAGTCATCGGAGCACGTGAGCCGGTAACGTTCACCGCGTCGAGCTCGTAAGCCTTTCCTCCCTTATACAGGGTAGAGTCGGCCTTTACGCCCTCTGTGCTGATGCCTTCAGCCTTGGCATGGCTGAGTGTGGCAACGCTGAGTGCGCCTACGAGCACCTCTTTTCCCAAAACGGAGAAAAGAGCATAGCCCTTGTTGGAGAAGCGGTTGAACTTCAGGCTGTTGTGCTTGTTAAAAATTGATTTGTACATTAAAAATGAATGTATAAAAATGATAAAAAAATAAGCCTTGGCTGTTTTGCCATGGACTTTCGGCCTGCAAAGGTACTGCAAAAATCTGATTAAGCGAATAGATGGAGACTTTATTTTTCATTCTTGAGTGTGATTTTTTTTACTGAAAACGAAGACAATACAAAAAAAACTCTATTCCTTACAATTATACGCAGTTTTTTTATTATCTTTGCATAAGAAATCCTGCGCTCGGCAATTTGAAAGCAAGCTTTCATTGCGCTCGCTTGCGGTATCTTTGCATAAGATATCCTGCGCTCGGCAATTTGAAAGCAAGCTTTCATTGCGCTCGCTTGCGGTATCTTTGCACTCAACTATCGCAAGTAAGCTCCACACGCCCTGAAAGGGCAGAAGCTCATAGCCCAGGGCGTGCTGCTATGGGCTTCTGCCCTTTCAGGGCGTGCTGCTATGAGCTTCTGCCCTTTACTTTGCTTTACCCTTCGGCCAGCGATTTTCAATTCCGTTACGCGCCGGTGACCGTTGGTTCAGGGTGTGCTGCCATGGGTTATAGGCTTCTGCCCTTTCAGGGCGTGCTTGAACCAGATGCGAAACTTGCGGCAGTAACTCAACTTTCGCAAATGTGAAGGCTCTGCTAATGACACAACATAAAGGTGAGTTTCACCTTATTAAATATAATATAGATATGAGACAGATAGACATTAAGCAAATCAACGACAATGTTTTTGAGACGATAGGGAAGGAGTGGATTCTTGTGGCTGCAGGCAACAAGGACAAGTTCAACATGATGACAGCTTCATGGGGTTGCCTGGGCTGGCTGTGGAACAAGCCCGTGGCAGTGGTGTTCATTCGTCCCGAGCGCTTCACACACGAGCTCATAGAGGCCAACGACACCATGACACTCTCTTTCTTGGGGCATAGCGAGGAAGCACGCAAGATATACAATTTCTGCGGTTCAAAGAGCGGACGCGACCTCGACAAGTGTGAGGCCACAGGACTCAAGCCCGTCGTCTTGGAGGGTGGAAGTATCGGTTTCGAACAGGCCCGACTCACCTTGGAGTGCAGAAAACTCTATAAGGACAGTATGTCGGCAGAAAAGTTTATCGACAAAGACCTTCTGCAGTGGTATGGCGCCAAGGGTGGCTTCCACGATGTGTATGTGGTGGAAATCACTCATGCCTACGCCGAGTAAAACTATCAAGAAGACCCATTCTCTCTTAGCAATACAACAAACGCATTTGAATTATGGCACAAGGACAAACAGCAGTAAAAGAACGTCAGGATCTTGAGATCAAGAAGCCTAAACGTTATCAGGTACTTCTACACAACGACGACGTCACACCGATGGAATTTGTCGTCGACATTCTGTACACATGCTTCTTCAAGGCCGCCGAGGAATCCAATGCCATCATGCTCAAGGCCCATCGCGAGGGGAAAGCCTTGGTAGGCATCTACAGCTATGACGTGGCAAAGAGCAAGGTGGAGAAGGCGAGGAGGAAGATAGACAAGGCAAAGTATCCTCTCGAATTTACCATTGAGCCTGTGTGAAAAATTGATTTTGCAAAGTTGAGTAAAAAATAAGTATAGCTATGGAATTATTCCCAGGACTTACCCAATCCATGTCCTTCTTCTTTTGCAAGGCAATGGACAATGTAGTCTCATACCATCACGAGTTTCTCATGCCCGAGCATCTGCTGTTGAGCGTCATCGACCATCCCGAGGTTGTCCGTATCATGCGCCGGATGAAGATCGACCAAAAGTCCATGCGTCAGGAACTCGACGCGTGGCTTAAGCAGCAGGAGCGCATTCCCAAAGAATTCTCTCATGTGAAGCCCGAGCCTTCTGTGCTTTTCAAGGCGATGCACAGCTCTGCCTATCTGGTCAACCTGGCTGGCGGAGCAGGTGTTAAGCTCAATGTGACTCATTTCCTCACAGCCATGCTGACTCTTCCCTACGCTGAGGCTCCCTTTCTCATCGACAAGTACATCGGTGAGCAGGGTGAGAAGTTCACCCGACTCGTAGGGGAAAAGTTTCCCGATGAGGAAGACCCGGAAATGAAAGAGTTTAGCAAATTCTCTCCCCTGTTGGCGAACGAGAGTGAAGGCGGCCTCAGTGATGAAGAGTTGATGAACGAGATGAGGGCATTTATAGAAAGCGGAAGCTCCGACTTCGATGATGACGACGAAGACGGTGATGACGGCGACTTCTGGTATGATGACGACGATGACAACGATGAAGACGACGGCATCGACAACGATGAGTATGACGACCCTGAAGGCTGGCAGACCGGAAAACGCCATCCCTCCGACTGGCATAAGCTCGTCACCTGCATCTCCGACAAGGTAGACCAGCACAATCCGCTCATCGGCCGCGAGAAAGAACTCGACCGCACCATACAGGTGCTCTGCCGTGCCGAGAAAAACAATCCGCTGCACGTGGGCGAGCCTGGTGTGGGAAAGACAGCCCTCGTCTTCGGACTTGCCAAACTCATCAACGAGAATCAGGTGCCCGACCGCCTCAAGGGAGCCCGCATCTACGGCATGGACATCGGACAGATGCTTGCCGGATCGCAGTATCGTGGCGACTTCGAGAAACGCATCAAGATGGTGATGGACGGAGCTGCCAAGGAGGGCAATGTCATCATCTATATCGACGAGATTCACAACATGATAGGAGCCGGAAGAGGATCGGATGGCGGACCTGATGCCTCCAACATGCTCAAGCAGTATCTCGAGGCTGGCGACATCCGCTTCATTGGTTCCACCACCTACGAGGAGTACAACCGCTACATGGCGAAGAGCAAGGGCATCGTACGCCGTTTCCAGCAGATCGACATCAAGGAGCCTTCCGTCGACGAAGCCATCAAGATTCTCGAGGGGCTGCAGCATAAGTACAATATCTATCATGGCGTCACCTATCGCAAGGACGCCCTCGAATATGCGGTGCGGGCCAGCGACAAGTACATCAGCAACCGCTTCCTGCCCGACAAGGCCATCGACCTCATGGATGAGGCCGGCGCCTATCTTGAGGTGCATCCTGCCAACCGCCAGCGCTCTTATGTCACCAAGGCCGTCATTCAGCAGATTCTCACCAAGGTGTGCAAGATAGACGCTGCCGCCATCAAGGACGAAGACAACTCTGCCCTGGCATCGCTGCGCCAACGAATGCTCGACAAGATTTATGGTCAGGACACAGCCGTCGACAAGGTGGTGGAAGCCGTGATGATGGCGAAGGCAGGACTCATCGACGACGACAAGCCTATGGCGTCGCTCCTCTTCGTAGGACCTACGGGAGTGGGCAAGACTGAGGTGGCACGCGTCCTCGCCCGCGAGTTGGGCATCGAGCTGGTGCGCTTCGATATGTCCGAATACACCGAGAAGCATGCCGTTGCCAAACTCATTGGCTCGCCGGCAGGCTATGTGGGCTACGAGGACGGTGGACAGCTCACCGACGCTATCCGCAAGACGCCCAACTGCGTGCTTCTGCTCGACGAGATAGAGAAGGCACACAGCGACATCTACAACATCCTGCTCCAGGTGATGGACTATGCCCGACTTACCGACAACAAGGGTCAGAAGGCTGACTTCCGCAACGTCATCCTCATCATGACCTCTAATGCCGGAGCTCAGTATGCCTCGCAGGCCAACATCGGTTTCGCAGGCAATGTGAGTCGTGGTCAGGCGATGCTCGCACAGGTGAAGAAAACCTTCCGCCCCGAGTTCATCAACCGTCTTTCCGACACTGTGGTGTTCCACGATATGGACAGGCACATGGCAGAGCTTATCCTCGACAAGAAGCTTGCCCAGCTCGCCGACAAACTCTGCGCCAAGGGCGTCAGTATCGAGCTTACACCTCAGGCGCGAGAGCATCTCCTAAAGTGGGGATTCACCAAGGAGTATGGTGCCCGCGAGATGGATCGTGTCATCGGCAACCGCCTCAAGCCTGTGCTCATGAAGGCTCTTCTCTTCGGCAAGCTGAAGAAGGGTGGAAAGGCTGTGGTCAAGCTCGAAGGCAAGGAACTGGTGATATAGTTAAGATAACTTCTCTAACTCCTTAACTTCTCTAACTCTCCATTTGCAATTAATACTCAAAAAAAGAACAATGATATTTCAAATAGACGAGTCAACGCCTTATCCCACGTTTCCCGACCCACGCGCAGGCGATGAGGACGGACTCTTTGCCGTGGGCGGCGATTTAAGTATCGACCGCCTGCTGCTGGCTTACTGCCACGGCATCTTCCCCTGGTACAGTTTTCGCGACCAGCCTGATATTCTGTGGTATTGTCCTATGCAGCGCTTCGTCATCTTCCCCGAAGAGATACACGTGAGCCACTCCATGCGCACGCTCATCAACAAAGACCAGTACAGCTACAGCATCAATGAGGCGTTCGACGACGTCATCGCACAGTGCAGCAAACTGCGCATCGAGCAGGATGGAGCCTGGCTGGGCGACGATATGATCAAGGCTTATACGGAGCTTCATCGTCAGGGCTTTGCCTCGAGTGTAGAAGTGTGGGACGACGCTACCGATCAGCTCGTGGGCGGACTCTATGGTGTCACCATCGGCCCTGTGTTTATTGGCGAGAGTATGTTCTCCCTCGTTCCCTCAGCCTCCAAGCTGGCGCTTATCTATCTGGCCCGTTTCATGCAGCGTAAGGGAATGAAACTCATCGACTGCCAACTCGAGACTCCGCATCTCCGTTCCATGGGCGGTAGGTTTATCAGCTACGATGACTATCTGAAAATCATCAATGATGATGATGAGTCTTGATAACAGAAAATGTTATCAAGATTTTTTTGTTTTATCAAGAATTAGAGACGTAACTTCCGCAAGTTCAGAAGTTAAAGCCAAATGTTTATCGATCAGAAGTTAAAGCTAATAGCTTCTGTGGACTCGAAATTAAACATTCCCTCTGCGGCTGTTGGCTTTAACTTCTAACGACCGAAGGGAGTGATAACTTCTTTAACTTCTTTAACTTCTTTAACTTCTTTAACTTCTCAAAAAACAGAAATCATAGAAGTGTGCAACTTTTGTACAGAGAGTATTGCTTGTAAGGAAAAACTTTGGATGTATCCGTGCTTTTGAAGTCTGTATGATACAAAATCTCTTAATAATCGCAAAAAATGAACACATAAGTGCAATTTTTGAATGAAAGTTCTTATGTTGTCGATTATTTTATGTAACTTTGCGTTCAAATTAAAGAGATTTGCAAATGAAAGATTTGAATCGTGTTAAAATTGTTCTAGTTGAAAAGAAGCGAACAGCTAAGTGGCTCGCAGAGGAATTAGGCAAAAACCCTGCTACTGTTAGTAAGTGGTGTACCAACGTTTCCCAGCCCGACTTATACACATTAGATAAGATAGCAATGCTGCTTGATATTGATAAACGGGAACTCATAACAGGTAAAGATTAAAGCCATGACAGATATTATACAGCTTCAAGAATCAGAAATTGACGTCTGGACATTGCCCACCCCTACGCAAGAATAAAATTAAAGAAATATAAACATAATAAAAGATCCAATAATGTATATAAAGAACATCAAGCTTACGAACTATCGTAACTACGAGAGCCTGAATGGAGAAGACGGACTTGATCTTGGTAGACAAACGACGGTTTTGATTGGTAGAAATGGTATGGGAAAAACTAACATGATTGCTGCTCTCAAACAGTCTTTGAGCTTCATCTTTACAAAGAGTTCAACAGTAAGTCAAAGCAATTTCATCGCAAACACCATACAGAAGATTAAAAGTTTCGAAACTACTGATGCCATAAGAAAATTTAATTCTGATGGAACACAATTAAGCGAAGGAACTTACCCTATACAAATTGAGACGACTCTCGATATTGAAGAAATTAATCCTTTAGATGTTGTATTCCGTAGAGAAAGTCTTTCTACAGGAATGAAGGAACTATATACCTCGGAGGCAATTCGCTTTTGGAAGCATTACAACACCCTTGAAGACCTGCCTGTTTTAGCATTCTATTCAGATTCGTTCCCTCATGAGAAGGTAACAATTGGAAAGAAAATTCAGGATTTGCTTAGTTCTGAATTTGGCATCTCACAGTCGGCAGGCTATTATAATTGGGACGATCCACGTGACTGTGGATTAGTTTGGCAGCAGTATTTTTCTATGCAGTTGAAGAATGACAAATTTGGCCACACAAAGAATAATGAAGCAGATTACCTTCTTGCTGTTGGTAATTGTATGAAGAAATTCTCAGAACCATTGTCAGATGCGGTAAAGAACGAAGATTTCGAACTGAAAGAAATAACTGTTATAACAAGAGGCAAGGAGGATGTAGTGGTTCTTAGGTTCATCAATGGCATCGAATCTGATTTCGAATCACTTCCAGCCGGATATAGACGAGCATTCTCAATTGCATTCGATTTGGCAAACAGAGCATTCTTACTTAATAAGAATTGTAATCCTAGCGGAATATGTTTCATTGACGAGATAGACCTTCACTTACATCCATCATTGGCTCAAGAGATGATAGATCGTCTGCGTCAAGCTTTCCCACGCATTCAATTTATTGTATCAACCCATTCTCCTGTCGTTTTGTCAAACTTCAAACAAGATGATAACAATATTGTATATCAATTGGGAAGAAACAATGATAAGACAACAAAATATGCCAAGCTACCTAATTCATACGGTATAGACTATAATAGTCTGCTCGAAAACCAGATGGAGGCCCCAGTAAGAAACTCAATGTTGAGCGAACTTATTTCTGCTTATCGTTATTGGAAGGATGCTGGCGATTCAAATCGAATGAGCAAGCTTTTGGAACTTATCATTGATAAAGTTGGAGATGATAATGAACTGGTGATAGATCTTCAGAAGTAGAAGGCTGTATGGAATACATTGACAAAAGCAAAAGTTGTGAATGGGCACATGCGCTCATCAAGGAGTTTCTAAAAAGACGCCTTGAAGAAGATGGCGAGTATCCAAATGAGTTGTATAATGCCTTCATGGGAGACACAAATTGTAAGGATGCATTTGTAAAAAGATTACTCGAAGATAATAATCATCGGTGTTGTTACTGTATGCGAGATATACAGGGAACAACAATAGAACACATGATCCCGCAATCAGTAAAAACCCAAGAAACTTTTTCGAAGTATTATGAGCATAGCAGTAATCTTGATTCCTTCAATATGATACTTACTCAACATTTTTTGGATAATCCTAATGAAGTACCACCATTTCCACATGCAATAGCTTACGAGAATCTTATTCCGTCATGTTTTGGCTATTTGCCTTCTGGTGCATCCAAATGTTGCAACAATTTCCGAGGAGATGAAACAATCCAGCCTCTTGTGTTTCGCCCCAACATCCATGAAGAGATCAAGTATTATGCTAATGGTAATATTATCTGGACTGAAGATCCTGAAGATGAAAAACCAACCATCGTGAAATTAGGATTAGATTGTCTTGAGTTAAAAGCTATCAGACGCATATGGTATTATTTGGCCAATCATGATATGGCCTGCGAGGACGCGAATAAGAACCAAGCAATTGATGATCTTCTGATCGAGATAGGAGTTCCTAACGATATTCAAGAAAGCAATATGCAACAGATGCTTATGAATTTCAAACAAACAGAATACTGGGGCCTTTTGAAAAAATATACATATTTCGCAGACAAAGAGATATTTGAATAAATAGTAATTATTCTATAATAATAGTACGATTATGGACGATACAATGTTTGCAGCTTGCAATCTTGAAGGACAAACAATTAACAATTGGTATATTAAGGAAAAACTTCCCAAAGCTGATCGTTCCAAAGGAGAGTCAGGAGGGAATTTTTCCATATGTTATATTGTTAATAAAGATGGAAGAGATTTCTTTATGAAAGTTTTGAACTATCAAATGATTATTACAAAGCCTTTACCTACTGGGGTAAGTCGTTCAGAATACATGGAAACAGCATTAAAGGAGTTCAATTATGAGAAAAATCTTTCGAAATATTGTAAAGACAAAAGAATTTCAAAAGTGGTTCTCTATGAAGATTGTGGAGAAATTGAATTAAGCAATTATATATTTCCTACAGTGTCATATATTATTTATGAAATGGCAAATGGAAATATTAGGAAATTTGTTGAATATTCAAAAAAGTTAGATTTTTCGGCAAAAATAAAAACACTCTCAGACAAACTACAGTCACTTCGCGATGTAGCAACGGGGTTAAGTAATCTTCATCGTCATGATATAACCCACCAAGATTTGAAACCATCTAACGTGATGTCTTTTGAGAAAGAATCAAAGATTGGAGATTTAGGAAGATCACTTTGCTTTGACGATGAAATAGAATGTCCATATATCGCCTCATCCTTTCATGGAGATTGGAATTATGCACCACCCGAAGCCTTCTTTAATTATTTGATACCTGATATGAAGGAAAGGTTGTACCAAATGGACAATTATACATTAGGTGGACTAATGTCTTATTATTTGGCAGGAGTATCTTTTAACGCGTTATTGGAACTATTTCTTCCTATGAGCATGAGGGATATGAGAAGGTCTGGATTTGCTTATGAAAATGTTAAAACTGATTTGACTAATGCATATACTAAGGCGCTTGATGAATTAAGAAAGGAAATTCCACTTGAATCAGTTCGAGAAGATATAGTAAGAATTATTGGTTATTTATGCGACCCAGATCCTGCGAGGAGAGGTCATCCCAAGAATGTCGCACAGACAAATCGTACATCAAATTATGATTTGCAGAGAACTATTTCCGAACTCGATCTAGCGTTGAAAAGAGCAAATATAGAATTATTAAGATATTAAAGTATGGCTTCATTTAATGAAAAAGAAAAAAGAGATGTTTTACCCAATTGGCGAAGTTATACTAAAACATCATCTGCTGGAGAGTTTAATGCTTCTACCAACAGTCAATATAACGTTCCTTTTTTCTCTTTAGATGAGTATATTTACGCTTGGGAAGAACATCGAGGAATTCCATTTGCAGCAGATTTAATATCTGCGGCAATAACCAACGGGCAGACAAATAATCCCAAGGTTATTGAAGCTGCTCTTTTTTTAAACGATCATCCTGATGACTGTTCAAGTACACAACTTACATGTGCAAGGAGAATATTACCAATAGAAAATTCCGAGAGTAGCGAGAAGCACATGGAAATAATAAACAAACTTCGCTTTCTAAAAGACAAAGAAACACATTATCGAGAATGTATTAGAATTCTAAAACAACAAAACATAAAATATCCCTACAATGCTGTAAGCTACTGTGAATTAGCCAGATATTACGCAAATATCGGTCAAATAGATAAGGCGAAAGACATGATGGAGATTGCTGTTCATTTGGCTCCATCTTCTCGTTTTATTTCAAGAAGTGCTGCTAGATTATTCTCGCATATTGAAGACTTTGACAAAGCCCACAAGGTTTTAGTTAATAATCCCTGGATATCTAAGGACCCATGGATTATTGCCTCTGAAATTGCTATCAACTCCGCAAGGGGGCGCAATTCACGATTTGTAAAACGAGGAAAAGAGATAATTGCATCTGGCAATTATCAGCCTTTCAGCTATTCTGAAATGGCGAGTGCCATCGGTACTCTTGAAATGCAAAACGGTAGCAGAAAATCATGTCGTAATTTTATGAATATTGCTTTAGAGCGTCCTAATGACAATAGTTTGGCTCAAGCAGAATGGTTGCTAGGTGAGAATCGTGATTTGTCTTTGTGTTTTGGAAATTACGACTATTTGAAAAATAAGGCTGAAGCTGATAGTAGATATGCATATTTTAAGGACGATTTTAAGGCTGCCCTATGTTCGGGAATCGATTGGATTGCAGACTATCCTTTTGATCCCAATCCGATATACTTCTCTGCAGAAATGGCATATACTTTCGTTAAAGATTATGAGACCGCTATTGATATTATTAATCTTGGACTAAGAGCAAATTCAAATGATGCTGGATTGCTAAATAATTTGGCTTATTGCTATGCTCTGTCAGGGAACTTAGAGGAAGCAGAATCCATCTTAGATCGAGTAGATATAAAGTCTATGTCTCTCTCAAATGAAACGAAAATTTGTCTGATTGCAACGAGGGGATTAGTTGAATATCGTAAAGGAGTTATAGAGAATGGGTACTACCTTTATATGCAGGCAATAACAAAAGCCAAAGAATTGGGCTGCGAGAAAAGTTTCATAGAAAAAGCAATGCTAAATTTTATAAGAGAGGAAGTCAAGGCAAATCCTACCTTTGATAAAGGTTTGTTGTCACTAATAGATGATTTAGAGATTGTTGATAAGGAAACGAAACAACTTAAAGCAGATATCTTTACAAACATGAAGAAGTAACTGATATAAATTTTGATGATAGATGTGAAAGAGCATGTTGTAAGCCTACAAAGAAAAATGAATGATGCAGTAACGATTATAGTAGGCGCAGGTGCCGTTTTGGACTTTGACCATAAAGGCATATTTCCATCTGTGAAGAATATCACAGATGAGGTGCTTAAACTGAGCATCCAGAAAGTGGATGGAGGTGAAAGACCGCTTCTGTGTGAAATTAAGGCTCTACAGATTTTGTCCGTGGATAGCCCACACAAATCTGCTAGCCAAATATCATCGTGCAACGGTACAAGAAGAACGGCAGGTCACGCACACCCCGAAGTTCGGACCTGAAGCCTTTCATCTTTGAGTTGAGAGATTCTGCTGCTGCATTTGTTGAGCGGTTGACAAAATAGTTGAGTACTTCGTTCTCTTTTGATTTGAGGGTTTTCATGGCAGATGTCATCTCTGGCAGTCTGCTTGCTGACACCTCCTTGTACCAGGCATGCAGTTTCTCCCTGGCAGTATCCTTGGTCAGTTTCTTGTTTCTGAAGATAGCACGCAGCTTGCATACCAGAGAGTGTGCTTCTTTTAGCTTTGGAGCAAACTCAAATACCATGTTGGCTCTGACTTTCTGACTTTCGCTCCATTTCTCCCCACTCTGTGGGAGGACTCTCTTGACGCGGGTAAACAGCTCGACCTTAGTGTCGCCGTTAGGCAGTTCTTTTGGTACAAACTTCTCGTTGGCACGCAGTCTTGGTCTTCCGCGTTTCTCGCCTGGCTTCTTTGGATGTGCCTTGCGGTATCTGGCTCTGGCCTTTTTGCGGGCTTTCTTTTTTCTGTTGAATTCTTTCTTCTCCTTGCCCAGCTCGGCAATGGCTTTTCGCTTGAAGCGCATGCGTATTGCATCAAGCCCGTCCAACTGGTTCTTCATCACATGGAAGCAGTCGATTACGATGTCTGCGTTAGGGAAGACTTGCGTCACGATGGAATACATGGAGTCAGAGTAATCCATCGTCACCTCCCTTACTGCCAGGCGCTTGTCCTCCGGTATCCTCATCAGGTGTTCCACCACAACAGAGGCTTTTGTGCCACGGATTGCAGCGATGAGCGTGCCCTTCCTGCCGTGGCCGTCCTTGTTGGAGAGAAAGGTGAACAGGTCTTTCTGGTGCATACTTTCGTCTATGCTCAGTCTCTCGCCCATGTTCTGCTCCAACAGCACCCAGTCGCTTGCATGCGTCAGCTGATCCCACTGACGATAACCGCTCAGATGCTCTTTGTAGTTTTTCTCAAGAGTCGGCCCGTTGACCTTAAAGTATCGCTCCATAGAGCGGACCGCTATCGGGTATGTGTCCGAATATTTTTTTTAAGACATCAGCGAACTCCTTAGAGTAGCTGGTGCCTGATGCGGTAAGACTCTCACGGGGTAACACTACATTCTTTCCATCCTCATCCTTCCATCTGCGTCGGCGAACATGCAAGACAACCTTGCGGTCGCGGATGGGAAAGTCGTTGATGCAATGCTCTTCGGTGAAACCGGTGTGTACCTCTTCTACTTTGACGACTTCGAAGACATTGAGAATGCCTTCGGGAAGAATAATGCTTACGAGTGCCTCGTATGCGAAAGATGTGTTGGAGTTTCTAGCCATGCTGCAAAGTTACACCATTATTTTGAATAATGTACCGTTGCACGATGATATTTGGCTAACAGTTTTTGTGTGGGCTATCCACGGACAAAATCTGTAGAGCCGATAATAGCCTTGATTTTCATTTCTATACCCTTTCTTTTTTATGTGTGTACTTATTATTATATTAATGTATATTATCCGTAAAAGTGTCTGTACTTTTCAGCGATAAAAACATCAACTTGTTCTGGGTGCAAAGTTACGGCAAAAAGCCCATGTGCACAATCGCCGTGCTGTGGTATTTTGTATCCCATAAAGTGGTGATTCGTCTACCATGATTGTGGTACGTGTCCGGTGTCTGATAGCCGAATTTTACCAGATTTGTTGTTTATAAAAGAAAGCAAGATGTAGTCTGTGCTTAAAATCAATGATTAGTTACTCAACTTTCGCAAGTTCAATTAGTTATTTTTGATTTTGAAGCCATCTGTGACAGGCAGGACTAAAAATAGCATAGAAAAGGCATAGAAAAAGCAGTGGACTCATTCTGATATACAGAGAGTCCACTGCTTATTTTGCGATATCTTTGGGGCTATATTTATGTTTTTACAGCCTTATTACAGTCTGCTTAGTTCTTCTTCGCTCAAGCTCGTCATGTCTGCCACGATTTTGACATCCATTTCTTGAGCTAACGTCTTAACCCCTTGATACTTTATAAAACTTATTTCTGAAATTCCATTAGAATATAGGTGTTCCGATGCAGCCGTTGGGTGCCTGGATGTGGAGCAGGGCACTTACGGTGGCGGCAATGTCGGTCATGTAGTGAGGCTGGGTAGTGGCACCATGCTGAATGTGCCATCCCATGAAGACCAAAGGAATGTGGATGTCGTAAGGATTCCAAGCGCCGTGGCTGGTACCCTTCGCTACATCGTACTCATAATGGGCAGGCTTCAGAACAATCTGCACGCCTCCGCTGCGCTCGCGGTTGTAGCCGTTGATGGCACGGAACTTCAACTGCTCGGGAATGCTTTCGGTCGAGGTCTTCTCCATGTCGAAGGCATAGTGCACAATCTTCTCTTTCTTCAGGCGGTTGACTACCGCCTGCTTCACGGCAGCATAGTCGAGACCAGCCTCCTCGATGGTGGCGGTGTTGAAGAACACCTGATAGTTCATGATTGTCATCACGAGGTCTTTGTCGGTGTTGAACTTAGCCTTGAGCTCCTGGTTAAGTTCCTTGACCATAGATTTCCCGTTCCAGATGCCGGCAGGTATGCGCTGGTCTTGCAGGAAGGCGGCATTGTTGACAGCACCATGGTCGGCAGTGAGGAAGGTGAGATAGTTGCCCTTGCCGATGGTCTTGTCGAGATAGGCGAAGAAGTCGGCAAGCGCCTGGTCGAGGCGCAGATAGCAGTCTTCGGTCTCAACGGCGTTGACTCCCACCTGATGGCCGATGTAGTCGGTGCTCGAGCAGCTGATGGTGAGCAGGTCGGTGTCGGTGTTTTTGCCTAAGTTCTCGCCCTCGATGGCAGCCTTGGCAATATCGAAGGTGAGGTTGCAGCCGAAGGGTGTGTTGCGGATGATCTTGTAGCCATGCTTCTTGTAGAGAGCAGCGAGGTCGAGAGGCAACTGTGCCTTCTCGCCGTCGACGATGCCGTTCTCGTAGTTGTTGGCGTCGGCTGTGCTCTGCTGATAGGTGTCGATGGGGTAGAGGGTTTCCCACTTCTGCGAGAGATATTTCTCTGCCAGCTTACGCTTGTTGAACTTGTTGACCCACTCGGGCAGTTTGTCCATATAGAAGGTGCTGGTGATGAATCGTCCTGCCTTGTCGTCGAACCAATAGGCACCGTTGGCATGATGTCCGGCAGGAAGGATGGCAGCGCGGTCTTTCAGCGCCACGCCAACGACCTTGGAGCGGTTGTTGGTGGCAAGGCGCAGCTCGTCGCCGATGGTTGTCGCCCACAGATTGCGTGGCGACATGTAGCCTGCCTTTCCATCGGAGCCTACGGGTTTCACGGTGTTGTCGCCCACGCAGTTGACAATCTTTCCGTCTTTCACAAAGGCGTTGCCGGCAATGCCGTGTATTGAGGGCACGGAGCCTGTCCAGACGGAGGTGTGTCCGATGGCAGTAACGGATGGGATGTAAGGTATCTGGCAGTTTTCTACGCTGAAGCCTTCACCGAGCATTCGTTTGAATCCGCCTTCACCATAGCGGGCATAATAACGATAGAGATAGTCCCATCTCATCTGGTCGATCACAATGCCCACCACGAGCTTGGGGCGTTCGGGTTGTGCCTGAGCTATTCCGCAGAAGGCACAGAGAATGAAAATCAGTCGATAAATTCTGTTCATGTTTTATAGGGTTACTGGTTAATACTCAACTTTCCATAAGTGAAGTGTTCTATGAATGTTTCTGCAAAGATTGTACAAACGAGCGTAATGAAAACTTGTTTTCAAATTGCCGAATGCAGTCAATCTTCTGCAAAGATTGTACAAACGAGCGCAATGAAAACTTATTTTCAAATTGCCGAGTGCTGTCAATCTTCTGCAAAGTTAAATAAAAAAACTGATTAAGCGAAGAGAATGATTTTTTATTTCTAAAATCGAAGGCTATCCCAAAGAAAATGCGTAATTTTGTTGCCGAAACTAATTTAACTCCAGAAACAGCGGATAAATCCTCAATCTTCTCCCCGGTAAACTCTTTCGTAAGCCTCTTGCATCTGTTGCAGCGAGAAATGGCTCATGGCATACTGTCGGGCTTGTTCAGCCCAGAGAGCTCTCTCGCCTTGAGGAATGGTATGGGTGAAGAGGCGCATGTAGGCATCGATGTCGTTGTGCTCCACCTTGAGCGGCCAGTCGGCGGGCAGCGTGTCGGAGAGCCCCTTGGCATCATTGATGATGACGGGCGTGCCCTCCATGCTTGCCTCGATGGACAGCAGTGCCAGACCCTCGTGCTCTGAAGGCATGAGCAGATAGTCGAACGAACCGAGATAAGCCGACAGGCCGAAGAGTGGCGGATGGATGCTGGCATTGGGCGCATCGCCTATTCTGTGGGTGAGCATGTCCTTGAGTCTGCCGTTGCCGAAGATGTGGAAGAAGTAGCGGTCGTTGCAGCTCAACCTCTCCACGATGTCGGCCAGATGGCTGATGCCTTTCTGCTCCTCCATGCGTCCGGCAAAGAGGATGTTGACTTTTCCCTCCATAAGCCCGGGATACGTCTTCCGCTCCTGGCAGGGCGCAATGCCATTATATATAATAGGTGGCAGGGCGTGGTAAGCTTTCTGATAAGTATCGAGCACCGAGGTGGAGATGGCGATGTTGGCATTCTTCGACTGCAGCCAAGCTTCCACCTTGCTGCCCGTCTTCTGCATGCCGTGCCACAGCGACGTGTTGTGAATGGTGCGCACCACGCGGCAATGGCGGGCGAGACGGGGGAAGAGATGGAAAAACCGATAGACCGCCCATTCGGGAATCTCGCTGTGGCAGTGGACGACTGTAGGACGATACTTCAGGAAGAGGAATACAAACCACAACGGAAACAGCAGCGCTGCCGTCTTCTCGAAGAGGTAGTGAAACGGCACTGCGGGAATGGGTGAGCGGTGGAAGGCGATGTGAGCCGCTTTCATCTCGCCGATAAACTGCCGTGTGAAGGGCGAACGGCCTCTCACAACCTCGACAATATGATACTCGAAGTCGGGATTCTCGGACAGAGCAATGTTGAGTGCCACGCGCTCGGCTCCGCCCATGTCGAAGTGGGATATGATATGGAATATTCGTTTCATACGACAAAAATAAGCAAAATGTTTTGAACTTCAAACAAATAGTGCTAATTTTGCAGAAAATAAAACAGAACAATCGTATTTCACGGAGTTCAAGGAGTTAATAAGTCAAGGAGTTAAGACAAATGTCTTATTGTTTGAAAGCCAAGTAAAAATGCTGTTGTCTTAACTCCTCAGCGACCATGGGGAGTGATAACTTCCTAACTCCCCTAACTCCTTGACTTGCGAAATTTGAATAAAAACGGAAAAATGGCAGAAACATTAAAGGAGAAAACGGCTAAAGGATTGTTTTGGGGAGCTATGAACAGTGGCTCCACACAGGTGCTCAACATCTTGTTCGGCATCTTCCTGGCACGCTTGCTCTCGCCTGCCGACTATGGAATCATCGGCATACTCACCATCTTTACACTCATTGCCGGCAACCTGCAGAGCAGCGGATTCACGCAGGCTTTGGTCAACCTGAAACATCCCACCGACCGCGACTACAACTCGGTGTTCTGGTTCAATGTCATCGTGAGTTTTGCGCTCTATGTGGTGCTCTTCTTCAGCGCTCCGCTGATAGCGGCTTTTTTCCATCAGCCCTGCCTTGTATGGCTGTCGCGCTTCGTGTTTCTGGCTTTTTTCATCTCCTCGTTTGGCATCGTGCAGAATGCCTACATGACCAAGAATATGATGAACAAGGAGATTGCCATCGTGAGCTTCGTGGCGCTCATATCATCGAATGTGGTGGGCGTGTGCCTCGCCTTCAGCGGCATGGCCTACTGGAGCCTCGCATGGCAGCAGGTCATTTTTATTACGGTGCTCAATTTTGGCAGATTCTATTACACAGGCTGGCGGCCACAGCTGCATATCGACTTCGGACCGGTGAGGCAGATGTTCGCCTTCAGCGTGAAGCTGCTCATCACCAATATCATCAACACTGTGAGCAACAATGTGCTGACCTTTATCTTCGGTCGTTTCTATCCTATTGACGATGTGGGCAACTACTCGCAGGCTTACAACTGGAACACCAAGGCCAATTCGTTTATCTCCAACACGGTGGGGCAGATAGCGCAGCCCGTGCTCTCGTCGGTGAAAGACGACCGGGGTAAGGAACAGCAGGTGTTTCGCAAGATGTTCCGCTTCACCTCCTTTCTCTCCTTCCCGCTGATGTTCGGACTGGCACTGGTCTCGCACGAGTTCATCCTCATCACCATCAGCGACAAGTGGATAGCGAGTGTGCCCCTGCTGCAGATTCTCAGCGTGAGCGGAGCCTTCGTTCCGCTGTACACACTCTATCAGAACCTCGCCATCAGCAACGGACGCTCGGATGTTTACATGTGGTGCAATCTGGGGCAGGTGGTAGGATTGCTGGCGTTGGTGCTTTGCTGTCACAGCTACGGCATCTACTGGATGGTTGTGGCTTACACTGCCTTTATGATATTGTGGCTGCTGGTGTGGCAGGGCGCCATCAGACACATCACAGGCTTGCGCTTCAGGGATGTCTGTCTCGACACACTTCCTTTCCTGTTCTGTGCGGCAGGCTGTATGGTGGCAACTTATTATCTCACCTGCTGGCTGTCGAACATCTACCTGCTCTTGCTGGTAAGAATCATCCTGGCTTCTTCGCTCTACTTTGCAGTCATGAAGCTTCTTCGCGTCAAGATACTCGAAGAATGTCTCACATTCATGAAGAAAAAGAAAAAATAGTGTGCCAGGGCGGACGCATCAAAATGCGTTCGCCTCCAAAAGTTTTGACAGGTAATTTTC
>OBAH01000929.1_pt1 | contig 19224 bp, 20 predicted proteins | sample 1517491 | NCBI WGS metagenome assembly OBAH01 (sample SAMN04571697, study PRJEB22368) | human gut metagenome | biome: human gut; material: stool | host: Homo sapiens | place: Luxembourg | collected 2012-08-03
GGCATTTGCTTACCTGATGTGTCGGTTTATATGGAACTATGTGAGATATTGGGAATCAGCATAAATGAATTTCTTGCAGGGGAGGATATTGACGCAGAAAATGTAGAAAAAAAGTCAGAAGACAACATTATACAAGTTACGAAAGATAGTAAAAAGAAACAGAAAAATTTAAAGAGCATTTTAGCAGTGGTAACGACATTTGCAGTAATCATGGTTCTGGTTTTAGGAGCAGTTTTCGTTCATAAGGTGATGCAGCCGAAGAATTATATTACAGCAGTTGACCGGACAAGTGCAGAAATGAAAACCGCAGAATTATTGTCGGGAGCAGATGGGGCATATCTTTTTAATTTTTATGCAAAAGAAGAGTATAAGACATTGACAATTTATTTGTCAGAGTATCAGGCGGGAGAATTGATTAATAAAAGTAAAGTGGCAGATTTGGACTATGATGGGATCGAATCGGCTAAAAGAGGTGTGATTGCTGTGATACCGGATTTTGAATTGTTTCGAGTGAAATTGATCATAGCAGACGATTATTCTAAATGTTCTACAGATTTTCCGATTCTGGAAAATGTAGAAAACAGAGAATATTATGGAAGAAGTGCGACACAAGTGGAAGGTGAAGTTCCGATTCAGCGGGATACAGAACAGGGTCTGATGGCATTGATTTACGGAGAAGATGGATTGGAAGCAATTCCGGTAAAAGAAATGGAGCAGGGAAATTTTAGGGAGAAGAATGATTATGTCTATTATCTGTCCTTCCGGTTTGGAAAATAATTACGTAAATGAAAATATGAGAGGTAAGATGAGATGAAAACAAGAGAAGAAGCTGCTGCCTATGGATTAACTTTCCCGGACAGCTATGAAGACAGGCCTTTTAAAGACCAACGATGGCAGGTGATCCGTGTAAAGCCAGGTAAAAAGATATTTTTGTGGATTTACGAAAAAGACGAATTGATCCATTTGAATGTAAAGACGGATCCGAGATGGAGGGATTTCTGGCGTGCAGCGTATCCATCGGTAATTCCTGGATATCATCAGAATAAAGAGCATTGGAACACAATTATTCTGGATGGATCTGTTCCGGACAAGGATATTGAACGGATGATCGGTGAGAGCTATGATCTTGTGACAGACAGTCCTACAAAAAGAATTTATGAAGCTGTAAAACGGATTCCAAAAGGGCATGTGGCAACTTATAGACAGGTTGCGAAGATGGCAGGAAATGAAAAGATGTCAAGAGCAGTTGGAAATGCGCTTCATAAGAATCCAGATCCAGATCACATTCCATGTTTCCGTGTTGTGAATGCGAAAGGCGAGCTTGCCGGAGCATTTGCATTTGGCGGAGCAGATGTACAGGCAGAGCTTTTGAGAGAAGACGGTGTGGAAGTAGTAGATGGAAAGGTTGATCTGACAAAGTATCAGATGGCGGATCTGATGGAAGAGTAAGATAGTACTGTTTCTTTTGGAAAAGATAGTGTATAATACTTACGAGTGATTGCTGTTCGCAAAGTACTGCGAACAGCATCTTTGTATAGTGCAAAGAGCAGGAAAGAATACATCATTATGGTTTCGCTTTTGAAGGCAAAAAAGTCCTGATCGGATAAGAAATGGAGAAATGAATGAAAATTAAGAAAGTGGCAGTCCTCGGTGCCGGAGCAGTAGGCTCTTATGTAATCTGGGGATTATCGAGCAGAAATGACATAGAGCTTGGAGTGATCGCAGAAGGAGAACGAGCAGAGAGACTGAAACAGAATGGATGCACAATTAACGGAAAAATATACCATCCCGAAGTATGGAACCCCGGAGAAACAGACGCTGTCGATTTACTGATTGTTGCATTGAAGTATGGCTCACTTTCGGCGGCATTGGAAAGTATTCAGAAAGCAACCACGGAGAATACGGTAATTATGAGTCTGATGAATGGGGTAGACAGTGAAGAGATTATTGCAGAAAAAGTAGGAGTGGAGCATCTTCTTCCGGCAGTGATCAAGGTCGCTTCGCATAAGGAAGAAGATGGCTATCATTTTGATCCTGAGACAACAATCGGAATTATTTTTGGCGAACTTACTGCACCTTACGATAGTGATCGCATCAGGGCAATTGAAGAACTGTTTAAGGATACCGGAATCCATTTCCGGGCGACAGAGTATGCAAGAGAAGAGATGTGGAGCAAGTTTCGGCTGAATGTCTGTAACAATCTGCCACAGGCAATTCTCGGCGCGGGAGTTGGATGTTACCGTGACAGTGTGCATATGAAGGCAATCAGTGATGGACTGAAAGGAGAACTGGAAGCAATTGCACATGCGAAAGGAATCGATCTGAGTAAGACTGAGGCGTCTTCTGGGCGTGGAAGTGCAGTACCGCCATCTGCGCGTTATTCTACTTTGCAGGATTTGGATGCAGGAAGACACACAGAGATTGATATGTTTTCAGGTGCACTGATCCGTATGGGAAAGGAACTTGGAATTCCGACACCGTATAATGAGTATACATATCATATGATTAAAGCACTAGAAGAGAAAAATGACGGACGGTTTAATTATACAGGAGATGAAGAACCGACCTGGTCAAAATAAAACAGGGAACAATTTGTGGCAGAGGCAGGTTATGAAAAAATATTGAAACAGTGATGTTGAAACAACATAAAAAGGTGAGGTAAATTAAGATGAAAGAATTATACGAAGCAATCGAAGCAAAAATTAAAGCAAGCGGTTATCCGAGAGCAATCTCCGGAGAAGATGTATACAATGACATCTGTGACCAGATTGACGGAAAAGAGAATGGAAGTTATGTATTGTTATCCAAGTTCGAAGATGATGTGATTTTTGAGTATCATATCACGATTCAGGATGAAGATTTCAACCTGGGGATTTTGACAATGCGAACACCGGAAGGCGTGTTTGAGACAGATTTTGATGCGGAATAAAAGGATGAATATGTTATGAAGAAAATCAGCAGAGTTTCAACTATAATTAGCGCAATCATGCTACTTACTTACATTATTGTTCTTATCAGCATCTGGAGCAGGATTCCTGATACAGTACCGACACATTTTAATGCAGCAGGAGTGGCAGATAGTTATGGAAGCAAAAGAAACCTTGTATTTGAACCAGTTCTTGCCGCGTTTCTGTTGTTATTCCTCTCATTGATGGAAAGAATTCCGGCAATCTGGAATTTCCCGGTGGCTGTTACAGAAGAGAACAGAGAAAGATTGTATAAGATTGCCATGATAATGATGGGCGGGATTAAGGTTCTGGTTACTGCCCTGCTGATTGATGTTGGAGTCAGCAGTCTTGTGGAAGGATATCCAATCTGGCCGATGTATATGATGCTTGGAGTGATGATGATATTGATTATCGTATCGACTGTACAGATGGTTCGAGCGAAATAGTGTGGAATAAGAAAACAAATAAAAACCCTCTTGTGCAATATGTTTATCCAAAATCTTAAAAAAATATAAAATTTATATAAAATCCTTCTTGAATTTAGCATGATGAAGTGCTAAACTCTTAACATAAAAACAGAGTGCGATCTATTTATTGATGAGTGCATCTGAATCATAGTTAAGAAAGAAGGAAAGAAAATGAACGGAGTTATAATGATGGTCATTGCCATCGTTGTATTAGGTGGAGGATATCTTTTCTATGGAAGATATCTTGAGAAGAAATGGGGAATTGACCCGAATGCAAAGACTCCTGCTTATGAGCTGGAAGACGGCGTAGATTATGTGCCGGCAGATACGAATATCGTATTTGGTCATCAGTTCGCATCTATCGCAGGAGCAGGCCCGATCAACGGACCAATCCAGGCAGCAATCTTTGGATGGCTTCCGGTACTTTTGTGGATTCTGATCGGAGGTGTTTTCTTCGGAGCGGTACAGGATTTTGCATCTATGTATGCTTCTGTAAAGAACAAAGGACGTACAATCGGTTACATTATCGAAGAGTATATCGGTAAACTTGGAAAGAAATTATTCCTGTTATTCTGCTGGTTATTCTGTATTCTTGTTGTTGCTGCATTTGCGGATGTAGTTGCAGGAACATTTAACGGATTCGTAGCCGATGATGCCGGAGTTGTAAGCAAAGTAGCAGCAAATGGTGCTGTGGCAACAACATCCATGCTTTTCATTGTAGAAGCCGTAGCACTTGGCTGCATTTTGAAATATGCAAAACTGAATAAATGGGTTAATACAGCAATTGCAATTGTTATGCTTGTCGTAGCCGTAGCACTGGGACTTTATTTCCCAATGTATCTGACAAGAGAGACATGGCATATCCTGATCTTTATTTACATTCTGATTGCCAGTGTCGCACCGGTAACAATGCTGCTTCAGCCACGTGATTACCTGAACAGTTACTTGCTGATCTTTATGATTGCAGCAGCAATTGTCGGAGTATTTGTAGCAAATCCATCCTGTAACCTGAAAGCTTTGGAGTATTTGTAGCAAATCCATCCTGTAACCTGAAAGCTTTTACAAGCTTCAATGTAGATGGAAGTTATATGTTCCCAATTCTGTTTGTAACAATTGCATGTGGAGCTGTATCAGGATTCCATTCACTGGTATCTTCAGGAACTGCTTCTAAGCAGATTAAGAGTGAGAAGAACATGCTCCCTGTATCTTACGGAGCAATGATCATGGAAAGTATGCTTGCTGTAATCGCACTGATCGCAGTTGCTTCCTTCGCTGATGGTGAGGCAGCAGCACAGGGACTGACAACACAGCCACAGATTTTTGCAGGAGCAATTGCAAACTTCCTTGAAGTGATCGGCTTACCGCATTCACTTGTATTTACACTGATCAACCTTGCAGTATCAGCATTTGCATTGACATCACTTGATTCTGTTGCACGTGTCGGAAGACTTTCTTTCCAGGAATTCTTTATCGATGATGACACAGATATGGATAATCTGCCATTGTACAAGAAAGTAGCAACCAATAAATATTTCTCAACAGTTATTACACTGGTACTTGCATACTTACTTGCAAAGGTTGGATATGCAGAAATCTGGCCACTGTTTGGATCAGCAAACCAGCTTCTGTCAGTACTTGCACTGATTGCATGTGCAGTATTCCTTAAGAAGACAAAACGCCAGGGAGCAATGCTCTGGATTCCAATGATCTTTATGATGGCGGTAACATTTACAGCACTTGGAATGACAATCTGTAAACTGGGAGGTCAGTTTATGACAACAGGTCTGAGCCTTGGAAATACATTACAGCTGATCTTTGCTGTTCTGCTTCTTATCCTTGGAGTAATCGTAGCAATTCAGGGAATTAAAAAGCTTACAGAGAAGAAAGAAGCTCAGGCAGATAAAGTTGAGGAGACAACCATTCTGGAATAAGCAGAATAGTTAATAAAGAGTAAGAGACAAGATCTTCATGCAGACTTAAAATGTCTGGCATGAAGATCTTTTTTCTAGTTATATTTAATTGTACTCAAATAGAAACAGGTTAAAGTATAGAAATTTTACATTTGTCGGGTGTATACTAAGTCGTAATGTGAAAAGACAATCTAAGTAGTAACAAGATCAGGGGGAATATAAATGAACGCGAACATAAATCAAAAACATATGTTCAGTAATAAGATGATCCGTGCTCTTTTAGTACCAATCATACTGGAACAGTTATTGAATTCCATCATGGGTACCGCGGATACGATGATGGTTAGTAATGTGGGATCAGCAGCAATCTCAGCGGTATCGCTCGTGGATTCCATTAACATATTGGTGATTCAGGCATTTTCCGCATTGGCAGCCGGAGGTGCGATCGTCTGCGCCCAGTACATTGGACAGGGGAATAAAGAACGGGCAAATGAGTCTGCACGACAGGTACTATTTATCATCACTCTTATATCAGTAGCTGTCAGCGCATTTTGTCTTATTTTTCAGAAACCGTTACTTCACCTGATTTTTGGAGCAGTTGAAGCAGATGTTATGAGAGCATCTGAAATCTATTTCTTCTACACTGCATTATCATTTCCGTTTATTGCGGCGTATGATGCAGCGGCATCGATCTTCAGGGCACAGGAGAACACGAGAGATCCGATGCTCATCTCAATGGTATCAAACGTGATGAATATTGTCGGAAATGCAATTATGATCTGGGGCTTCCATATGGGAGTCGCGGGAGCTGCACTGGCAACTTTGATTTCACGTATTTTCTGTGCGGTCGTAGTATTGGCAGAGCTTCGTCTGGATCGTCAGACAATTGTGGTACGAGATTATCTGAAAATCCGTCCGGACTGGAGAATGATCCGCAGGATCCTTGGAATCGGAATTCCATCCGGTGTGGAGAATAGTATGTTCCAGTTAGGAAAGCTGGCGATTCAGTCCACAGTATCAACACTTGGAACAACAGCAATCGCTGCGCAGGCAATGACGAACATTCTGGAGAATCTGAACGGAATCGGTGGTATCGGAGTCGGAATCGGATTGATGACAATTGTAGGTCAATGTCTGGGAGCTGACCGGAAGGATGAGGCAGTTTATTACATCAAAAAGCTTTGCGTGATTGCTGAGATCGTTATGGCTGCGAGCTGTGTGATTGTTTTTGCACTGACGAAACCAATTACGATTCTCGGCGGTATGGAACCGGAGAGTGCGAAGATGTGTTTCCATATGGTAATGTGGATCACGATTGTAAAACCGCTTGTATGGATTATGTCGTTTATCCCGGCATATGGCATGAGAGCAGCAGGAGATGCAAAATTTTCCATGATTACATCCTGCTGTACAATGTGGGCATGCAGATTCTGCCTGTGTGTATTTCTGATCCGTGTAATGGGATTTGGCCCGATGGGAGTATGGATCGGAATGTTTGCGGACTGGACGGTCAGAAGTATTATTTTCACCTGGCGATTCCACAGCAGAAAATGGCTGGAGCATAAAGTAATTTAAATAAGAAGAGAAATCTGAACAAAAAGAGAAATCCAAACAAAAATAGAAACAGCAGGGTTACTGTCGGGAAAGCATTTTAATAATAATGCTTTTGGCAGTAGCCTTGCTGTTTCTTATATCTGCTATTTTTTAAAAAGAAGTTTTAGTATATTTATAGATTTATGTCTGGTATATGATTTCTGAAAATTACTCTTCAGGTGCAAGCTCTGTTGTCTGCTTCTTTGGAGGCATAACCAGTGAGAAGATAAGGAATGCAATCAACGCAGCAACCAGTCCAGGTACGATCGGCTGATTGAAGTGCAGACCGAACAGATTTCCTTTGGAAACATGCTCCAGATATACTACAACAATAGTTCCGGCGATCAGAGAAGCCATGGTTCCTGCCTGGGAAGCTCCTTTCCAGTAATGTCCGAGAACATATGGGAAGAAAGAACCTGCGGCACGAAGGGTGAAGGCAAACATCAGGATTGTAACAATACTTGAAGTATTAAATAATGCAATCAGAGTAGCAAAAACACCTACAGCTGCCATTGTAACACGAGTTACGACCATGATCTCTTTATCAGATGCGCTAGGCTTAATCACAATCTTGTAAATATCATTTGCAAAGATCGATCCGGCACCAAGAAGGTCTGAGTCAGCACTTGACATTGTGGCAGATACGATACCTGCAAATAACAATCCGCAGATAATTGCCGGCATTGCTTCCATAGCAAGAACCGGAAGTGCATAACGTGCACCAACATCCTGGAAGTCCGCAGCATTGAATTTGCCCATGTTGATCAGTGCAAGTACGATGATTCCCATAAGTGTCGGAACAAAAGCGTAGATAAAGTTTACAATTGCAGCAAGGACAGATCCCTGTCTTGCTGCTTTTCCGTCTCTTGCAGCGTAATATCTGGATACAGCTTCCTGTCCTACAGTAAATGTAGCAACATACATGATTGTTAAACTGATAACATCCATTACATTATAACCTTTAAACATGTCAAATGTTTCAGCAGGAACATTAGCTACAACATTGTCCCATCCACCGGCAAGATTCATTCCAAATGGAAGTGCGATGATCATTCCAATCACGATCAGGAATACCTGAACAAAGTCAGTAAGTGTAACACTCCAAAGACCACCCATGATCGCATAAATTGTTACAACGACACCTACGATCAGAACGGCTGTTTTATAATTCAGATTCAGCATAGTAGACAGAATAACGGATGATGCGATAAACTGTCCGGCTGTCAGTCCAATCAATGGAACGAACATGATCAAAGATGTAATGATTCCTGAAGGTTTTCCATAACGACGGCGAAAATATTCAGGAACAGTTTTTACCATTGCTGCACGGAATTTTGGTGCAAGGAATGTAAGGATCACAAAAGCGAATCCCATTGTGATAATGTACCATGCGGCACTGAGTCCGTGACTTTCCATGCCCTGCTGAACAACACCGAGAGAACTTCCTCCTCCGATCTCAGTAGCAGCAAGCGTTCCGGCCATCAAAAATGGTCCGAGTCGTCTTCCGGCAACAACGAAGTCTGTGTTGGATTCAATCTTTTTAGATGACAGATAACCGATCAATAACATAACAAGAAGATAAACAACAACAACAGCGGTTACGATAATGTTTGACTGCATAAAATCTCCCTCTTTCCTTTAGTCAAATTTGAAAAAGGTATCAGGAAATAGCGAAACCTGACACCTATGTTCATACGAATAATTATACCATAAAAACTTTCACACGCAACCTGAAAAGAGAAAAAACTTGTTAAAATTTATCGATATTTCCGGAAGATAATCGATTGGTATAGTAGATATTAACAAAAATAATAAAAGGCGAGAGGACAGCGTGAAAAAGATCATTTTTTAGGGGGTGGACATTTGACGTTTCTATTATTACAATTATAATAATCGACAGAAAAGAGGGATTGCATATGACACAGATAGATGCGTTAAAAACAGATGAAATACAGAATTATGAGATAGAACATCAGGAAGAAGTGCGCCGCCTCGCAGGCGAGTGTATGGTAATTTTGGAAAATGACGGAGTCCTTCCACTTCAGGCTGGTACAAAGAAGATTGCATTATTCGGAACAGGAGCAAGACATACGATCAAAGGAGGAACAGGATCCGGTGATGTAAATGTACGTGAAAACATTTCGATTGCACAAGGGCTTGAGCGTGCAGGATTTAAATTTGTAACAGAAGGCTGGCTGGATCAGTATGACAGACTTTATGCGGATGCGCAGGAAGCGTATGCGAAAAAGTTAAATGAATTTACAGAGAAAACAGGAAAACCATCGATGCTATATGCCTTCGAGACCCCTTTTGAGGAACCGGAACAGCCGGAGATTACAGAAGCGGATGTAAAAGAAGCGGATGCGGCAATTTATGTAATTTCTAGAAATTCCGGAGAGGGAAAAGACCGCAGGGCAGAGAAGGGAGATTATTATCTCAGCGACAGAGAACTTCAGAATATCCGTTTTATGACAGAACACTATAAGAACTGTATTGTTCTTTTGAATGTAGGTGGAGTTATTGATCTGACTTCATTGAAGGCAATTGAAGGTGTACAGGCAATTATGCTTGTGGGACAGACAGGAAATATGGGAGGTTATGCAGTTGCTGATGTGCTGACTGCTAAGACGATTCCTTCAGGAAAGCTGACTGATACATGGGCAAAATCTTATGAGGATTATCCATCCTCTGCAACATTTAGCCACAGGGATGGAAATCTTGACGACGAATATTACAGTGATGGAATCTATGTGGGATATCGTTATTTTGATACGTTTGGTGTGATGCCTCTATATTGCTTTGGATATGGAAAAAGCTATACAGAATTTGAAATGAAAACAATCAATGTAACAGCAGATGAAAAGCAGGTACAGGTTGAAGTTGAGGTTACGAACATTGGTGATAAGTATTCTGGAAAAGAGGTGGTTCAGGTTTATTATTCCGCACCGGATGGAATCATGGAGAAACCAACACAAGAACTTGCAGGATTTGCTAAGACTAAATTGCTTGCGCCGGGAGAAAAAGATGTCGTGACAATCACATTTGCAACGACAGATATGGCATCTTTTGATGCATATGATGCGGCCTGGGTTATGGAAGAAGGGGAATACACGATCCGCGTAGGAAACAGTTCACGTAATACGGAAGCTGTGGCAGTCATCGACCTTGATGAGCAGGTGACAACACTCCAACTGAAACGTCTGATGCGTGATACAATTGCAGTCAGAGAGCTTCACCATATGATTCCGATTTTCGATATTGAATTTGATTTCGGTGTTCCGGCGATTCCGTTTAGAATTATGCTTCAGGCAGAGAACTTTAAGAAAGAACTTGTAGAATATGAAGTGATGCGCAGGACACTTATGGATAAGAGGAAAGATGAAGTTCTGACGTTGGAAGATGTAAAAGCAGGCAGCGCGACTCTGGATGAACTGACAGCGCAGCTTACCGTGGAAGAAATGGCAGAACTTTGTGTTGGAACAGAGAGAAGAAATGGCGACGGAAATGTAATTGGTTCAGCATCCTCCGGTGTGCCGGGAGCAGCAGGAGACACCACTTCCAGTTTACTTGAAACACGAAAAGTGCCGAATCTTATTCAGGCAGATGGACCGGCAGGGCTTCGTTTAGAGACACCTTGTACTGCCATTCCAATCGCAACAACACTGGCACAATCCTGGGATATGAATCTGATTCATAGAATGGGAGAGCTTGTCGGAGAAGAGATGAAGCAGTTACATGTAGATCTATGGCTCGCACCTGGCATGAATATTCATCGTAATCCGCTTTGTGGACGAAACTTCGAATACTATTCTGAGGATCCTGTATTGACAGGTCTTTGTGCTGCAACAGAGACGAAAGGTGTTCAGTCTCAAAAAGGAAAGGGAACAACAATCAAACATTTTGCAGGAAATAATCAGGAAGACAATCGTATGTTTACGAATGCACATATCAGCGAGCGTGCGCTGAGAGAAATCTATCTGAAAGGATTTGAGATTGCGGTAAAGACAGCTCAGCCATATGCGATCATGACTTCCTACAATCTGATCAACGGAGTTCATTCAGCAAACAACTATGACATGCTGCAGAACATCGCACGTGATGAGTGGGGATTTGAAGGTCTTGTGATGACAGACTGGTATACTTCACAGGATACAACAGAGATGGGAATGGTATCACCATCCGGAAAATATAGTCATTCCAGCAGTGTACAGTGCATTAAAGCAGGAAATGACCTTCAGATGCCGGGATGTCAGCAGAATGTGGATGATATCGTAGAAGCAGTGAACGAAGGAAAAGAAATTACCAAAGCAGATTTACAACGCTGTGCGAAACATATTTTAAGTGTTGCACTTAAGACAATGTAAAACCACCTCGGTAATATGGAAATTGAGAGTCTTTTTCGTATTACTCAAAAATTAATAAACAATATCGTATAAGATCAAGCCTTTTGTGTCGCAGGATGCAGAAGGCTTTTCCTTTCCTTCCAGGATCGCATTGATACATTCGACGGGTCTTTTCCCTATGCCGATATCCAAAAGCGTTCCAAGAATAAATGGAGCCATCTGATAGAGAAAATCATTGGCTGTCATACGAATATAAAGCGTAGACTCTTCTGTAACAAAAGTAATTGTTTTTATTTCTTTTTCGGTTCCTTTCTTTTTTCGAATCGAAGAGAAATGTTTAAAATCATGCGTTCCAAGTAATGAGTGGGCAGCGGTTTCCATAAGAAGAATATTTGGAAGTTCTGCTGTTTGTTCAGGTGACAGATCAAATAATGAATCTGATAACAGATCAGTTAATCGACCACGATAGTTTTTGTGAAACAGGTCATAGATTGGTGATAAATCCATGGCATATTCATAAGTGATCTCGCGTGCATTTAAGTCTGCTCGAAAGCGTTCGGGTGTTAATACTGCATCTAAAACGGCAATATCCTGTGGAAGATACTGGTTCAGAACAGTTTTAAATTCTGCAGGAGTCAGTTGGCTTTCCGTAAGAAAATTGACTGTGAGATTCCGAGCATGAACTCCCGGTTCTGTTCGGACTCCGGAAAATAAAGTGACAGGAGTTCCTGTTACTTTTTCTAATACATTTTCAATTTTATAAGATACTGTACGATCATTGCGGTCTTTTTCCGGGCGTTTCCAACCAAGATAACGTGTACCGTCATATTGGAGTGTTAATTTAATATTCTGCATATATCGTTCTCCATTTATAAATAATGTCTGTTTCCAGACAAGTCATCCTTTGTATTTTAACTGATGCAGATGGAAATGTATAGAGAAAAGAAGAGAAATAAGACTGCAAAGGCGAAGAGAGTGATTCTGATTTTATTTAAAATGTTTCCGAAAGATATTTTTGGTCATTTCCATCATGCGGTCAATTTGATTTTGTTCTTCTTTGCTTTTACCTTCTTTTAATACTTCAAGAATTAATGAAACTTCATCCGGATTGAAACGAAGTCCTTGTCGGTTTGCATTTGTGATAAGTGCGAGCATAACCGGGGCAAGTTCATTTCCAGATTTTCCTTTCGTCTGTTTCGCGGCTGTCCTGATCAGTTCCAGCTTGAGCGGATCGATCGTTTTCATTGCAGGATGGTTCATCCAGTTTTCCATTGTTAAGATCTCCTTTCGGTGAGTTATTGTTTATAGTGTCTTCTGGCTCTTCATCAGAAGGTGGAGCAGATGAAAAGAATTGTGTAAACATATCTGCCATAGACATCATCTCTTTTATGTTTTTGAAAGTAGAAAAGAGCTGTTTTTCTTCTGATGTGAGATAAGGTGACAGATGGTCAAAAATAGAATCTGCGTTGTCTTGAAAAAGACTTTCTATTCCTCGTCCAGAAGAAAAGTCACAGGCAGAAAGTGCATCATAACTGACAGGAGCCTGATGGTGAAGAACATTTTGCAGTTCGATGAATTTAATGAAGACGGCAAGCATGCTCTGTGTAGCTGGCGGGAAAAGAGGAAGGAAAAGTTTCAGCATGCGAAGTCCGGAAGCAGTTGCTTCGTCAAAGGGGGTCATAGGCGTCGGTGTTTTCAAAAAAATAAACCCTCCTGACTTTCAGCTGAACTGATACATATATATGAAATGCAGAAAAAATATATTCCTGTTCATGAATATAGATGTGTGAAAAATCGGATCATGCGTATACTGATTTAAAGACCTTTTGTAATCAGGGTCATATCTTAATAATAAGAAGAGGAAAGGAAAACGAAAATGTCCAGAAAGTTAATTATTGATGGGAATGCAGTATATGAAATTGATGAGAAGTGTATGTTAAAGAAAAAGCTTGGAGAACTGAAAGAAAAGAAGATAACATCAGACGAGAAGAGAGCGGAACAGAGTGTTGTTACCGGAAAACCGAATCGTTTGAAAAGATAAGCCAGAAGGGGCATGCGGTTTTTCCGCATGCCCCATTTGAAGTGGAAGAAGGAACAGATATCAGCATCCGCCACAGTTGCAGCCATTACCGCAACCGCCGCATCCGAATCCATTATTGCCCCATCCGCCGCAGCAGCAAAGAAGAAGGATGATCCACAGACAACTGTCATTGCCGCAGCCATTACCACATCCGCCACAACCATTACCACCCCAGCCACCGCAGCAGCAGAGGAGAAGGATGATCCACAGGCAGGACGTTGTCACAACCGCATCCGCAGTTTGTAGCTGTTAATTCACTCATTGTTAAATCCTCCGAAAGATTTTTTGATTTACAATGTTATAGTATGCGGAGAAAAAGAAAATGTGAGATGAGAAATTATTTGTAGTGATAAAGATGTGAAGTGGCAAAAATTATTCGAGCAGCCGGGAAAAATCTAAAATTCCCCAGCCGGATTCAGTTCCCGGAATCTGTACACAGGAAGTGTGAAGTTTTAATTTGACTTCTGCATTGGTGAGAAACGGGTATTTTGAAAGAAGACAGGCAATTGCACCGGAAACAACAGGAGCAGCCATGGATGTTCCTGTTTTGGAAAGATAAGGCGGAGCATTTGGAAATTGAGAGTAAAAAGCATTGCAGCTTACAATTCCTGTGCCGGGGGCAAAAACATCAGGTTTGACAATGCAGTCATCTGTAGGACCGCGGCCGGAATAATTGAGAGGATGCCTTTGGGTGTGGATCAGAGGAAAAGTGTCGGGAACACCAACAGTGATAACTTTTGGGCTGCTTCCGGGAACTGTGACGGAACCGGGAGCAGGTCCGTAGTTGCCGGCAGAGACAACTACGACGAGCCCAAGATCCCAGAGGGATTCTACAGCATTCAATAAAAGAAGTTTTTGATGAATGGAAAGATCCGGTCGTGTACCTACAGAAATGTTAATGATCCGGATATGGAATTGCGTGTAGATATCACGGATCCATTGAATTCCATTTATGACATTTTTGATAGATCCGTTTCCATTCTGATCCAATACTTTCCCAATAATAAGATTGCAGAAGGGAGCGATTCCGGCATAAGTTCCGGAAGAGAGAAGTCCGCTTCCCGCAAGAATTCCGGCTACATGGGTTCCGTGTCCACTATTGTCGATGAGAGGGGAGAAATGAGAGAAAGAAAAAAGAACTTTTTCGGAAGAAACAGTGGTACTGGAAAAATCCCGGAAAGAAAGGATACGACCTTTAAAATCAGGATGAGGAGAAATTCCGGTATCAAGAATAGCAACAGTGACATTTTGTCCGAGAAATTTGTGTTCCTTTGTGTCCGGACACCAGTAGTGAATGGATTGTTTTACCCATTTCATGAAGGAAAAGCCTTTGTTTTTTCTTTATTATATGCCTGATGCTAAATGAATGACAAAGATGTCTACGCTGGAACAAACAAAGCGTCCGTTTGCCAAGCATAAGCTCAAGAGCAAGCTCTTTCGCTTAAGGGCGTCCGCCCTATGATAAAAAAGACGCCGGCTCTCTTATATAAGCGAGCTTATAACGTGAACCGTCAACTTTTTTATCGCATGGCAAACTGTAAGGTAAAACTGTAAAGAAAAAACACTTGACACCATCTTGCGTTTCGTGTATGATAGCAGAGGTGAAGATAATGAATAAGTTTTTAGAGCAGGCATTATTGTTTGATTTCTACGGGGAATTGCTTACAGATCATCAAAAGGAGATTTATGAGCAGTTCGCGCTGGAAGATCTTTCGCTCAGTGAGATTGCTGAGATGAAGGGGATCAGCCGCCAGGGTGTACATGATCTTGTGAAGCGGTGTCAGAAGACACTGGAAGGATATGAGATGAAGCTTCATCTTGTAGAGAAGTTCCTTTCCGTGAAGGAGAAGGTCAGTAAGATTGATGATACACTTGCAGAGTGGGAATGCGAGAAGAATGACCCGGAAGAGATGGTGAAGCGGATCCGTAAGATTGCGGATGCGATCATAGAGGAGTTATAGAATGGCATTTGACAGCTTAAGTGAAAAACTTCAGAATGTATTTAAGAACCTGCGAAGCAAGGGAAGACTGACAGAGGATGATGTTAAGGCAGCTCTGAAGGAAGTTAAGATGGCGCTTCTTGAAGCAGATGTTAACTTCAAGGTTGTTAAGGGCTTCATAAAGGATGTTCAGGAGAGAGCTGTTGGTCAGGATGTGATGAACGGACTGAATCCGGGACAGATGGTGATCAAGATCGTTAATGAAGAGCTGGTTAAGCTTATGGGATCTGAGACAACAGAGATCAAGCTTCAACCGGGCAGTGCGATCACAGTGATCATGATGGCAGGTCTTCAGGGAGCAGGTAAGACAACAACAACTGCAAAGCTTGCAGGAAAGTTTAAGTTAAAAGGTAAGAAACCACTTCTGGTAGCATGTGATGTTTACCGTCCGGCTGCAATTAAGCAGTTGGAGATCAACGCAGAGAAGCAGGGCGTAGAGATGTTCTCCATGGGAGACAAGAATAAGCCGGCGGATATTGCGAAGGCAGCAGTTGAGCATGCAGCAAAGAATGGTAACAATATTGTGATCCTTGATACTGCAGGACGTCTTCATGTAGATGAAGATATGATGGCAGAGCTTCAGGAGATCAAGGAAGCTGTGGAAGTTCATCAGACCATCCTGGTTGTCGATGCGATGACCGGACAGGATGCGGTGAATGTAGCAAGTTCCTTTAACGATAAGATTGGAATCGACGGTGTGATCGTCACAAAGCTTGACGGAGATACACGAGGCGGTGCTGCATTGTCTATCAAGGCAGTGACAGGAAAACCGATCCTTTATGTCGGCATGGGAGAGAAGCTTTCTGATCTGGAGCAGTTTTATCCGGACAGAATGGCATCCCGAATTCTGGGAATGGGAGATGTCCTTTCCCTGATTGAGAAGGCAGGCGCTGAGCTTGATGAAGAGAAAGCCAAGAAGATGGCTGATAAGATGAAGAAAGCTCAGTTTGACTTTGAAGATTATCTTGACAGTATGGAACAGATGCGTAAGATGGGCGGTTTGTCCAGCATCATGGGAATGCTGCCTGGAATGGGTAATCTCGGAGGTAAGATGCCTGATCTTGATTCCGAAGAGAATGAGAAGAAGATGGCTCAGATGGAAGCAATCATCTACTCCATGACTTTGGAAGAGAGAAGAAACCCGGATCTGCTGAATCCATCCAGAAAGCACAGAATTGCCAAGGGTGCAGGTGTGGATATCGCAGATGTGAACCGTATGGTAAAACAGTTCAACGAATCCAGAAAGATGATGAAGAAACTTCCTGGAATGATGGGTGGCAAAGGTGGAAAAAGGGGCAAATTCAAGCTTCCCTTTTGACATATAAATGAAACAATAACAAAAAATTAAGAAAAATTATGAGGTGAAAAAAATGGCAGTAAAGATCAGATTAAAGAGAATGGGACAGAAGAAGGCTCCTTTTTACAGAATCGTAGTAGCAGATTCTAGATCTCCAAGAGACGGAAGATTCATCGAGGAAATCGGAACATACGATCCGAACCTTGAGCCAAGCGCAATCAAAGTAGACGAGGAAGCAGCTAAGAAATGGCTCAACAATGGTGCTCAGCCAACAGAAGTTGTTGGAAAGATCTTCAAAGCAGCAGGAATCGAGAAATAATCGAATCTGTATGAGTAATGTCTGTAGCTGAGTGATCAGCTGCAGATAAATAACGATGTCTCCGCGGAGGGCGAGTATCATGAAAGAATTAGTTGAAGTTATTGCAAAGGCACTGGTAGATCAGCCGGATGAAGTCTCAGTTACTGAGAAAAAGGAAGGCAGAACTACTGTACTGGAACTTCATGTAGCAGATGGCGACATGGGTAAAGTGATCGGTAAGCAGGGTCGTATTGCAAAAGCAATCCGTTCTGTTGTTAAGGCAGCAGCAACAAAGGAAGACAAGAAAGTCGTTGTTGATATTGTTTAAGAACAGTATCAGGACGAAAGAAAAAAGTAACAGAGTCATTGCTTGGTAAAGCAGGGCTTAAAAAAGGGACAGCCTTCATAAAGAAGAGACTGCCCCTTTCTTTTTACGAGAGCAACGAGTCAAAGTCTGTGCTTGCACGAGACCTTGGCGACTGCCGCGATAACTTGAGAAACTCGCGAAGTGTGTTTCTCATAGTTTCATAAGAAAGGAATCAGGAATGGAACAATTTCTTCAGGTGGGAGTGATTTCTTCCACACATGGTCTGCGTGGTGAAGTTAAGGTATTCCCGACAACGGATGATGCTGCGCGTTTTCAGACATTGAAAAATGTTGTCCTTGATACAGGAAGGAAAAAGTTGGATCTTGAGATTCAGTCTGTTCGTTTTTTCAAGCAATTTGTAATTGTGAAATTCAAGGGCATTGATAATATCAATGATATTGAGAAATATAAAGGAAAAAGTCTCTTTGTAACAAGAGAAAATGCTGTCGAACTGGAAGAGAACGAGTATTATATCGGTGATCTGATCGGTATGGAGGTCTATACAGATGACAGTGAGGAACGCTTTGGAGTACTCAAAGACGTGATGGAGACAGGAGCAAACGAAGTGTATATCATTACTTCTGAGAATCACGGAGAAGTGCTGCTTCCTGCAATTCACGAGTGTATTCTGGATATTGATGTAGAAGCGAAGAAGATGAAAGTGCATCTGATGGAGGGATTACTGTAATGAATTTCCATGTATTGACTTTATTTCCGGAGATGATCGAGCAAGGTGTGAATACAAGTATTACAGGCCGTGCGATCAACAATGGACTTCTTTCGATCAATGCAGTGAATATCCGTGATTATGCATTTAATAAGCATAACAGTGTGGATGATTATCCATATGGCGGCGGTGCAGGCATGTTGATGCAGGCAGAACCGGTGTATCTGGCTTATGAGGCTGTGAAAGAGCAGATCGACAAGAGAAAGCAGGAGAACATCAAGTCGGAAGAAGTCACGTCAACACGTCAACGGAACCAGCGGATTGTTCTGAAGTGCGCAACAGTGATTTGCAGGATCAAAATTCGAAGAAGCGTCCACTGCGTGTAGTCTATCTTTCTCCACAGGGAGATGTATTTAACCAGAAGATGGCAGAGGAGATGGCTCAGGAGGAAGACCTTGTGTTGCTTTGCGGTCATTATGAAGGAATCGACGAACGCGTTCTGGAAGAAATCGTGACAGATTATGTTTCCATCGGAGATTATGTACTGACCGGAGGCGAGCTTCCGGCAATGGTCATGATCGATACGATCTCAAGACTGGTTCCGGGAGTGCTTCACAATGATGTCTCAGCAGAATTTGAGTCATTTCAGGATAATCTTCTGGAGTATCCGCAGTATTCCAGACCGGAAGAGTGGAGAGGGAAGAAAGTTCCGCCCATCCTTCTGTCCGGACATCATGCGAATATTGAAAAATGGAGAAGAGAGCAGTCAATCCTTCGTACAATGGAGCGGCGCCCGGATCTTCTCAAGGAGAGTAATCTGACGGATAAAGAGAAGAAATGGATCCGCCAGGTGAAACGGGAACGCAAAGAAGCAGAAAAAATGAAATAGGGACTTGAAAAAAGCCAGGAAATATGGTAAACTACAAAAGTTGTGAAAAGAAGCGCGATGGTCCTCTGGCACAAAAGTGAAGTGTTAAGAACGTCAAATATTAAGGAGGTCACACAAAATGAACGAAATCATTAGAAAAATCGAAGCAGAACAGTTAAAGGAGAACGCACCTGAATTTCATGTTGGTGATACAGTAAAAGTATATGCCAAGATTAAAGAGGGTAACCGCGAAAGAATCCAGGTTTTCGAAGGAACAGTCCTGAAAAGACAGGGTGGCGGAGCAAGAGAGACTTTCACAGTAAGAAAGACATCTAACGGAATCGGTGTTGAGAAGACATGGCCGGTACATTCTCCACATGTTGAGA
>OBAH01000938.1_pt1 | contig 19082 bp, 15 predicted proteins | sample 1517491 | NCBI WGS metagenome assembly OBAH01 (sample SAMN04571697, study PRJEB22368) | human gut metagenome | biome: human gut; material: stool | host: Homo sapiens | place: Luxembourg | collected 2012-08-03
AGCTGAAGATAAAGACAAACAGCAGGTAGATCAGCAGGAATGCCCCGCCGCCATTGCTGCCCAGTTTGTTGGGGAAACCCCATACATTGGCCATCCCCACCGCCGAGCCGACCGAGGCCAGAATGAAGCCCCACCGGCTGGCAAAGCTCCGTGTGCTTTTTTGATGTTTCATTTCATCTTCTCCGTTTCCATAAAACAAGCCGTGCCTTGCGGCCGGCTTGCTGCTCCTTGCTTTACATCGAAAAAGTCAACACAGCCCCGCCCGGTATTCCAAATATCCGCAAAAATATGCTTGACAAATTAAGGAGGACAACACCATGCAGGAATTGCAGATCGGCAGAGTTTACCGCCACTTTAAGGGCGATTATTACCTGGTGGAGGGCCTGGCGCACGATTCGGAAAGCGGCGTGCCCTGTGTCATCTACCGCAAGCTGTACGGGGATGGCGGCCTGTGGGTCCGCCCGCTGGAGATGTTCCTTAGCCGGGTAGACCGGGAAAAATACCCGGAGGTCCGCCAGGAATACCGCTTCCAGCTGCAGGAGATCGCCAGTGTGGCGCATCACGGGGAGTGAGGCTGTCCCATGGAGAGTGAAAAGATCCACTGGGTGCTGTGCCCGGCCTGCTGGGGCAAAACCCGCACCTAGATCCGGGAGGATACCGTACCGGAAAACTTCCCGCTGTTCTGCCCCAAGTGTAAACAGACCTTCCTGGTGGCAGCCCACAGTGGAAAAAAAGAATACAGAGCAATCATGCCAGACGCAGAGCCGAACTTGATCCCATTCCAGGTTTGCTCTGCGTTTTTGCGTCGAAGGAAAGGAGACAGAACCCCTATGAAAGAAATTACCGTACGCCTGCTGCTGGCTGCGGCAGTGCTTATGCATGATATCCCGGCACGGAGGCGCTGCTGTGGCTGGAGATTATCCGCAGCTCGGTGGAAAAGACCACCTTTTCCTCTTACACGCAGATGGTAAAGAAAAAGATCGCACCGTATTTCCGAAACACCGGGCTGACGCTGGACGGAATTCAAGCCAAGCACATTCAGAGCTTTTATCTGCATGAGCTGAAAACCGTGTCGCCCGGTACGGTGATCCACTATCACGCCAATATCCACAAGGCGCTGAAATACGCCGTCAAAATGGACCTGATTCCCTTCAACCCCGCCGACAAGGTGGAGCGCCCCAAGAAGCAGCGGTACATTGCAGACTATTACCGGCAGGAGGAGCTGGAGAGGCTGCTGGAAGCGTCCAAGGATCATCCGTACTCCCTGCTGATTCAGATGACCGCCTTTTACGGCCTGCGCCGCAGCGAGGCGCTGGGGCTGGAATGGGACGCCATCGACTTTGAGCGGGACACCATCACCATTAAGCACATTGTAACCAACGCAAAGATAGACGGCAAATGTGAAATCGTCTGCGCCGACCGCGCCAAGACGAAATCCAGCCTGCGCTCCCTGCCGTTGGTCAGCAACATCCGGGAAAAGCTGCTGGCGCTGAGGGAGCAGCAAAAGGAGAATCGGCGCGTATGCGGAAATTGCTATAACAAAAAGTATGACGGCTATGTTTTTGTGGATGCCATGGGCAATATCTTCAACCCCAGAAGCGTTACCGCCAATTTCAGCAAGCTGCTGGAGCAGAACGGCCTGCGGCATATTCGCTTTCACGACCTCAGACATAGCTGCGCCTCACTGCTTTTGGCGAACGATGTGCCTCTGAAGCAAATCCAGGAGTGGCTGGGTCACAGCGATATCGGCACGACGGCGAATATTTACAGTCATTTGGATTACAAGTCCAAGATCACCTCGGCAAATGTAATGGACAATATCCTGACTCTGCCGGACACAGGGCAGACCGGCTGGCACACCTGAGTTCTTGCCGAAAATCATGCACACCGATGTGACCTTGAGAGAAAAGAAAAGCCCAGTCATATGGGCAAAAGCCTTGATATGACTGGGTTTTTGGCGGAGAGTTAGGGATTCGAACCCTAGGTTCCTTTTGGGAACACGACATTTCGAGTCATTTCCCCCTTGTGACTTTTGGTGGAAATTAAGCGAAGATGGAAGTACACAACGGAAGCCCAAAAGCTGCGGTATACTGCGGATTTTGGCTTCCGTTTTTCGTTTTTATTTGAACCCACAGGGCTTTCCGAGTTCTTCCCATTTTTGCCCCGAATTATGACCGGAGGATAGAACAAGGATAGAACTGGACGCCAGATTGGGGGTATTCACACCCATACCATTTCACGAAAACGCAAATCACCATTTTGATTAGACAACTTGATCTTATTTGAACCCACTTCAAAATCCAATATTTTACACGCCAGTGAAGTACCTCACCTACCAATGACAGATGAACAAGAAAGTGAGTGCTGCACATGGATTTGACTAAGTATTACCCCGACATCGTCGCAAAGTATCCCGCCTATGTAACCAAACGGGAACTATGCGAGATCTGCCACATCTGTCCCAAGACCGCCTACAATTTGGAGCAACAAGGTGAGATTCCCTACACCATTGAGCAAAACCACCTGATCCGTAGCCACAAAATCAAGCTGACGGACATTCTTGCCTATCTCTATCGGCGTGAGTGCAGACAGGAAGCAGACAGTCCCTATATCTGTGCTATGAGAACATTCTATGACGAACACCTCTCTCCCTACTCAGACCTGCTTTCCGTAAAGGATATTCAGCAGATCACAGGCTTTTCGTCCTCGGCAATCGTGCGGTGGATCAGCACAGGGATTCTGAAGGCTTTCCAGCCTGGAAAGCAGTACACCGTCCCAAAGGATTTTATGCTGGACTTTCTGATAAGCCCATATTACCGCCGTATCCGCCGAAAGACCCCTCTCCAAAAGGAATTGATGGATACATTTGAGCGTCTGTGGCAGGAAAAAGGAGGCGAGTGATGTGGCACAGGTATCCAAGTATCGCTATTTGCTGAATCAGTACCCAGAAACAGTCCAAAAAGAGCAATTCCGCATTATCTGTCATATCAGCAAACGCACAGCTCGTTATCTGCTGCAATCCGGTCTGGTTCCCTGCGTACAGAGTGGGAAAAAGACCCGGAATTACACCATAAAGATGAAAGACATAGTTCGCTACCTTGAGCGCAGGGAAATCCACCCCGAAAAATACAAACTTCCCCCCGGCTCATATAGCGGGACATACGCAGTCAAGCCCCTGCTTCCCGAATCTGTGACAACGGAGGAACTGCGAAAATACTACATAGAGAGTTTCCGGGACATTCCCGACATAGTTTCCACGAGAGAGGCCGCGGAATTAACAGGCGCCACGGCATCTACGGTCGCAAAATGGATCAGAACGAAAAAGCTAAAAGCTCTTTCACATGGTCCGGCATTTATCATCCCGAAGGTCAATCTGATCGACTTTATGGCCAGTGACGCATACTTGAACAAACGCTTGAAATCACAAAAATTCCACGAAAATATAGGAGGTTTTCTATCATGGAAAGCGGGAAAATAATTGTTGTAGCCAACCAGAAAGGTGGGGTAGCCAAGACCAGCACGGTCCGAAATCTGTCCTACGCGCTGGCCGAGATGGGCAAGAAGGTCTTGGTAGTTGACTTTGACCCCCAGTATAACCTCACCACCAGTTTCGGTGTCCTGCCGACCCAGGCGCCCTATAATACCGGGACTCTTATCACCAATCTGCTTCTGGACGAATCTCTGCCGGATACCAACGAGTTCATCCAGAAAATCGGCTCTGTGGACTTGATCCCTTCCAGCCGATCTCTCACCGTTGCGGAGGCAAATCTGCTGATGACGCCGGACAGCAATGACTACCTGGCTGCTCTGCTGAACCCTCTGAGGCTGTCCTACGATTACATTATCGTGGACACCAACCCCTCTCTCGGCTCGTTGACCATCAACGCTTTAACGGCTGCCGACGAGGTAATCATCCCGATTGACCCGGAACTGTTCGCTCTGACCGGTTTGCAGGCGTTGGTAGACACCATCAAGAAAATCAAGCGGAAATTAAATCCCAGCATTGAGATCGGCGGTATCCTGTTCACCAAATGCAACAAGCGGACGAACCTGTATCGCCGTACATACGGTCAGGTCACAAAGGCGTTTCAATCGCTCCCCATCTTCAACTGTCAGATTCCCTACACGGTCAAGGTGGGGGATGCAAACAGCTACGGAATGAGCGTCATGGAACTGGAGCAGGCAAACCCCGCCTCTCTTGCCTATCTGGAACTTGCAAAGGAGGTGCTGGCAAATGCCTAAAATCAATCCGCGCATCAAGTCCATTGACGATCTTCTGGGCTTGGATGCCGCAGAAGAAAGCCCTATTGAACCTACCCCTTCCGTATCCTTGCCGACCAAGAATACCATCATCACCCTTCCCCCGCAGGCCATTCGTGCTTTCCGAGGCCATCCGTTCCGGCTGTATGAGGGCGACCGGCTCAATGATCTGGTAGAAAGCATTTCGGAACATGGGGTCCTGAATCCCGCCATCATCCGCAAGATCGAACGGGATGAAGATGGCTTTGAGTATGAAATGCTGGCCGGTCATAACCGGCAGAACGCCGCAGCCATTGCAAACCGTGAACTTCCCTGTATCGTCAAGGAAAATCTCTCCGATGAAGATGCTTGGATTTATGTGATCGAAACCAATGTCCTGCAACGCTCCTTCTCCGAAATGCTGCCCTCTGAAAAAGCGGCGGTGCTGACTCTGCGCTATTCCAAAATGATCTGTCAGGGGCGCCGGAACGATATTGTCGAGGAGTTGAAACGGCTTGAAAACCCTGATGAAATCAGGGAAAACGGGACTTGTGGCATCGAGTGCCACAAGTCGAAAAGCCGTGATGTTGTGGGCGCAGAATATGACCTGAAAGGCCGTGCTGTTGCAAACTATCTCCGCATCAATGAGTTGATTACTCCGCTGAAAAGGCGAATTGATGATGCCGAGTTCCCGATTGTGGTAGCTGTGCAGCTCTCTTATCTGACCGAGCAGGAACAGCAGATGGTTGACGATGTGCTTTCGGGAAGCGAGTACAAGGTCAATGAGGGAAAGGTTGTCCTGCTGCGGGAATATACCGGAAAGCTGACCCCGGAGCGTACCGAACAGATTTTGTCCGGCGAGTTTAACCGGAAACCCAAGAAATCCACGGCTACGGCGTTCAAGGTCAAACCGGCGATTTACAAGAAATACTTTACCGCCAGCATCAGCCAGAAAGAGTTCGACAGCATTGTGGACGAGGCGCTTGCCCTCTACTTTGCTCAGAAAGGACAGGAGTCCGAGCAAGAGGCCGGATAACCGGCCATAATCACCAATACAGTCTGCAAATAAAAAGTCAATAGGGAATTGAGGGGGATTTGCAGGCCCAGGAGGCGGTGAAAAAGAGCACAACAAAAAGACCGCCGCGCAAGCGCCGGTCAAATTGAAAGAGTATAAAAGTGGTTAATCAGCGTTTTCCAGAGAAGCCAGATACTCCTTTACCCGGCCATAGTAGATACGCAGGAACTTGTTAGCTCCGGCCGTCATGTAGACCAGATAGGGTTTGCCCTCGGAGCGTTTCTTGTCCATGAAACGGTACACTGGGTCGTCCGCGGGCATGGTTTTCAGCAGGCAGTCCATGACGAGAAAGAGTGCTTTACGCAGTTCCGGTGGGCCGCTTTTGGAAGTCCTCGGGCTTTTCGCTTCGTGAGTACCGGACTGGTCAGAGCCGGGGTCAACACCTGCAAAGGCGGTAATCGAGCCTCTGTGAGCAAACCGTGTCACATCCCCGATTTCCGCCATAAGCTGCGGGCCAAGGGAATCCCCCACACCGCGCATAGCCATGACAACGGGGTATTCAGGAAGTTGAGAGGCCAGGGACCGCATTTCAGCTTTGAGTCGCTCTAAGGACTTGGAACCGGCGTTCAAAGCGTCAGCGGCCTGTCGTACCATCGTTTTGGTTAGGGCGTCCTTGGGGAGCATGGCAATCAAATCCTGCGCCTCAGTGTGGATTTTAATGGCTCGGCTCTGGCTGAAGTTGTAGCCATTCCGCTTGCACCACTTGCGGTAACGCTCGGTAAAGGCGGCGAAGCTCATGTTCCGCACACAGTCCACGTGCCAAAAGGCCGTGGCAAAGTCCACCCATTTCTGGCTGCCGTCCTCGCGGACAGGGCTGTCAAACAGGTCATTGACACCGGGATAGGTCTGATCCAGAAGAGCGATGAGGTTGTTCTTCATCATCGTCTTTGTCTTGGTGTACAGACCTTGCTGCCGGTTCAGTGTTTTCAGTTGAGTACGAATTGTGTCCATAAGTGTATGTTGGCGCAATTCCGCCCAGTTGTCAAGCCCATAGCGGGCAATCTTCCTGGCATCCGCCTTGTCCGTTTTCACTTTGCGCAGGGTGTTGTTCCCGTAGTCTTTAATGAGCTTCGGATTGACCGCGCTGACAAAGATGCCCTCCTCGTGGAGAAAGCGGGCCACCGGCTCGTAGTACCGTCCGGTGTGCTCCATGACCACCCGTGTCTCACCGTCCAGGCTTTTCAAGTAGTCTGCCAGTTCCTTGAGTTCACTGCCGGTGTGACCAACAGAAAACGGTTTTGCCACCACTTCCCCAAAGGGACGGAGAACAGTCACCATGCTCTTTCCTTTGGAAACATCGACACCTGCCACATTGTTCATAGCGTGCAACTCCTCATCGTAGATTTGTCTTTTGGCATCCAGCCATTTCATCATTGCCTATCCAATCTATTTGATGACACGGGCGCACCGGTGTGGCGGCTCAACCTGCATAAATCGAACGCTGCGAATGAGAGGCTGGCTGACGGACTGTGTTTCGGACGCAATGGTCCAAGGAAGGAGACGTCAGGCCAAGACGCTCTCATTCTAACAGTTTTGGCAACGATGCGGAAAAAGACACGGCTGGCTGCCGTGCCTTAACCCGTAAATGTATTGTAATAGGAAGGAGGTCAGATACCGTTGAGAAATGATGAACGCCTGCGGACGATATATGAAGTCATGGCTCCCTATATTGTCCGAAATGAACACAACTGGCGGGATTATCTGGCATTTGCATCGCAGTTCCATAAGCACAGTTTTGACAGCATACTTCTTGTGTACGCACAGGACGAGGATGTTTCGATTCTGGCAACACGAAAGCAATGGGCCACCATAGGCAGAAATTTGATTCCCCGTGCAAAGGGCGTAGCCATTTGCGTCTACCGGAATGCCAAACTCACTCTTGACTATCTCTTTGATGTAAGCCAAACTACTGGCAAAGAGATTCATCCTACGGACTGGCAGCTTTCCGATGAAATGAAAAAGGCCCTGACCGAGCGCCTGTCGTATGCACACGGTTTCCCCAAGCAGGATTTTTCCCAAGCGCTGTATGCGATGGCAAGCGAATCTGTCGCAGAGAATTACAACCACTTTTTGCAGGAACTCAAGCAGGAAACCAAAGGCCATTTGTTCACCGAGATCCCGGCCGGTGGTTTTGAAGCCCAATACATCCAGCTTTTGACCGACAGCATTTCTTATTTCATCGGCAAAAAGTGTCACCTGCCGGATGAAGAAATCCAGTTGAGTGACGGCATGGCGACGGTCAGCCATTTTAATACACTCCCGCTGGTTGCACATCTGGGTACGGCAGTAACCGCCCTTTCCAAAGGTATCCTGTTAGAAGTAGAACGGAACATCAAGATTATCAATCGTGAAAGGATGGCACAACATGAGCAAACCGAATATCAATCTGAAATACAGGGAGCAGGACGGGATGATGCTTCCCGATCTGCAAATCTCCAACAGCAGCGAAGCAGATCAACCTCTGGGCAGGTACGGCCGGATGGCCCTGGAATACCTCAGAGAGAATCACCCGGAGCGATTTACGACTTTGAAAATGGATGGCAGTCTGATGGAGATCATGCACCGGGTACAGGACGAGGCGACCGAGAAGATCGAAGCCCTGACGCAGCAAATGCTCCAGCAGGAGCCGCTTCCGCAGACCGAGGACATCATGGAGCGGACGCGACACCTGAACAGTCTGAAACTGATGGCAGAGGAAACCGTACTCCAGAGCGTAGTCCTGATTCCCCGCTGACCGAAGAACAGCCAAATACAGAAGTGGCGCCGAGCGCCGCACCTGTGGGAGAGCCGTCTGAAAAGGACGGCTCTTTTTCTGTTCCTGCGGAACAACCGACACGCCATTTTACCGATGCAGAAGTCCGGCGCAATTATGAGTACATCCTGACCAGCACCAATCTATACCCCCCAGAGCTGCACAGCGCGGTTCGCAGCGTATTGTCAGAACCGCCGCTCAATCCTGACTGGTCAGACAAAGGGCGGCAGATTGCGGCTCTCTTTACGCCCTATGGCGACCGTGAATATCAGGGCGATCTTCTCTATCGTACCCGGTTGCATGGTGAAGATGGCATTTCATTTTTCTTTGATGAAGGCTATACCTACATTCCCTGGAACGGGCTGGCGTTTTTACTGGATGCCATGATCGAGGATGGCGACTATCCCAATCCTGTTGTAGAGGAGCAACCTGACCCCATCGGGGATTATAACATCCCTGATGAAGTTGATGAAATGGGCGGTCCTCACCGGCAAATGACCATTGGAGAAGCGGATTTTGATTATGTTCTGGATGCTGTTGCCTATGAAGCCGGAGAAACCGTAGTGGAACCGGTCAAGCCGCAGGCGATTGTTCAAATGGAAAACGACACACCAGCAGCCGGTGACGAGCCTGCATCCGTTCCTGACGAAAATCCCCCTGTTGTTGTGGAGGCCCCCGAAACGGCTCTCCTCATAGATACAGCGGAGCAGCCTACACCGTCGCCCGTCAAAGGAAACACGACGGCGCACAAGAATTTCCGCCGCTTTCAAGAGTTGTTCCCGGAGATTGTGTCCGGTCAATATGAGTATCTGCGGCTGGAGGCCGGAGAAGCCTACTATCCTCTGGTCATTCACCATAAATACGGTTCCCATTACTGCATGGAGCATTACTATATGCAGAACGGCGACCGGATGTATGACCCTTATATGGATTTCCAAATCGACAAAGAGGCTGGGACACTTCGGGCTTTCAGCTATGAGAACAGCGGCATTGGTGTATATAACGAGGCTGATCCCGACGACCCCGCATACGAGAAAGCAATCAACGGGTTCAACAGTTTCTTTGCCACCTGGCTGAACAATATCCGCAGCCAAGGCTATGAGCCGGTGCGGGCCTCTATGATGGTCAACGATGAAGAAGTCGATGTGGATTTGCGCCCGGCTGCCGAAGCTGTTCCGGTCGTGGAAGAAGAACAGCCGGAGCAGCTCTCCCTTCTGTCCTTGGAAAAGAGTACGGAAGATCTGCTTGTTGAGCGTGTCATGCAAAGAGGCCCCCTTACCGCAGGAAAAAAAGAACAAATCTACGAGTTTGCTCAGACCCACCCCACCGGATCAGAATTTACTGCTTTTCTAAAAAAGCTATATGGATATGAAGGGTTCTCCGGTGATGAAATGGGCGTGAAATACGCCATGTTCAATAGTGAAGGTGTCACTATCGAATGGCAGGATGAGCAGGGCGAAACACAGGAAACAAAGCTGTCCTGGGCGCGGGCTGCCGGTGTCGTGCAACGCCTGGTGGATGAAGGCCGCTATCTGGAAACCCCTGTTGTCAGTCTGCCGGAGCCGGAAACCGATGAGCCGCTTGAGGGAGAAACAGAACCGTATGATTACAGTTTTGAATATGGCCTTTTAGGGCGCCTTAAAGCGGACTGCGAGTATTTTCTAAGTGAAGGCCATCAGCACGAAAAGCATTTGTGGGCGGGTAGCATCCATGCACAGATAGCTAAAATGCGAGAGCTGTATGATCTGCTCCCGGAAAAGCCGGAAGGGATAACCAAAGAAATAATTGACGATTATGAAACCCGTATGGCTCCCTGGGAACACGATGAAGCAGAGGAAACACAGATTTTAGACGAAGCCCTGGACGCCCATCATGGGCAGATTGATATGCTGATGCAGGCGGTCCGAGGTGAGCTGACGGTTGGAACCATCCGGTACAGCATTTTTGAGGGGCGGCCCCATATCAGCATGATTGAAGTCTTGGAGGACTACCGCCGCCAAGGTATCGCAACCCAGATGCTCCGCTATCTGCAAGGGCAATATCCCAATGAGGAAATTGTATGGGGGTATTTGACCGAGGATGGCTTGGCCCTGTACCAAGCCGTGGTGGATGAACAGCCCAATCCCGACTATCTCCGGGTACAAAATGACCTTGAAGATATTACGCGGGAATTTGACGCTTATGTGCGGCGCCTGGACGGTGGGGCTATTCTCTCCCCCCAAGAAGCTGCCGACATGGACGATCTGGAGGACACGCAATACCGGCTGGAAAAAGAGCTGGAAGAACTGCGCCCCATTCGCGCCTTTGTACGAATGGGCGATGGTACAGCAGCAGAGGCGCCCGCTGTTATGGATGAAGCCACCCCCACTGATCTGGCGCCCCTTCGTGAGCCACCTGCGGCGCCGCAGGTCGCCACACACAACTTCCGTTTTTCTGAGGACTATGACCTGTATCCAAGTGGAGCAAAAACCAAATATAAAAACAATGTCATGGCAATCAAGCTGCTCAAGCAGATTGAGCTGGAAAAGCGGACAGCGACACCGGAAGAACAAATCATCCTTGCCCGTTATGTCGGATGGGGCGGGCTTGCCAATGCTTTCTCCAGTACGGCCTCTGGTTGGGAGAACGAATATCAGGAATTGAAGTCCCTGCTGACTGATGTGGAATACAAGGCGGCCATGAACTCCACCATCACAGCCTACTACACCGAGCCTGACCTGATCCGGCACATTTACCGCGCCCTGGAACGCTTTGGCTTCGAGGGCGGCCCTGACCGAAAAATCCTGGACCCCGGTATGGGAACCGGCAACTTCTATTCTGTGCTGCCGGAGCAGTTTCAAGGGAGCAAGCTGTTTGGCGTAGAGTTGGATTCCATCACCGGCAGAATCGCAAAGCAGCTTTATCCTGATGCGGATATTTCCATCACGGGATATGAAGCCACCAAATTTGAGGACAACAGCTTTGATGTGATTCTGGGCAATATCCCGTTCAACTCCGTGAAAATCTATGACCGGCGCTACAATGACCTGAACCCGTACATCCATGACTATTTCTTCATCAAGTCCCTGGACCTTGCAAAACCGGGCGGTATCATTGCCTTTATCACCAGCAAAGGAATTATGGATCGCAAGGACGAGAGCCTTCGGGAATATATCGCACGGCGGGCAGAGTTCATCGGCGCCATTCGCCTACCCAACACAGCGTTCAAGGCTTTGGCGGGAACCGATGTAACAGCGGATGTTATTTTCTTGAAAAAGAGAACGCAGCCCATAGAACTTGATCGCGCGAATCTTCCGTCCTGGATTGAAACTGACCTGGACCGCAGTAAATGGATCGCCTATAACCGCTATTTCAAAGATAATCCCGAAATGCTCATGGGCGAGATGGTGAGCAGCCGGAATATGTACGGCAACGAAGATGGGACGGCCTGTGTTGCCCCGGAAGATTTTGACCTGAACCAGCATCTTACCCAAGCGGTTGACTCCCTGTACGCCCGTTTCACAGCAGAGCCAGATGAAGAAATTGAGGCAGACGAACCGGAAGAAAGCAATACAGAGTATGAGGACGCTCCGGCCGGAACCAAAAACTTCACCTATGTTGTGCGGAATGGCGAGATCTTCTTCTGTGAAAAAGATAAGCTGATCCCGCAACCTTACACCGGCATGAAGGCCGAAAGAATCAAGGGATTGTGCGAAATCCGTACTGCGCTGCTGGAGGTTATCAACATCCAGTCCCATGAGTATGACCCGGTTGATCTCCAGAAAGTACAGGACACACTCAATCAGGTATATGACCGCTTCGTTGCAAAGTATGGAGCCATCAACAGCAAAGGAAACATCCTCGCTTTTTCTGATGATGACCAATTCCCCTTGCTGCGCTCTATCGAGGATGAGCGGAAAGACAAGACCGGTTGGGATAAATCAGCGATCTTCACCAAAGCCACCATCCGTCCTTTCCGTCAGGTCAACTATGCAGACACCGCCGAGGACGCCCTTCAAATCTGCCTGAATCACAAGCTGCGGGTGGATCTGCCCTATATGTCCTTCCTGACAGGAAAAGCCCCACAGGAGTTGGTGCAAGAGCTGGATACTCGCATCTATCTCAATCCCCAGAAATACTACGGTAATCCGCTGGAAGGATGGGAACTTGCAGAAGAATATCTCAGTGGTCATGTGCGGGATAAACTGCTCTACGCACGTCAGAAGGCAGCGGAAGAACCGGAACTCTTTGCCCGGAATGTAGAGGCTTTGGAGGAAGTACAGCCGGAGCCGCTGACTCCTGCCGACATCGAAGTGAATATGGGTGCCATCTGGGTTCCCATTGAGTATTACCGCCAATTCATGTATGAAACCTTCCAGACCAGCGGATATGAAAAGGTCATCGAGGGCAGCGACAACCGGCACCGCATTGACATTGAGTATTTCTCCTATACCACGACCTGGCGTGTCACCAATAAAAATGCGGAACCGGATTCCGTAATGGTCAACCAGACTTTCGGAACCAAGCGGAAAAATGCTTATGAGATTTTTGAGGATTGCCTTAATATGCAGTCCACTACTGTCCGTGACCGGCAGGAATACATCAATGAAAAGGGCAACAAGTCGGTTAAATATGTAGTCAACGCACAGGAAACCATGATTGCCCGTGCCAAGCAGCAACAGATTCAGGAAGCATTTGCGTCCTGGGTTTGGAAAGAACCGGAGCGCCGGGATAGGCTTCTGCGTATCTACAATGAAACCTTCAACACAGTTCGCCCCCGTGAGTTTGATGGGAGCCATCTCGTATTTCCCGGCATGAACACGGAGATGAAGCTGCGGAAGCACCAGCTTGATTTTGCTGCCCGTGTCATCTATACCGGGACGGGGCTTGCCGCACATGAGGTAGGCGCCGGAAAGACCGCTGCTTTAATTGCCGCCGGGATGTACCTCAAGAACCTGGGAGCGATCCACAAGGCGGTGTTTGTGGTTCCCAATCCCCTGGTGGGCCAGTGGGCAACAGAGTTCTACCGCTTTTTCCCCAACGCAAACCTTTTGGTATCCACCGCAGAGGATTTTACTCCCAAAAACCGCAACCGCTACATTTCTAAAATCGCCACCGGAGAATATGACGCAGTGATTCTGGCGCACAGCCAATTTGAGAAAATTCCAATCTCCACAGAGCGGCAGATTGCTATGCTGGAACGGCAGATCAACGATATTGAAAATGCAATCCATGAAATCAAGAGCGAAAATGGCGAGAATTGGTCTGTCAAGCAGATGGTCATTTTCCGCAAAAATCTGGATGAGCGGCTGAAAAAGCTGTCTGCCGAGGAAAAGAAAGACGATCTGCTGACCTTTGAGCAGCTCGGCGTAGATATGATGATGGTGGACGAGGCACACTTTTTCAAAAACTGCTTTGTCTTTACAAAGCTGCGGAATGTGGCTGGTATTACAACCTCAAGCAGTCAACGCGCCTTTGATATGCTGCTCAAATGCCAGTATTTACAGGAAACGAATCAGGGGCGCGGCGTAGTATTTGCGACCGGAACGCCAATCAGTAACTCGATTTCCGAACTGTTCGTCATGCAGCGGTATTTGCAGCCGCAGGAGTTGGAACGCTTCGGCTGGTCCTACTTCGATACCTGGATCGCCCATTTTGCAAAGAAAGCCTCTGTGCTGGAATTGAAGCCGGAGGGCGGCGGCTATCGGATGCGTGATCGCTTCGTCCGTTTCTACAATCTCCCTGAACTGATGGCTGTCTTTCGTGAGGTCGCTGACATCAAAACAGCGGATATGTTGGATATTCCCGGACTCCCGGCTGTTCGCACTGGTAAAGCGGAGATTGTTTCGGTGGAAGCCACACCCGCACAGCAGGCGATCATGGCCGATTTTATTCTGCGGGCGGAAGCAATCCGAACCGGCCGAGTGAAGCCGGAAGAAGATAATATGCTGAAGCTGACCGGTGAGGCCCGCCTGATGGCGATTGACCCGCGCCTGATTCGACCGGATGCGGATGGTACAGGAAGTAAGTTGAGTGTCTGCATTGAGGATGTTTATCAGGTTTGGAAGGACACCGCCGCCTCTGCTTCCACACAGCTTGTCTTTTGTGATGTTGGCACTCCCAAAGCCGGGAAATTCAATGTATATGATGAAATAAGAAATGTGCTGCTGGCAAAGGGTGTGCCGGAATCGGAGATAGCCTTTGTTCACGACGCCACTTCTGAAGCACAGCGGCAGGAACTGTTCGAGCGTACCCGCCAAGGAAAAGTCCGTATCTTAATCGGCAGCACCAGCAAACTGGGAACCGGCGTGAATGTTCAGAATAAGGTAATCTCCATTGACCATCTGGACTGTCCGTGGAAGCCCTCTGACATTACACAGCGAAATGGGCGTGGGGTACGGCAGGGCAACGAAAACCCGGAAATTATGATAAAGCAATTCGTGGCCAAAGGAACATTTGATGCGTATCTCTGGCAGATTCAGGAGCAGAAATTGCGCTATATCACGCAGATTCTTACCGGGAAACACATCGCCCGCTCTTGTGAGGATGTGGATGAAACCGTCCTGTCTGCCGCACAGTTCAAGGCGGCCGCTACCGACAATCCGATGGTCGCACAGAAGATGGAATTGGAAAACCGGGTCACGGAATTGAAAATTCTGCGTGGTGCGTGGAGCAATGAACAGCTTGCTTTGGAACACAAGGTTAACTTGACATATCCATCCCGCATCCGGGAATATGAGCAGAAAATTGAGCGAGTCACGCAGGACATTTCTCTGTTGGGTCAGACCGAAGGCAAGGATTTCTCCATCGTGCTGGATGGAAAGCATTATACGGAGCGACCGGCAGCGGGCGAAGCATTTGCCCTTCTTTATCGGATGATAAGTGAAGGCCGTGGAAAAGATGAATATGAGTTTGAAATTGGTTCATATCGTGGCTTTTCTCTTTTCGTGAACTTCAATCCGTTTGAAAGGGATATTATTCTGAGGGGCGCTTTGCTGTATGGGACGGATATAGGCAATTCCGGTCAGGGAACGATTACCCGTATCGAGAATCTTGCTGAACGGATTCCCAACTATCTTGAAGATGCACGGCGCGAATTGAAAGAAACACAAAAACAACTGGCGGTTGCCCAACAGCAGGTTGGACAGCCGTTTCTTTATGAGGAAGAATTGTCGGAAAAGGTTGCCCAACTCACGGAAATCAACACGAAGTTGGAGTTTGAATCATTACAGGAAAGCGAGGTGATTTTGGATGAAAACGGACAACGATCTGATGGCGAGGAAGATTGGGATTCTGAAAGAGTTCCTGCCTGCGCTTCTGCCGAAGTATAAGATCATGCTGCTGGAGGCATTCAGCCCCCACGATCTTCTCACGGCGTATATCAAAAACACTCTGGCGGGCTATCCCCGTTTGGAAGATCAGAACTTGGATGACCTGACGCTGGAACTGCTGTACCCCACTGACGAGGCGGCAGAACACTGTATCAAAGAGTTCCTTGCTCTGCGCCTGGACGATGACAACGAGCATGAGCTGGAGCAGTGATGTGAGGTGGTGATATATGGGCGAGAAACATTCGGCTGTCGGCTATCTCTTTCGAGAAGGTGCTTTTTTGCCAGCCCAAGAAACAAAGCCGGTCCGCAATGAGTTTGGCCTGGACCTGTTTCAGCATAGAGGCTCCGTTTATGAAGGAAAAACCGGACTGCAATTCTGTTCTCTCCAGCAAGCGGAGGACTTGGCCGGTTTCGTTGAGAAGCATGGCGGTATTGAAAAAGTCCAAAAGCTGATTGCAGACAGTTTGGAGCGCACCGGTCTTTCTCCCCGCTATACCCGACCGGATGAAAAGAAAAAGGACATCTTTCCGCCAAAGGAAAAAGACGAGAATCGGGTCTTTGCCAAAGACCTGATGGGCAACAAGCACTACTACTACCGCTTCTACAACGAAAACGGCATTGAACTCTACACAATGGAGAAGAAACGGGAGTTCTTCCAAACGGTTTATATTCCATGTGACGGGTTTATGGTGGGCATTGACCAGCGGCACCGACTTGAGGAAGTCCTGAAATGGCTGCCTACGCTGGAGCATGGCATCCGGGGTGAGATCGAGAGGGTTTTCAATCAGAGTATGGAAGCCCCGGACCGGTGGGCTGATCTGGGATTTGCCAATCTGCTTGGACGGTATGAGGAAGCAAAAGCCCACAATGCCCCCATTGCTGCGGAACGGCAGCGGCAAGCTGATGAAAGGCGGGCGCAGCAAGACGCCCGTGAACAGCAGTTGGCACAAGAACGACAGGCGCGTTACGATTCCGCCATCCGTGAGGCCGAAGGAAATATTATGGCGGGAAAGGAGGTGATAAACCGGGAGATCAACGGCAAATCTCTCATTATGCAGCTCTTTCGTGAGCATGAAATTCCTGTTCCTCTCAAAACACAGGGCTGGATCATCAATTCGCTTCACAGTATCCGGTACGATCCCCAAATTGGAGAATGGAACTACCGCTATTTCAAAGGCAGCCGGAACAGCACCAAAATGTTTGACCTGCTTTCCAAACTGTCCGCTGCGATTCAGACCCGACAGCAGTTTGAAGAACATGGGATGTCCCCGCCGGACAGCCCTGTATTGGACTGTGAGGAAGAACAGGATATGGAACTGTAAATCTGGTTTTTGAAAGGAGCCAATATGAAAAAAGCAATTTTGAGTGTATCCGCTGCCGCCGCCATGATTGGCGGCCTTTTCTATTTTGGCTGGTATCGCAACCGCCACGGCGCCAACTAAGCGAATCGACCTGTCTGGAGGGAGGTGAAGCGATATGCCGATGACAGCGACAATGGCGCCCTACACCCTTTTCATACTGGATGATGATACCCCTCTGAACCCTCGTGAGGATCACGACTGCCTGGGAAAAATGGTCTGCTGGCATAGCAGATACAGCCTGGGCGAGAAGCACGATTATGATGAGCCAAGCGATTTCCTGCGGAACCTGCTGTTTTCTGAATACTCCAGCGGCCATGACCGGAACAATCCGGTTTTTGCATTTCTCAAATCTGGCAAGGCCAAAGATGCCCGATTGGAATACAACCGCTCCACGCGGGAGTGGGAATTGCGGGAGAATCAGCACTGGAGTTCAGACAGCGATTGGTATGTGTCCTCCAGCTATGCGGCCTCGTTGAAAGATGAAGTCCCGGACTGGTTTTTGGATGATTGCCTTTCTGCCCTCACCACCGGCGAACTGTTTTCGCTGGTAGAACAAATGGATGGTATGGTGATTCTTCCGCTTTACCTGTACGATCACAGCGGGATCACCATGAATACCTGCGGCTTTTCTTGCCCGTGGGATTCCGGTCAGGTTGGCTGGATCTACGCAGATAAAGCGATGATCGAGCAGGAACACGGGAAAATCACCCCTGAAATATTGGAGAAGGTTCGTCAAACCCTGGAAGCCGAAGTCAAGGAGTACGATTACTACCTGACCAACCAGTGCTATGGATTCCAGCTTTTCAAGGAAGATGTGGAGGTGGATAGCTGCTGGGGATTCCTGGGGGAAATCCGGGATGTTCAGGATGCTGTAAAGGAGCATCTGCCGGAGGACTGCAATCCGGCAATCGTTGAATCGCTCCAATTTCAGTATGAGGAACTGGACATCGACGAGTATTTGGAGCGATTGCAGGAAGAAACGGAGGGATTAGACTGTGAGCCTGGATAACACAGTGAATGTTTTCATCCTGTATGGCTGCACCTTGAGCAAGGAGCGAAGTTCCATGCGAATCGTGGCCGCCACTACGGATGAAGAAATGCTGCATACCATCATCGGCGCCCAAATCCTCGGCGGCACAATGGACTACCGGGGCTTCAGCAATATGAAGGGCTTTGAACAGTTCCGGGCGGCCTGCCGTGCCGGTGATGTTCAGTATAGCAATCTGGACTATGGCTTTGTGGAGCAGACGGAAAATCTGATGCTCCCGGACTGTGCAAAGGAGCCGCAGTTTGAGAAAGCATATCGGCTGCTGAACCTGTCCGACCATGAGTTCAATGCCATCCGCAATGGTTCTCTGGAGAGCCTGGGCGAAGATCGCACCCGTTTGATTCTGGATAAGGCGCTGTCATGGGCGGCACAGAACTATGCCGGATGGGACTTATACCGCCATTTGAGAGATGAACTCGGCATGAGCAACGAGGAAATCGGAAAAGCCGGATTTGACCTGGATGAGTTCTATGAGGACGAAGCGGCGGACTCTGCGGAGTATGAAGTGGAGGCTGACTATGGCGAAGAACTTTAATCCTGCTGCTCTGCCGGAACATTGCTATGCGGTTCTTCCCAGCTCCGGGCAGCTCATAGAGGTCAGGCGCGGCGAAAAGGGTTACTATCCCTGCGCCTATTCCACCGGCGACCGTGAGTATAACAAGGTTCTGGCAAATCAGTTCAATACCCATGAGGGCATTTCAAAGGCACAGGCAGCGGCTATGCTGGCCGGGTCCATGTTTGGCTGGAATGTTCCTGCCGCCGATCCCGCCTGTTATGATGCAGAGGGCATCCCGATCCAACCGGGCGAAAAGAAAGCGCCCACCAGATCGCCAGAGTATCAGCACGAACAGGCAAAGCTCATTCGGCAGCACTACCAGCCCGGATCAAAGGTTGTGCTGGATGAGAATATGGAAGATCCCTACTGTGAAATGCCTGCGGGACTAACCGGCATCGTGGATTCCGTTGACGATCTGGGACAAATTCATTGCCATTGGGAAAATGGTTCTTCGCTGGCGCTTATTCCGGGCGTTGACCATTTCCATCAGGATATGACACAGGAGCCTGTGATTGAGAGCAGCGAAGAACAGGAGCCTGATCTGGAACTGTGAGGTGATTTGATATGAGAAGAAGCGCCGCTGCGTATCAGAAATTTACCGAGGATGAGATTCGACAGGCAAACAGCGTGGATATTCTGTCCCTGGCCCGTGGCTATGGATATGAGCCGGAAAAGGCAGGCCGCAAAGCTGTCCACATGAAGCACAGCGGCGGGCTTTACATCTTCCCCGAAAACAATCGC
>OBAH01000948.1_pt1 | contig 18939 bp, 18 predicted proteins | sample 1517491 | NCBI WGS metagenome assembly OBAH01 (sample SAMN04571697, study PRJEB22368) | human gut metagenome | biome: human gut; material: stool | host: Homo sapiens | place: Luxembourg | collected 2012-08-03
GAATCAATTAAATATTAATTGAAAGAAAGTGAGGAAAGGAGGCTATGTATGAAATACCGTGGTTCAAAACAGAAACTACAATATTTTCAAACAGGAAAATTCAAATAATTCTAAAACATCCTGAAGGAGACACTTATTTTAGAGTATGGATACAGTTAATCGCATTAGCAGTTGAATGCAATAATAAAGGAAGATTAGAAGTTGGAGAAAACAATCCAATGACAATTCAAAATTTTGAAAAAGTTTCTAGAATTAGGAATGTTAAAAAAAGAAGGGGAAACATTTCTAATAAAAAATTGGGACAAATATCAAAGTATTGAAAAGTATGAAAAATATCAAATACAAAACAGAGAAAGACAAAGAAAATATCGTGAAAAGCATAAAAGTGAAATTGAAAAAAGTAACGTTATCCAAGCGTTAGGTAACGGAGAAGAAGAAAACAAAAAAGATTTAGAAAATAATAAAGAAAAAAATATAAGAGAGGAGAACGAGAATGGATTTAGACAATACAAAATCTAATGAAATTATTCACAAAGAGTTCAAAAAGTGTGGATTTTGTGGCAAAGAATTAACACCAATAGGACTCGATTATTTATATGCTAATATTTCTTCAGATGCAATTAAATACGAAAGATGTAATTGCAATGAGGCACAAGAATACTGGAAGAAGATAGATGAGCAAGAATATGAAATAGAAAAAAGAAAACATTATAAAAATATCATAAATAAAATTTACAAGAAGAATTATGTTGAAGAAAAATTTCAAGAACAAAACTTTGAAAATTTTAATATTAATTCAGAGAATGAAATGGCAGTAAAAGTTGCTAAAGCTTATACAAATAAAAGTATAGAAAAATGCAAAAATGACGGACTGATAATAACGGGCGAGTCAGGAGTTGGAAAGACACATTTAGCAACATCAATTGCTAACAAATTAATTGAAAATAATAAGATCGTTTTAATGGGAAGATTAACAATGTTATTGGACATGATCAAGGAAACATTTAGAGACAATACAAGGTCAGAAAATGAATTAATAGAACTATATTCAAATGTAGATATGATTATAATTGATGATCTTGGAACAGAAAAAATAAGTCAGTGGGCATTAGAAAAATTGTATACAATAATTCAAAATAGAAATGAAAATAGATTACCGATAATAATTACAACTAGGTTTGATAAACATGGATTAATAGAAAGATTTAGTCAAAGTCAAGATGAACAATTGGTAGATGCAATAATATCAAAATTATATCAAATGTGTTATGGAATAACACTAAAAAAGGTAAAAGAAAAAGAGTTAGTATAAGCCGCAAAACTAAAATACTAACCCAAATCTTTATACAATTATTGTAGTACAAAAATATAAAAAAGTAAATAGAAAATGAAAGAAAAAAGTACTTGGATTTTAAAATAAAAGTCCAAGTATTTTTCAAAATATTGTGTGCATTTGATAGAAAAAGTAATAATTTTAGTACTAAAAAAGAGTGCATTATTGTCCTAACAAGCAATGAATTTCGTCAGCTCGAAATTCTAAATGGGGAAATTCCCCAATCCCCTTTTAAGATGGGAGGAGAGAGTGAATGGCAACAACAAAAATATGGAAAGTACAAAAGAGATTAGATCATGTAATTGTTTATGCAACAAATGAAGAAAAGACAAGAAAAAAATCTAACGGATATGGAATAGATAGATTTGATAGTATCAGACAAGTAATGACTTATGCAACTAATCCAGATAAAACAGAAAAACAATTTTATACAACAGGCATAAATTGTGAAGTAAAAGATTCAGTTAAACAAATGCAACTTGTAAAAATGATATATGGGAAAGAAAATGGTATATTAGCATTTCATGCTTATCAATCTTTTAATGAAGGAGAAGTTACTCCAGAAATAGCGCATGAAATTGGAGTAAAACTTGCAAATGAAATGTGGGGAGACAGGTTTCAAGTTGTTGTATCTACACATTTAAATACAGAACATCTCCATAATCACTTTGTAATTAATTCAGTTTCATTTAAAGATGGAAAAAAGTATTATAACAATTTAACGAATACAGCATTGCTAAGAAAAACATCAGATGAAATATGTGAGGAATATGGCTTAAGTGTTTTAACAGAAAAGACTTGTAAATCAGGAATCAATTTTGAAAATTTTTATAAGAAATCTATGAGAGATTCAGACTATTATAAATTTGCAAAAGAAGATATAGATTATGCTATAAAACATTCATATACTTTAAAACAATTTCAACAGATGTTAGTATCAATGGGATATAACTATTATTATAGAGCAGATAAATTAAGTGTGAGAAGAGAACCATACAAAAGAAATATAAGAGTTGAAAGAGCATTCGGAGAAGATTACTCATTGGAAAATATCAAAAGAAGAATATTTGAAAATGATTATATAAGATCAGAAAAAATACTTCCATATATGGTAGTAAAAAATAGACATTTTACAACTAGAAATAAAGTAAGGAAGAAATATAGACCAAAAGGAATTGTTGCATTGTATTACTATTATAGATATTTGCTAAAGTTATATACCAAAAAGAATATACAATATAAATTGACTTCTGAAATGAGGGCAGAAGTAAAAAAGATGGATGAGTATTCGGAAAGAATTAGATTTTTATGTAAGTATAAGATTGAGACTATGAGTGATGTTGATAATATTAAAAAACAGAAACAAGAAGAATTGCAGAAAGTTTTGAATATCAGGAATAGACTGTATTATAAGAGACAAAAGTTAGATAGTGGAATTGAAAAAGATAGGATTACTAAAGAAATAATTGATGTTACTTCTGTTTTGACAAGGGTTAGAAAAGAGATTAGGTTGTGTGATAAATTTTATGATGATGTGCCGAAGATGAATGAACAATTAAAAGAAATGGATGAGGAAAATCAAGAGAAAAAATTAAAAGAAAAGAAGAAAGTATTGGAGGTAGGAGCTGGTAGAGAATGTATATGATTTATTAAATATGTGACTAAAAAAGGAATTTTATGGAAAAAAGGCTAATTTTGTGGTATAGTATTTAATAAGGGGGAAAATATGGAAGCCGGTATGCAAATAGAATTATATAAAATTGATAATAAAAGAAATATTATTATTGTAACTATAAAAGAAATTACTGATGAGCTAAGAAAACAAATAGATAAATATATTTGTAGAATTTGGGCAGGACAAAATGAGAATGATATTAAGTATGTCAAAAAGGAAATTTTAGAATATATAGAAAAAAAAGATAGGAGCAAGCAAATTGGCGCTATTGCGGAATTTTTTGTTCATTTATTCTTAAATTACAGGGGATATACGCCGTATTGTCTTTTTCAAAATTTAGAAGAGAATTCGTTTAAAAAAGGATTTGATGGATATTTTTCGCTAAATGATGAAGAATGGATTGTTGAAAGTAAATCAACAGAAGATAGTTCAATAAAACACCATAAAAAAATCAGTGAAGCATATAAGGATCTGAATGATAAAGTAAAAGGAAAAACGTCTAATAATCCATGGAAAAATGCATATCATCATGCTTGTAATATAAATATATCGGTACCCGATAATGTCAGAAAACAGTTAGATATATTATCTAAGGAATTTATTGATGATAAGTTTCATAAATTATCAGAATATAATATAATTCCATGTTCTACAAAGTTTATAGAAGCAAAAGATATAGAAAAATCTGATTTTGTGCATAATACTGTTTTAGAAAAAATAAATTCATTTGAGTTTAATAAAATTTCAGTGATTTGTATGAATAATGAAGCAGAAAAATTGTTTATGGAATATTTAAGGAGCTAATTATATGGATAGTAAGGAAAAAAGAAAATTGTCAAGTTTAAAAAATAATGAAATATTTAGAAAAACAGTTAAAAAGTTAAATGTAAACGAAGAATTAACTGAACAAGAAAAAGAATATGTACTGGCTAGTGCTATTATATTAACTAAAGAGTATGAATTAAATAAAAAATATACAGGATATTTGGAATTTGCATATTATATTATACTTAAATATTCAATTAAATATAATGATTATAAGCCGTTATATGATTTTTCTATTAATTTTGGTTATTATCCTATATCTAATACAATTACCAAGTTAAATTTGATACGAATGGATTCGATAGATGATATAATTATAAAAAACGGAATACGTAAATTTAAGAAACAGGATATTGTTGAGACATATGAACAAAAATATAATCAAGATAAATTTATAAATAGCAATAATAACGAAATTGCGTATATTGCACCTACATCTTATGGAAAAAGTTCAATTATATCAGAGAAAATATTAACAGATAAATACAACAAAATCGGAATTATAGTTCCAACAAAATCATTAATTAATCAAACATATAACTTTATAAAAAAACAAATATTAAACTATAAAATTATAATGTTTGACGAAATGTATGAAGAAAATGATGAAAGATTTATTGCAATCATAACACAAGAAAGAGGTTTAAGACTACTTGAAAGAAACAATTTCTATTTTGACCAAATATTTATAGATGAAGCACATAATTTATTATTAGATGATGATAGAAGTATTCTTTTATCAAGATTAATTAATAAGAATTATTCAAAGAATTCTAATCAAAAGATAGTATATCTTTCACCTTTAGTAGACAATAGTAAAAATTTAAAATCATATAATGAAGGAAATATAGATGAATACAAAATAAATTTCAATTTGAAAGAACCAGAGATATTTGAGTTGAGATTAGATGGCAAAGTTCTAAAATATAACCGATTTATGAATGAATTTTATATCTTATCAGATGATAATAATGTTATAGATTATATTAGAAATTATGAAAAGAATAAAAATTTTATTTTTATAGCAAGACCAGTAAAAATTGAAAAATTTGCAATGGAACTAAAAGAACATAAAGAGCTAGAAATAGACAATAATGAATTAGATTTATTAGCAGATACTTTGAAAAAATATGTTCATGAAGATTTTAATGTAATAGATTTAATAAAACATGGAATTGTATATATTCATGGAAAGATGCCAGATCAGATTAAAGATTATTTAGAATATAAATATAAAACAATAAAGGAACTAAGATATTTAATTGCAAATCATGTGATATTAGAAGGTATAAATTTACCCATTGATAATTTATATGTAATGACGGTAAATTCTTTAAATACTAAACAAATTGTTAATTTAATTGGAAGAGTAAATAGATTAAATGATGTTTTTACACCAGAGACAAATAACCTAGATAAATTGTTACCTCAAATCCATTTTATAAATACAGAAGAATATAACAGAAAAGGTTCTAATATGTCTAATACTATAGAAAAGTTGAGAAGCTTTGATTTAGATGATAGGGTTGAAAATCCTATACTAGTTGAATATAATGAAAACAAATTAAAGATATCTGACGATAAAAAAGAAAAAAATCGAGACATTATTGAAAAAGAAAGTAAATTGTTTTCAGATGATGATTCAGAAAATGCAACTATAGAAAAAATAATGATAGAATGTGGAATAGATTCATATTATAATAATATAACAGAAGTAATAGAAAGAATTAAAAAAATAAAAAAGGAAATAATAGAAGATCTAAAATGGAAAGATTTAAATATAATAGATAAAGTTTGTCATATTTTTATAGATTCTATTATATCTATTAATGATTATGAACTAAAAAGATTAAAATATATAGAAACTAAAGATTTTTACAAAAATTTCATTAAGATGCAAAGATTTCAATTAAAAGATAGGATTAAAAAACAATATGCATATTTTAAAAATATTCAGTATAACAATGAAAAAAATGAATTTTATATAGGAAAGAGCTATGGAGAAATAGCAAAAATAACAGACGATTATAAAAATAATTTTAACAAAGTGTATATAAAATTGGATACTAAAACTGATAAAGAATTACTTAATTTAGCTATAGTTAAATTAAAGATAGAAGATGATTTTATAAATTACAAAATTAATGGTTTTCTTCAGGCTATGTTAAAAATGGAGTTTATTAGTCAAGAAGAATATAATGAAATTGTATATGGAACAAATGATAAGAAAAAATTAAATCTAATGAAAAAAGGTTTAACATATAATTTAATAAGTAAATTGAAAATTTATCATTTGATCAATATAACAATATTATTATAAATAATAAATTTAAAGAATATAGAGATAGTTTGGATGATTTTTTAAAATTTGAAATAAACAAATATATCTAAAATGGAAGTAGAAATACTTCTATTTTTTTAGAAATAAAGAGCATTTTATTGAGATAATTGATATTTTGTGATATATTTATAAAAAATGGAATTCGGAAGAAAAATTATTTAGAGGAGGCAGAATAATGGATAAGTTAATGCAAGAAATAAAACAATTCAATGAAGAAAGAGACTGGGATCAATTTCATTCTCCAGAAAATCTTGCCAAGTCAATTGCGATTGAATCAGGTGAATTATTAGAGTGTTTTCAATGGAATAGTGATAATTATAATAAAGAAGAGGTTTGCGAAGAATTAGCGGATGTTTTTACTTATTGCATTCAAATGGCTATGAAACTAAATGTAAATCCTGAAGAAATTATATTAAAAAAGCTAGATAAGACAAGGAAGAAATATCCTGTGGAGAAAGCTAAAGGAGTTAGTACAAAATATAATAAATTATAGAAAGTGTGATGTATATGACATATATAAAAATAGGCAATGAAGAATATCTTACTGTTAAAGACGCATATTTAAATCTATGCGTTGCAAGAAATGCAATATCAAAAAAAATAAAATTCTTAGAAAAGAATGGATATATATTAAGAGTAAAAAATAAAAGGTCTGAAACTTATATCAGCAGAAAAGGATATGAAAAACTAAAAGAAGAAAGAATACAGTATTTAGATAAAATGATTAATGATGAAAAAAACAAAGGACTAAGAGAATATTATATGAATTTAAAAGAAGCAATAGAAAAACCTGAGTTATGGGATAAATTTCATGAAAAATCAATAATACATTATATAGTTTTTTGATCGATAGCATTTTATAAAGACGATAAATTTAATGATTGAGAAAGAGGAATATATGCAAAAAGAAAAAATTGAAGAAATTTTAAATAAATATAAACTCATTAATTTAGATAATAAATTATATATGGAAAAAATAATATATAATTTAGGTAAATTTGATAGAGGAGAATGTATTTATCCATGCGATGATATTTATTGGCCATTTAGAGTAAATAAGGATCTTGTATATGCCGTATTAGATACACTTGAAAAAGAAACCATCTTAAAAAAACATGTTTTTTTGAGATGTTGTAGATGTGGTAGAGAAAGGATTATAAATACATATCTAATAAAAAATGAAGAAATTATATGTGAAGAATGTGGTGCTGATAATGATGATAAAAGCTGCATAATAGCATATGAAGTATTATAATTAAGTTGGGGGCAATTATTATGATAGTATATGAAGCGACAAAGCAACTATTTGTGGAAGATGTTGTACAAGATAGAATTGAAGAAAACATAGATAGAAAATTTTATGAAAAAATGGGATATCATACATCTAAATCTGAAAGAAATGCCTGGAATAACTCTATGCAATATATGATGAAGGTTTTAATAGACAATAATATTCCTGGAAATGTAGGAATAGCAATTGAGTTCAAAATACCTAATACATCAAAAAGAGTGGATTTTATAATAACAGGGAAAGATGGAAAATTAAAAAATACTGCTATTATAGTTGAATTAAAACAATGGACTGAGGCAGATATTGTAAGTGGAAAAGACGGAATTGTAAAAGCAGTTACTGGACATGCATTAAGAGAAGTAGCACATCCATCATATCAAGCATGGTCATATGCAACAACAATAGAAGACTACAACGAAACTGTACAAGATAGACAAATTGACTTACATCCATGTGCATATTTGCATAATTATTTAGCAGTTACACCACCAACTTTGTTATCCGATGATTATAAAACTTATTTAGAAAAAGCACCAGCATTTATAAAGGGTGATGTTGAAAAGTTAAGAGATTTTATAAATAAGTATATTAAATATGGTGATGACAAAGAAACTTTATATATGATTGAGAATGGAAAAATTAGACCATCTAAATCATTACAAGATGCCTTATCAAGTATGTTGAAAGGTAATGAAGAATTTGTAATGATAGATGATCAAAAACTTGTATATGAAACAGCACTAGATATGGCTAGAAAATCATATAGAGACGGAAATAAAAGAGTATTAATTGTTAAAGGGGGACCAGGTACAGGAAAATCAGTATTAGCGATTAACTTGTTAGTAAAATTAACAAATGAAAATATGGTTTGCTCATATGTAACAAAGAATGCAGCGCCAAGAAATGTATATGCAACAAAATTGAGTGGAGATTTTAGAAAAACAAGAATAAATAATTTATTTAAAGGATCAGGTTCTTTTGTTGAATCATCTGAAAATGAATTTGATGTATTAATTGTTGATGAAGCACATAGATTAAACGCAAAATCAGGAATGTTTCAAAATTTAGGAGAAAATCAAATAAAAGAAATTATAAAAGCTTCTAAATTTTCAATATTTTTTATAGATGAATCTCAAAGAGTAACTTTAAAAGATATTGGAAGTGTTGAAGAAATACAAAAGTATATTGGACAAACAAATGCAGAATCAGAAGTAATGGAATTAGAATCACAATTTAGATGTAATGGATCAGATGGGTATATTGCATGGTTGGACGATGTACTAGATATAAGAAAAACAGCTAATAATGAGGGCTTTGATTTGGATTATGATATTAAGATATGTGATAATCCTAATGAAGTAAGAGATATGATTTTTGAAAAAAATAAAATCAATAATAAAGCTAGATTACTAGCAGGATATTGCTGGAATTGGATAAAAGATGGAAAAAATAAATCAGACGTATTCGACATAACAATTCCTGAATATAATTTTGCAATGAGTTGGAATTTAGGTAATAGTCAAACATGGGCAATTGATCCTAATTCAGTAAATGAAGTAGGATGTATACATACTTGTCAAGGACTAGAATTTGACTATGTAGGTGTAATTATAGGGAATGATTTAAGATATGAGGATAATAAAATAATTACAGATGTTACAGAAAGAGCCAAAACTGACCAATCCATAAAGGGTATATATAAAATGTACAAACAAGATTTTGATAAGGCTGAGAAGATAGCAGATGAAATAATAAAAAATACATATAGAACATTAATGACAAGAGGTCAAAAAGGATGTTATATTTATTGTACAGATAAAAAATTATCAGATTATTTAAAGAAGAGATTAAATCAAAATGAAGGCATAGTTTATCCTATTGATGAAGATGAAAATTATACTGATTTAATGGTTGCTGAAGATAGCGAAAAATATAGATATGAATAATCAAATATTATACCAAAGAAAAGCAAAGTAATATGTAATTAATAATTACAGAATTATTTTGCTTTTTGATAATAAAAGACGAATTTTGATATTGTTTCAAAAATATAGATATAAAATAGAAAAAGGGGGATTATATGAAAATATCAGAAAGATTTAATTTGGGTAAATCTCAGTTTGAACTAGATTTTGTTGATGTAGATGAACAAACAGATACACCATTATTTTTGGATCCATATTATATTTCAAAGTCAGAATATCCTTTTGCAGAAAAATGCAATGAAACTATAAAAAGTTTTTTTGAATATTTATTGATGTTATTAAGGGAGAATAGGATTGATGAGGCAAAAGAAATTTTTTTATATTTAGGAGAACCAAACGAGGTATGTCTAGGACTATCTAAAGGCAAACCAAGAGGAAAAGGAATTGGACCATCTGATACAAAATCTATTTTTAAGAGTTTAATAGAGAGCAAAGCAGTAAAGAGTGGTGTAATGGAAGATATAGAAGATTTTAGAATATTTGTAAAGGGAATAGATAAAGACAAAATATCTGATATGGTGATCAATATTGTAAGAAAACATTTATTGGATTATACTGAAGAACAATGTAACTTATGGGATATTAATATGCAAGAAAATGTGGTTTCTGGATATTACTGGGATAGTGCAAGTTGTAGTTGGCAACAAGAGTATAGGAAAATATTAGTTATTGAAGGTGAAAAGAAAATATTAGTGCCCAAAAGATTAGTTTCTTTTTCACAGGAGTATACTTCTCAAAAATATAAACAGCATTTTGTATTAAATTTTATGCAGAATGAGCATTTAAGATTGCAAACACATTTGGTAAAAGAAAGAGTAAAGGATAAAACTAAATATGTAACAAAGAAAAGTATTGAAGAAGAAATTAAAAAAGAAGAAGAAATAGACAAAGACTGGTTAGCTGATTTTACAAAGAAACATTATGAAATTTTTAAAAACTTTAAATCTAATACAATTAATGATATTAAAGTTATAAAAAATGAAGAATTAACAGATCAAGATGTAAATGGAATAATAGAGTATCTTGAAACAACCTTAATTAATATTGATACTGGACCTGATAAAGCAAGTGAGTATCACAATATTATAATGGGAATTTTAGAGTTAATATTTTATCCATATTTGTGCAATCCTGTTAAAGAATATGAGATTAATGAAGGAAGAAAAAGGATAGATATAAAATATACAAATTGTGCAGAGAAAGGTATATTCTTTAGAATTCCAAATCAATTTCAAATTCCATGTCCATATATTTTTGTTGAATGCAAAAATTATAGTAGAGATGTAAAAAATCCAGAATTAGATCAAATGATAGGAAGATTTTCAGTAAATAGAGGAAAAGTAGGAATTATTACTTGCAGAAATATTGAAAATATCGATTTATTCTTAGCAAGGTGCAAAGATACATATAGAGATCAACAGGGATTAATTATACCATTGGTAGATGAAGATATTATAAAGATGATGAATGCACTAAAAAGTGGAAAAGACATGATTTGGCAAGAAGTTATTGAAAAAAGAATAAATTATATTACTTCAATATAGTGAAAGATAAATACGGAAAGTAAAAGTTATTATACAGAAAAAAAGTGTGGCTCTATTTTTAATTATGTTATGAATAAAATGAAGGTTTCAAAAAAATGAAAAAAGTACCTAAAATTAACAAGTTTTTTCAAAATTTTGAAAAAACTTTGCTATACAAAACAACGTCAATAATACTAAAAATAAAATATCAATATAATTTGAGAAAAAATCTCAAAAATATTGATATTTTTTTAAATTTAGCATATAATATATAAAGTAAAGGAGGAATCATAAATGTTAATAAGATTTAGTTTTAAAAATTTCAAATCATTTAAAAATGAAAACTGTCTAGACATGGAAGCAACATCCTTAAAAGAACATGAATACAACATTGCAAAAACAGAAAACGGAGACTATCTAAAAATAGCAGCTATTTATGGTGCAAATGCAAGTGGAAAAACCAATGTATTACAAGCATTTAGCTATATGAAGAAGAAAGTTTTAGTAAGTGACGATTCAAGAATAAACAATAACTTAAGTGAAGAAAACATTTTTGCATTTATGATAAACAACGAACCAATCAGTCTAGAAATAGAAATACTAGCTGAAAACAATAAAATATATAAATATGGATTTGAAGTATTAAATAATGCAATTATTTCAGAATGGTTGTATGAAAAAAGAGTTAATAAATTCTACGAAATATTTGACAGAACAAATAACAACATAGAAGTAAAAGACAATAAAAATAAATTGTTAGGGTTGGCAAATGTGGATGAAAAAACTTTATTTTTAAATGTATTTGCTAAAATAGATAAAAATAATGAGGACTTTAATAATGTATATAATTGGTTTATAGATGCAAATTATTTAGATTTAGGAGATCCAAATTTTGAAAACGCATTAAACAATAGAATATCTTTAAAAATAATTGAAGATAAAAAATATAAAGAAGAATTATTAAAGTTTATAAAAACATTTGATGCAACAATTGACTCAATAAATATATCTCCAAATTCACTAGAAGAATTAAAAAATACAAATGGAGTAGTAAAAGTTGAATTAGTTCATAATGGAGAAGATGGTAATAAAAAAGCACTACCACTTGTATTAGAATCAAATGGTACTATGAAAATGTTTCATTTATTTGACTTTTTAATGGATACATTAAGAAATGGAAGAGTATTGTTTGTTGATGAATTAGATGCAAAATTACATCCATTATTAACAAGATATATTATTAATTTATTCCACAATAGTGAAAAAAATATAGGAAACGGTCAATTAATATATTCAACACATGACACAGTAAATTTAAATAAAGAAACATTTAGAAGAGATGAAATATGGTTTGTTGAAAAGGATAAGAATGGAGTTTCAGACTTATATTCTTTATCAGATTATATCATAGAAGATGAAAATGGAAATACTAAAAAAGTTAGAAATGATGCAACATACAATAAAGATTACTTAACTGGAAGATATGGTGCTATTCCAGTATTAGAGGAATTTGATATAATATGAAAGACAAAGAATATTCAAGAAAAAGCAAATTAAAAAGTAAAAGGCTTGCACCAGCCAATTACTTAATTGTATGCGAGGGAAAACAAACAGAACCTAACTATTTTAATGGTTTAAAGAAAAAAATAAATGAAAAATACGGTAATAAAGTTGACGTTTTAATTCCTAACATTGAAGTAAAAGGAACAGGAAAGAATACAACAGATTTAGTAAATCATACAGATAAATTTGTAAACTATTCAAATAAAAGATATGGACAAGTTTGGGTTGTATTTGATAAAGATGATTATTCAAATGATCAATTTGATAAAGCTATTAGAACTTGTGATTATAATGTTGCTTGGTCTAATCCAAATTTTGAACTTTGGATATTATCTCATTTAAAAAGAGTAACTAAATATATATCAAAAGCTGATATTTTAAAAGAATTGAATAAAGAATTTCAAAAAAATGGACTTGGAGAATATAAAAAAAATGATGAAAAGATTTTTGAGAAAGTTACAAGTGATGGAAAAATACATATGGCAATAGATAATTGCAAATTAATGGAGAAAATTAATGAAAACGGACAAGCATCACAAAGAAATCCTATGACACAAGTTTATAAGGTAGTAGAGGGATTGAAAGAATATTTAGAATAAAATATTACAGAAGAAAAGCAAAATATGAGAGTAATTGAGAGTTACAGAAATATTTTGCTTTTTTGATAACAAAAGACAAGTTTCGATATTTTTTGTGAAAGGATAATAGTATAATAAATATGGAGGAAGATATGAATACAAGAGATGCAGTAGATACAATAAGAGGATATTACTATCAATTTGATTACTATATATTAAATATATTGAATCAAAATATAGAAGACAATAAAGTTTATATAGAATGTATTGAAGATATAGATATAGAAACTGCCAATGATAAAACAGCAATTCAATGTAAATACTATGCTGGAACAGAATATAATCATTCTTTGATATCAAGTGCTGTTAGATATATGTTACAACATTTTAGTAAAGACAAGGCGAAATCAATTAATTATAAAATCTATGGCTATTATAAATCAGGACAAGATAAATTACCTAAAGTATTAGATTTAGATTTTGTAAAAGAACATTTTTTAACATATACTGAGAAAAAAATAAAACATAAGGAATATGAAACTTTACATTTGCAAGATGAAGAAATTGAAGAGTTCATAAGACATTTAAAAATTGATATAAATGCTATGTCTTTTGAAGATCAAGAAATAAAAATAAAGGAAAAATTAAAAGATATATTTAAGTGCAATGAATATGAAGCTAATACAATTTATTATAATAATGCATTAAGAATTGTAAAAGATAAAGCAACTAATAAAAAAGCTGAAAATAGAAAAATTACCAAAAAGGATTTTCTGAATGAGATTAACACAAAAGAGGTATTATTTAACCAATGGTATCTAAATAATAGAAATATAAAGGAATATTGTAAAAGAATAAAGAAAGAATACTTTACATATAAAAATATTTCTCCGTATGAAAGATTTTTTTTGATAGAGTGTAATAAAATAATTTCAGAAATCGAGATTAAAGACATTGTATTAAAAATATCAGAAAAGTGGACTAATATAAAAATAAAACAACCAACGCCGTACTGTCCATATATATTTTTATATGGCTTATCAGATAACAAAATATTAAATATTAAGAAAATGTTACAAAATGAGGATTTTATCTTTATTGATGGATATGACTTTAAAAATGCAACATTTAATGTAAGATCTATAATAAGAAAAGCAAATTATTATAATGGAATTAGGATAAAATTCATAGATGATTTTGTTAATATCAAAGAAGTTTTGGACAATACAGTTGGAACAAAAGAAATATATCAATTCTATATAAACAAACCATTTTATCAAGATGAAAAATATAAAAATATAAGAATTCCAATTATTGAAACAAAAAATATAATAGATATAATTTAGGAGGAAAATATGGAAGAAACTACAATAAATGCAGAGGTAATATCTGTATTTCCGGATAAAGTGAAAATTGCAATAAATGATTTGGAAAATTTTCAAATAGCGGAGGAAAAGTTAAGAGTAGGTTCATATATTAGAATTGCTGATAATGATGATTCAATTCTAATAGCAATTATAGAGAATTTTTCAATAGAAATTAAAGAAATAAAAAATAATGATGGCTTAATTGAAGCAAAAAGAATATATATGATTGAAGCAATACCATTAGGTATGTTAACAGATGGTAAATTTGAAAGAGGAGGAGATACATTAACGATTCCACCTAAATCAGTAGAACCAGCTGGACAAGAAGATATTAATAAAATATATTTGAATTCTATTGAAGAAGATAAAAAGTTTAGTTTTTCAACGTTATCTTCAAATAATAGTATAACAGTTCCTGTAGATGGAAATAAATTTTTTGGAAAACATATAGCAATAGTTGGTTCTACTGGGTCAGGTAAATCACATACAGTTGCAAAAATAATTCAAAATGCTATAAATTGCAAAGAAAGCAAGTATAAAGGACTAAACAATTCACATATAATAATTTTTGATATTCATTCCGAATATAAAAGTGCATTTAAAACTGCAAATGTAATTAATATAGATAATTTAATTTTACCATATTGGTTATTAAATGGTGATGAACTGGAAGAATTGTTTCTAGATACTGGTGATAATAATAATTATAATCAATCTTCAGTATTAAGAACATTAATAACAATTAATAAACAAAAATTAAATGATAATGACGAAACAATAGATTTTGATTCTCCAGTTAAATTTGATATTAGAGAAATTTATAATGCGTTATGCAATATGAAAAGAGAAACACATGAATATAATAATGATTTAAAAATTACATATAAAGAAGCAACTAAAGAATTTAAAAATCATAATCAAAAGTATATTGATTTTTTTAATGAAATACATGAATTTGCTCAAACCTCAAATGGAAAAATAAAGAGAGGTCCATATTCTGACGGTACAATAGATAAATTCATAAATAGATTTTATAACAAAATAAATGATAAGCGTCTAAATTTTTTGTTTGGAGAAAAATCTAAAAACATAACATTTGAAAATGTTATAAGGCAATTTCTTGGTTATTCCGAAAATAACAAAACTAATGTTACAATAATAGATTTAAGTGGAGTCCCTTTTGAGGTCTTAAGCATAACAGTTTCGCTTATATCAAGAATATTATTTGAATATGGATACTATTATAAAAGGTTAAGATGTAAAGAAAAAGAAGAAGAGACAATAAACAATGATGTTCCAATATTACTTGTATATGAAGAGGCACATAAATATGTTCCAAAGAGTGATTTGGCAAAATATAAGTCATCCAAACAATCAATAGAAAGAATTGCTAAAGAAGGAAGAAAATATGGAGTTACATTATTATTAGCGAGTCAAAGACCTTCTGAGTTATCTGAGACAATTTTTTCTCAATGTAATAATTTTATTGCTATGAGATTAACTAATCCAAATGATCAGGGTTACGTTAAGAAACTTTTACCAGATACATTAGGGAATCTTATAGATAAAATGCCTAATTTAAAAACAGGAGAGGCATTATTAATAGGAGATTCAATAGCATTACCTTCTATAGTGCAGATAGATAAATGTGAAGATAATCCATCATCTAATGATATTCCTTATTTAGAGCTTTGGAAAAAAGAATGGAAAGAATTAGATATAGATAAAATAAAGAAAGAATGGTGTAATCATTAAAAAGGAAGGTGAGTAATATGAATATAGATTTTAGTAAACTTTCTGCAGCACTTAATCAAAAAAATATTATAGAGCCAAGAGAAATATTTCTATCTCTAACAAATAAATCCCAAAAGTATAATGGATACTTAAGAGATGTACAAACAGAAGTATTAGAGTTGTGGTATCAAAATAGAAATAAAAAGGATAATATTATTAAAATGAATACTGGAAGTGGAAAAACAGTTGTTGGACTATTATTGTTAAAAAGTTGTATTAATGAAAATAGGGGCAAATGTGTATATGTTGTTCCAGACAATTATTTAGTAGAACAAGTTATTAAGGAAGCTAATGACTTAGGAATAAATGTTACAAAAGATATAGATAATATAAATTTTATAAGTGGAAAAGCTATTTTAGTAGTAAATATTCATAAATTGATTAATGGAAAAAGTGTATTTGGAATAAATGGAAAAATTGATATAGATAGTATATTAATAGATGATGTTCATTCGTGTTTGGAAATTGCAGAAACCAAAAGCATGATAAGCATAAATAGAGAAAAGTATACAAAATTATATCAAGATATTTTAGATATGTTTTATGATAGTTTAAAGCAACAGAATGAAAGTAATTTAATAAATATTAAAGATGGAGATTATGCAAGTAGTCCTATGCTTGTACCATTTTGGGATTTTAATAATAAAATAACAGAATTATTAAATAAATTTAAAGACTATAAACAAGAGGATATATTTAAATTTAATGCTCCTATGATTATAGATATGTTAGAGTTATGCGATTGTTGTATTTCATATGACTGTATAGAAATAAGTATGAGAAATTTACCAATATATAAAATATCTAGTTTTGAAAATGCTAATAGAAGAATATTTATGAGTGCTACATTAGAGGATGACAGCATTTTAATTAGAGATTTTGATATAGATCCTAATATAAATAATGTTATTTGCCCTAAAAATGCAACAGATATAGGAGATAGACTTATTATAACACCACAGGCAATTAATCCTAACATTACCGATGAGGAAATTAAATATCAATTAAAAGAATTATCTAAACATTATCGAATAGTTGTTATAGTACCATCATGTAGAAGAGCAATATATTGGAATGATGTTGCAGATAGGATATTTAATAATAATAATATAAATAGTATAAATAATTATAATTTGGGACTAGATATTTTGATAAACAGATATGATGGAATAGATTTAAAAGATGATAAATGTAGAGTAATTGTTATAGACGGTTTACCCAATGCCAGTACTAATTATGATCAAATAAAGGAAAGTATGTTATCAAGTTCAGATGATATTTTAAGAGAAAAGGTACAAAAAATTGAACAAGGAATGGGAAGAGGAGTAAGATCCAATGAAGATTTTTGTGGAATAATAATTATGGGAAGTAAAATGCCTAAGATATTATATGATAAGCAGACTAGGAAATATTTTAGCGTAGCTACTTTAAAACAAATAGAATTATCTGAAATGATTGGCGAAAGCATGGAAAGAAAAGATATAAAAGAATTTTTTGAAGTACTACAACTATGCCTAAATAGAAATGAAGAATGGACAAGAATAAGTAGAAGTGTTGTAAGTGAATTAAAATACAAAAACAAATTAAATATCCCAAATAGAGAAGTAAAATTTAGAAGAGCATGTAATGAATTATTAGCAAAGAATTATAATTCAGCAATAAAAATATTAGAAGAGTATATAAACGAAGAAAAAAATGAAGTTTTAAAAGGATATGCTCAAATGATATTAGCCAAATATATAAATTTGATAAATCCTAATAGAGCACAAGAAGTTTTGCTGTCAGCAAAAAAATTAAATAAAAATATTATTGCTCCAATAAATGGGATTAGATATCAGAAAACAGATATGTATAATGAGCAGGCAAAAGAATTACAGAACTTTATAAAAAACAATAATATTAAACCAAATGAGTATTTAATAATGATTAATGATATATTATCTAATTTGAATTTTGAATCCTCCCACAATGAGTTTGAAGAATCTATACGATTGTTAGGAAAATATATTGGATTATTTTCAGAAAGACCAGAAAAAGAATATAATAATGGAGGACCTGATAACCTATGGGGAATGGGAGATAATTTATATTATGTGATAGAATGTAAAAATGAATCTAATAGTACAGAGATTAGCAAAAGAGATTGCGGACAATTACATAATTCAAAGTCTTGGTTCTATAAAGAATATGGTTCAAAATTCAAATGTATACCTATTATTATACATAGGAATAACAAATTTGAAAAATCAGCTTCTCCAGAAGAAGATTTTAGAATATTGGATAAAGATAATCTAGATTTATTAAAAGAGAATGTACAAAAATTTGCAATAGCATTATGTAGTGATATAAGTAATATCGACAATTTGGATATATTATTAAAAAATTATAATTTAACAAAAGATAATTTTATTAATTATTATACAATAAAAGTTTAATGTATTATAAGAAAGTGAGAAATAACTTCACTTCTTATAATATGATTTTTATAAATTTGAAAAAAGCATATCAAAATCCAAAATTTTTTAATAGAAAGAAAAAAAAGAAGAATGGTGAGTGGTAATTAATAATTTTAATGTAAAGTGATGTTGCGAAACTAAATAAATTTGTAGTTTTAATATTTTATGGTAAAACATCAGTATAGTAGTAAATAAGCTATTTTAGAAA
>OBAH01000949.1_pt1 | contig 18911 bp, 20 predicted proteins | sample 1517491 | NCBI WGS metagenome assembly OBAH01 (sample SAMN04571697, study PRJEB22368) | human gut metagenome | biome: human gut; material: stool | host: Homo sapiens | place: Luxembourg | collected 2012-08-03
CCCCCAAAAGGAGTGAGTTTCTCAGATTTTATTTGTACTTTTGCCATGTCATTCAGAATTTTGTTTGTTTTTATTTTACAACACTAAGATAAGTGAAATTTCTGACATGGCAAAATCCTGAGCAACTTTTTGTTGCTCAGGTGCTTATAAAAAATATTAAATTATAGGGTTGCGGAAATTAGAATAAATAAGGTGGCAACAGCCATTGACGAAAAAAACGGAATCACCCAGGAGCATAGCCTTCGCACCATCGAAACCACCATTCCATGCACGCTCTATGCAACAATCCTTTATGTGGATGATGACATGGAAAGCGTACTGGAAGCGGCACTTGGCTTCATCAAACATATGGGAACAGGCAGAAACAGAGGCCTGGGCAGATGTAAATTCAGTATAGAGAAAGGAGATAAGGCATGAAAACTCTTCAATTCAAATGTAAACTGCTCTCAGATGTCATCCTGAACCAGCGAGCAGCCACAGAAGGAAACCAGGAATCCCTGACCTTCATTCCAGGCAACTGCTTCCTGGGCATCGTAGCTAAAGACTACATGAACTTCCTGCCCCAAGAGCAGGCCGAAATCTTCCATAGCGGACATGTAAGATTCGGAGACGCACATCCGGCATCCAAGGATGCCAAGACAAGAAGCCTCCATATTCCTGCATCCCTCTTCTACCCAAAGCTCAAATCCTTGAGTGAGGAAAGCTATATCCACCACTTCTATAGCCGCTCAGATGACAAGAATGGTACCCAAGGCCAGCCACAGCAGCTCAAGCAATGCCGCGAAGGCTACTATGAGTTTGCAGAGAACGAGGCTAACGCAGTAGAGAGTCTGAAGAACTTTGCCATCAAGAGTGCCTATGACAGAACCCTTCGCAGAAGTAAGGACAGCCAGATGTTCGGATATGAGGGACTGGAGAAAGGAAGCGAATTCTATTTCTCTGTAGAGATAGACAATGAAGCCCTTGCCCCTATCATCGAGGAAAAGCTGACAGGAAGAAAACATGTGGGTAGATCCAAGACTGCACAGTATGGCCTCATTGAAATCACGAAAGCTTCCTTCCAGGAAATTCCATCAGCTCCATCCACGTTCTCTATCCATGGAAGCTACTATATTACAGTCTATGCCGATGGCAGACTCATCTTCCTGGATGAAACAGGAACGGCAACCTTCCAGCCAACAGCCCAGATGCTGGGACTCAACGGAGAAATCGACTGGGAGAAGTCACAGATCAGAACCTTCCAATATGCTCCTTGGAATGGCAAGCGCCAAACCAGAGATGCAGACCGTGTGGGTATCGAAAAAGGCAGTGTCTTCGTAGTCAAGCTCCATGAACCACCAACAGAATCACAACTCCCTTCCTATGTGGGCAACTATAAGAATGAGGGATTCGGTAAGGTCATCTATGGATGGAACCTGCTGCAAAAGGCAGGGGAAAATGGTCAGACAGCCCTTCAACTCACCCATAAGACAAAAGCTCAGGTTACAGAGACAAGAGCGCTGGAGGGAACACCGCTGCTAGCATTCCTGGCAAGAAAGAAGCACAAGAACAGTTCTTCTGTCTATATCTATGAACAGGTGAACAATTTCGTCAGTAAGTACAAGCCATTGTTCTCACAAGGCAAGTTCTCTTCTCAATGGGGTGCCATCCGCAGCATCGCCCTCCAGCATCCTACCATGAACGAGATACTCCTTGAACTCTTCGACAAGAAGGAATTGAAAAAGCGAGAGCCGTCTCCAACAGATCCAAGAACCGAAGTCATAGAGTCAATCGGCTATATTACCCATGGAATCAAGGCCAAGGACTGGAAAGCCAAGCAGAGAGACAAAATCCTCAGAGAGTTTATAGAGAAGATGGGTAACAACCAGGAGTATGGAGACCTGTCTCAAAGAGCATTAGTGAACCTTGCCTCTGAAATGGCAAAAAAACAATAGAGCAATGCAGATAACAAAATATAAATACCGCATGATCGCGCGCATCACCCTGGAGGCAACATCACCTCTGGCAGTGGGTAGCGGCGAGAAGGACATCATTACAGATGCACCCGTGGCAAGAGACGTGAATGACCTGCCATATATCCCGGGCACATCACTCATGGGCATCATCCGTCACAGCCTGAAAGACCTGAAGGAGAGAGACTCTATCTTCGGATATCAGAAAGGAGACAAGGGAGAAGGCTCCAAGGTCCTCATTTCCGACGCACTGCTTCTAGGCAGCAACCAGAAGGCCATGGACGGACTTAAGAACATAGAGCAGGATGAGTATCTCAAGGCCTTTGAGGTACTGCCAATCCGCCAGCATGTAAGAATCACGGAAAAGGGTACAGGCGCAGACCATGGCAAGTTCGACGAACAGGTTGTGTATAAAGGCACCCGATTCGTCTTCGAGATGGAACTCCTCTCTGAAACGAAGGATGACGAGAATATGCAGAACATTCTGAACACCATCTCCTCTCCTACCTTCAGAGTCGGCAGCGGAACGAGAAACGGCTTCGGAAGCATGAAGGTCGTGAGCTTGAAGTACGCAAGCTATGACCTGACTCAGGAAAAGGACCTCGATGCCTACCTGAAAAAGTCATCATCGCTGGAAGAGGACTGGAATGAGGCCATCGAGAAGAAGCCAAGCGAACTGCAGGGGGCTGACTGGATCAAATATACCCTCACTCTCAAGCCTTTGAACTTCTTCCTGTTCTCATCAGGATTCGGAGACGAAGATGCCGATATGACACCCGTCAAGGAAAACTATGTGGACTGGTCAACCGGCAAGCCAGAAATCAAGGAGGCCAAGAGCCTGATACCGGCAACATCCGTCAAAGGAGCCATTTCACACCGTACAGCCTACCACTGGAACCGCCTCACGAAGCACTTTGTGGACAACGCAGAGGCTATCGCAAGCGACAGAAACAAGGCATGCCTGGATATCTTCGGCACCACACTGGACGAAGGAGACATCAAACCATCCAGAGGAAAGGCCATCTTCTCAGATGTCTTCATTGAGAACACGGACTCAAAGGTTCTTCCTCACATCAGGGTAGATAAGTTTACCGGTGGAGTGATGGACGGTGCCCTGTTCCAGGAAAAGGTAAGCACAGCGGAAAACCAGGAACTCGTGGAAGAGATCTGGGTTGAAAAGGAAGCCCTTCAAGACGAAGATGTCAGAAAGGCATTCGAGAAAGCCCTCCAGGACATCTGCGACGGCCTCCTGCCACTGGGCGGTGGTACCAACAGAGGAAATGGTATATTCATCGGAACACTTAACATACAAGAGTAAGCATGGAACATCAGATAAAAAATGCAAAATATGAAGGCTACCTCTGGCAAAGCGACCAGAGCAAGCCAAGAATCATAGGAGAAGGAGAACCTCTTTCTCTTACCCTTACAGACGGCGAGAATCCTTTCGTCGTAGAGGGACTGCTGTGGAACCCGGAAGAAAACACTTCTATCCAGATCCGTTATGTGGATGGAAATTACTTCGTAACAACATACGAGGTAAAGCAGGAAGAACTGGATGGCTCTGCCACCACAACTCCGGTTACCTACCTGCCACACCGTCTTCCTGGCGTGAAGGCACTAAAGTTCCTGCGCCAGTGGGAAGAGGTGAAGGATGAGCTTTGTGAAAACATGCCTACCCTTCAGCTCAAGGCAAACATATTCGTTGGATTTGAAAAATAATGGAGGAACTGCAAAATGAAAATTACAGCACCCTATAATTTCGTGCCACTCAATGAAAAGGTGTTCTACCCTTCCTGGAGTGAGCAGGTAACTCAGGACTTGCCATTCTCAGACTCAGAGGATGGAGTGATCGAGGTGAAAATCAAGAACGTATCTCCTCTCTTCACACGCGACGGTGCACTGAATGAGCACTCTGCTCATATCATGGGTAAGGACGGAAAACGCCACTACTTCATCCCAGGCACCACCATCAAGGGAATGTTGCGTGAAATCATAGAAATCATGTCCTTCGGCAAGATGCAGGAGGACAAGGACTTCCAGAACAGATGGTTTGGCTATCGTGATGTGGCCAACAGAATGAATAAGGCTAAAAGCGCCGAATACCTCAATAAGGTAAATAATGCCATACCAGGCTGGCTCTCAAAGGAAGGTGAAAGATATTTCTTCACCCCATGCGATGGACAACTGGAAAAGATCAATAGCATAGAAGTAGGCTTGAATTTCCCAGGATATAAACCAAATGGCTCTGTCTGGGAAACCAATGTTTCAGTAGGCTCGGATTCCAACCATTATCCTACCTATCCTGAGAGAGAAAAAGATGGAATAAGCTACCGAATCGTCTGCACAGGACTCATGCAAGGCAAGAAACATGAACTGCTGTTCCCTTCAGACAGAGGTGAGAGCATCCCTTTAAGCGAAGAAACCATCAGAGCCTTCAAGAGTATCTATGAAGGAACTCCAGATTTCGCCAAGGAAAAAGAAGGAAAAGGCTGTTTCCTAATGGCTCTTGAAAAGGGTTATGAAATACCGGTATTCTATCTCAAGATGCAAAATGGTCAGGAGATCCTCGGTATGTCCAGAATGTTCAAACTCCCATTCAGAAACAATGTACGCCAACAGGTAGAAATCCTGCAAAAGACCGACAAGACCAGACACGACCTGGGAGAAACCCTGTTTGGTTACACTGGTGACGACAACCTGAAAGGAAGAGTGCAAATCAGCCATGCCTTCATGGAGGGAACAGTAGAGGACTCTGAGCTTATAGAGACAAAGGGAATTCTGGGAACCCCTAAGGCCTCCTACTATCCTCTGTATCTGAAGCAACAGCATTCACCATACAAGACCTATGATGAAAACGAGGGTATCGCAGGAAGAAAGCTATATAGAATCCATTCTGAGGGAACCACCACCCAGCTTCCACAAGGTGAAAACAAGAATGTGGGAACAACATTCAAGGCCCTTCCTGCCGGACAAACCTTTACACTCAGAATTTCCTTTCACAATACAAGAGAAGCTGAGATTGGAGCTATATTGGCTGCCCTGACGTTCAATATGACTCCAGATGTATTCTTCAACCTGGGTATGGCCAAGGCTTTTGGCTTCGGCAAATGCCACATCAATAAGGAAGACATCACCCTTCGCGGCTTTAGCCAGGACATGAACTACTATATGCAGCGCTTTGAAGAAATGATGTCGGTGTTCACTTATGAGAACTACCAGCAATTGTGGGCACAAACCGAAAGCATCACCCAACTCGTCAATATCCTCAGTGAACATACAGACGAAGAAGTCAGAATGATGGAGATGAAAGAGTATGGAGACAGCAAGTTCGAGAAGAAGAATCCTTTCAACAAAATCCAGGAAAAAGGTACACCAATCCACTCATGGCTCACGGATGAAGACAAGGATAAGATCAGAGACCTTGCACTCAAGGCTAAAGGTGAAAGAGCAGAAAAAGAAGCCCGCAGATCACTCTCTGAGCAATATGCTCTCGCCAAGAGCTGTGTAGAAGCTAAGGATTTCCAAAAGGCAAAGAAACTCTATAACGACATCATGGATGAACTTCTCAAAAAAGGAATTAACATCCAGGAAGAACGTAAAATCGTTGCCGATATCGATGAACAGATTGACAAGCAGGAAGAAGAGAAAAAGCAACAAGCCGAAAAAGCAGCCCAAGAAGCTAAAGAAAAGGAACATGCTGCTGGTCTTGGCACCACCCTTGATAAACTCGCAGGAGATGGCGTAAACTATAGTATCAAGGACTTCAAGGTATGCTTCCAGAAGGTGGAAAAATGGCTGAAAGACTTCAAGACATCACAGCTCAACGAATCCGATAGCAACGACCTCTTCAATACCTCAATGCGCTTGCTGCAGGATCCATCCAAGAAGGAAGTGAAGGAACTTGCCAAGCCATTTGACAAGAGTGGTATCTGGAGAAAGCTGACCGGTTTTCTAGGAGAAGACAAGGCCAAGGAACTCTATGATTCCTACCAGAAGTAAGAACATAAAGATCCTGCTTTAGGAAATTTAAACAAGACTAGAAAGGTCCAAACAGGCCTGAACTGAATATAAGAATATCACAATAGTAAAATCAATCCCATACCAAGGCAACCAACCTTGATATGGGATTTTTTCATGTAACAGATAACCCTACCAATGAACCAAAATAACCTATGAATAACTCACAAACAAATGATTCTAACCCCAGATGTGATGGAAGATGGTCTCGTACACATGGTATATGCTGACGAGGTTTCCGGAAATGTTTTAATCCTTATTGTAGTGGACAAAGGTCTCGTACTTTTTTTTATAAATTTCTTTGTATTTTTTGTAATGTGTTTTAATCCTTATTGTAGTGGACAAAGGTCTCGTACCTACTAGGTACCACACGTGCATCTGTCAGCATGATGGTGTCTTAATCCTTATTGTAGTGGACAATGGTCTCGTACAGCGAACAGAGACGGTAAAATTAGTAAATTCTTGGTGTCTTAATCCTTATTGTAATGGACAATGGTCTCGTACGCAAATGATAATAAATGTATAACTTAAATTATAGGAGTCTTAATCCTTATTGTAGTGGACAATGGTATCGTACCTGTAGCTTACATACAATGTGCACCAACTGACATAAGTCTTAATCCTTGTTGTAGTGGACAATGGTATCGTACTAGTGAAAGTAAGCGTTCTACTGCTAATAAAAGTATGTCTTAATCCTTGTTGTAGTGGACGATGGTCTCGTACTGTATCACGCATTGATGTGAAGAAGAATCCTAAGACAGTCTTAATCCTTATTGTAGTGGACAATGGTCTCGTACCGTGCATCTGTTAGTATGATGGTAAAGCGTGAAGGAGTCTTAATCCTTATTGTAGTGGACAATGGTCTCGTACATTATATTCAAAATGGAAACAACAATTATTTCTGCAACCGTCTTAATCCTTATTGTAGTGGACAATGGTCTCGTACAATTATGAAAACTACTATTCTTTCCGCAAGCGTTAGTCTTAATCCTTATTGTAGTGGACAATGGTCTCGTACGTATAGAATGAGAAACTATACTCATAGAGAAATCCGTCTTAATCCTTATTGTAGTGGACAATGGTCTCGTACGCTAACGTATTGATTGAAGGAGTTGAAGGTGCGAGAAGTCTTAATCCTTATTGTAGTGGACAATGGTCTCGTACTAATATTTAAAATTAAAAAGATTATGAGAATTTCAGGTCTTAATCCTTATTGTAGTGGACAATGGTCTCGTACTACGGGAAATTTCTGAAAACCATATTGAATTTACCGTCTTAATCCTTATTGTAGTGGACAATGGTCTCGTACTTATAATTATTTAAATTTTTATTATTATGACTAGTGTCTTAATCCTTATTGTAGTGGACAATGGTCTCGTACATATTCAAGATAGACCTAATACTATTGCAATTTATGTAGTCTTAATCCTTATTGTAGTGGACAATGGTCTCGTACGCTGATGGTTCTAAAGCAGTGACTAAAGGAGAACGATGTCTTAATCCTTATTGTAGTGGACAATGGTCTCGTACATAAAAGTTTAATTTAAAAAATAGGAGAACTATATGTCTTAATCCTTATTGTAGTGGACAATGGTCTCGTACTTGGCGTGATTTGTTCCTCGGAGCAAAGATTACGTGTCTTAATCCTTATTGTAGTGGACAATGGTCTCGTACTTAAAGTCATTTATATTTATGAAAACTACTATTCTTTGTCTTAATCCTTATTGTAGTGGACAATGGTCTCGTACTTAACAATTTTAAAACAAAAAATTATGGCAAAAGTAGTCTTAATCCTTATTGTAGTGGACAATGGTCTCGTACCAGCTGAAAAGCCAGCTGAGAAACCAGCTAAAAAGGTCTTAATCCTTATTGTAGTGGACAATGGTCTCGTACTCAACCTTACAAGACATTATTGATTATCAATAAGTTAAAGAACTTCACTAAACACATATTCACTTTCCTTAACCGAAAATTAACTATTCTTTAGCGAGTGCAAAGGTACGACTTTTTTTCGAGATATGCAAGCCAATTATTCTTAAATATTTAGCCATTTTTATCCCCCAAAATTTAACTCTGTTAACTAACTAGGGAGACAGAACCCTAAAGACAAACGACAAGACCACCCCCAAACCACTATTCAGCACTAACAAACATCAGAAAAAGAAGGCTGTCTCCTACCATTAACCATGAATCCTACATATCCATCACTTCCCTCCATTAGAGATTCTAACGACAACAAGAAAAGTGATGAACGAATAATCCTCACCCGAAATAATAAGGTGTAAAAATCAACCTCTAACCAACAAAATCCTAGAAAATCGAGTCAGTGAAATACAATTTCAAAATCCCGATTTATCTTTGCACACAGAAATCAAAACCATAAACATATGGAGATCGTATTAAATTCATACGGTGCTAAACTTAGCATCAACAATGGAGCTTTCATGCTCAACAATTCAACAGGAAGCCATCGCATACCTGTTAAAGATGTGGATTCCATCTTTGTAGCCAAGAGTGCCGTACTCACATCCGACGCCTTGATACTTGCCATTGAAAATGACATCAGGGTCACGTTGGCCGACAAAGGTGGCAATGTAATGGGCTGTGTATGGAGCCACAAATATGGTTCCATCTCCACCATCAGAAAAGGACAACTGATATTCACGGCATCACAGGATGCAGTGGAATGGATCAAAAAGGTCATCATCCAAAAGATGCAAAACCAACTGGCCCTGCTCCTCATGCTGCAGGTAGATACAGGGCAGAAGGAACTCATCGTTGAGGAAGCTGGCAACAAAATCAGCAAACTCATCGCAAAGGTAGATGCCCTAGAAGGATTCACGGTAAGAGAAATCGCCAATAACCTCAGAGCCTATGAAGGCAATGCCTCCAAGGAATACTTCCGGGCATTGAACCAATTCATACCTGAGAAATACCGGTTCAAGGAGCGCTCACAACATCCGGCTATAGATGTTGCCAACGCCATGCTCAACTACGGATACGGCATCCTGTATGGAAAAATTGAGAATGCCCTCATACGCTGCGGCATAGATCCCTATATAGGCATTCTCCACAGAGACGAGTATGGAAGACCCGTCCTTTCCTATGATATGATAGAACTCTACAGGGTATGGATAGACTATATCGTCTATTCCCTGCTGGCCCAGAACATCATAACAGAGGACTACTACTCCCGAGACGAAAGAGGAGCAGTATGGCTGGAAGCCCTGGGAAGAAGAGTCATCATCCAGTCAGTCAATGACTACCTCTCAGAGAATGAATCCATCAAGGGAATGACCAGAAGCAGAGAAACCCATATATTTCTCCATATACAAAAATTCGCACAACAATTAAAACATTATTAGTATGAAAGAGCAGACTGTATCATTGGGAACCAAGATCGTGGCTGCCAATGAAAAATTGACATCTATCAACATGATAGACCTATTCGAGATGATAGCTCACCCAGAGCCATCACTCAGAAATCAGACAGAAGTCCTGCGCAGTATCCAGCGCATGGACAGTGCCAAATACAACCTGATGAAAAAATCACTCCCCTACTTTGTCTGCGCCAACTTTGACCCAGACTACAGAAGAAAGGAAAACTTCACATCAGTTTCTTCATTTGTCCTGGACATAGACCATGTGGACGAGAAGAGCATCCATCTGGATGAGCTGAAAGCAGAACTGGCAAAAGACGAGCGCATCGCCATGATGTTCACCTCTCCTAGCGGCTGTGGCTTAAAACTCATCTTTCTGCTCGACAAACCATGCCTGGATGAAAACATCTATTCATCATTCTACAAGCAGTTCGCCTGGGACTTCGCCAAGGAACATCAGCTGGAAACATTCATTGACCTCAAAACCAATGACGTGACCAGAGCCTGCTTCATTCCTGCGGACGACCATGCCATCCTTAACATGACAGCCACACCTGTCAACTTGGAGAACTATGTGGATCTGGATTGCGTAGACCTGTTCATCAAGGAAGACAAGATGCCAAGCATCAGCCAAGAGAAACAAATGCAGGACCTGGAACCAGTAGAAAAGAATCTGGATCCTGACCGGGAAACCATGAACAGGATCAAAGAAAGACTTGAACTGAGCCAAAAGAAGAAACTGCCCCAGGAAGTTCGCCCTATCTATGTTCCCGAGGAAATCACCAACATAGTTACTGACCTGAAGCAATCCATAGAAGAAACAGGAGTAGAGCTGTATGATACCAGAAACATCCAGTACGGCATCAAACTCATGTTCCGTACCCATCAACTGAAAGCAGAAATCAACCTGTTCTTCGGGCACAAGGGATACTCGGTGGTAGAATCTCCCAAGAGAGGAACCTCCATGCAACTCAATGGCATGATGGCGCAACTGGTGAATGATTACATACAAACGCTAAGATGTACCTCATGAAAGGAAACCATCTCATCGAAACCAGACTGATTGGCCAAGCCGGTTTATCCGGCACAGGCTCCATCGGTAGAGTAACGGGGAACTTAGACGAGCTCCCCACCCTACCGGAAAGAATCAGACAGATACTGAACATCATCTCTTCAGCAGAAAGGAAACCAGGATATATGATATGCTTCATCATGTACGACATCACCAGCAACAAGGTCAGAACATTGATAGCAAAATTCCTACTGAAAAAAGGATGTACAAGGGTCCAGAAGTCCATCTTCATGACAGACATGCCATCTGATGAAGTGCAAGACATAGCCCAAAAACTAACAGAGATTCAGAAGATGTATGACAACAACGACAGCATTCTGATTGTCCCTTTGTCTGAGGACTATGCCAGAGCCATGAAGATCATTGGTCAGGATGTAGATATCGACCTTATCCTGCATTCCAAAAACACCCTGTTTTTCTAGGCTTAAAACACAAAATCAAGGAAAAATGAGCCATCGAAATGTCATTTCACGATGTTCAAGTACCTTTGCACCCGAAATAAAACGAAAACTATTTCTCCCCACTTCTGTAGGAGGATAGCAGTGCATAAAATATAAAAGTAAACAACGAAAAAACAAGAGAACAATGAAATTCATCAATTTAACACCCCACACCATCACCCTGAATGATGGCACAAGCTTCCCTACGGAAGGAAATGCAAGAGTAACAGATACCTATACCGAATTCAACACAAGCGGTGTCTGCAAGGTCAAGCACGGAGAAATCGAAGGTCTCCCGGAGTCAGAAGCCCACAACACACCTTCATCGTATCGGCCATGGTACTGGCAGCAGCAAAGGAAAAAGGCAGAGAAGATGTGGTAGCCCCTGCTACCGGACACCCAGAGTGCAAAAGAGAAAACGGCTTCATCGTCTCTGTCCCTGGATTCGTTCACTAAACAGTGCCACAGGCTCATATAATAAGGTATGGAAGACCCTCCCAACTGACAAAATCAAGGAAAATTGAGCCATGGAAATATCATTTCACGAAATTCCGCTACCTTTGCACCCAGAAAACCAAAGCCGCTATGGTTAAGTAAGTTAGCGGCATTAAAGTTAGATTAAAACCCAGAAATATGAGCAGAAGAAGAAAAAGAAGACACTCAAACAACGAGAATGAGGTTATCGGAAAACTCGCAGGCGTAGCAGTAGCTACCATCGTCACGAAAGTAGTAACAGAAGTACTCCTTAAACTGTAGAAGACGATGAGAAGAGCCAATAAATCACCTCCAACGGGCATACACTCATTCCTGCAAACAAGATGAGTGACAACCGGGATAGTACCCATCAACGATAGTATAAACACAAATAGAATTCAATATGTTCGAAGAAATTTTTAAAACCATCGCAGACATTCTATCTGGTGACAAACCAGACCCAGATGTCCTGGGACCAGAAGACATCGAGAGAATTCTCGGAAAGAGAAGAAAATCAAAGTAATAACCCATAAAAATAAAAGAAAATGAACAATTACAACTTATCAAAGGAGACATCAGACTCCATAGGAAAGCTCGTCGGCGCTGTCGCTGGTGCCATCGTAACCAAACTCGTCATTGACTGGCTTAATGATAAGTAGGAAAACACCTACCACCGTCACAAAAGACACAGATAAGACAGCCTGGCTACCGAAGAATCGCAGGATATTATGATCCTGCCTATCATTAAAAGACTACTGGGAGTGGCATTGACCACAATCCCCATTCCCAGTAGCTTCTTCTAAAAAGTAATATTATTCAAACCAAGTAAACGTATAACAAGTAAACATAGAAATAGTATGATTACAGTAAGATCAAAACAAGAATTAGAAAAGGCCATCAAGCAAGAGACCTCAGAAATCAAGGTTGTTGGTTCCTATGCCAAGACCTTGGCAAAGAAGGCAAAGAATAAAAGAACTTCATCACAGGCAGCAGCTGGCGGAGCTATCCTAACGGGGCTACTTGGCATTGGCTGCCTCGTTGCCGCTCCCTTCACTGCAGGAACTTCCCTCCTGGGCGGAGGAATCGTCGCATCAGCCATAGGAGCAGGTGCAGTAGGACTAACCATAGGAACCATCACCATAACAACCACCGAGCTGGCCTTCCTGTGCGGCACTGCATTGGCTGCACTAGCACTAAAACAGGGATACAACGTCAAAATCACCAACGAAAACGGAAAACCTGTGGTCATCTTCACCAAGTAAAGGGATGTAAAAGAGCATTTGCCTGGATTCTACTCCAGCGCAAATGCTCTTACCAAAACAAGAAACGAACCTCTTACGAGGCAAATGTCAAATCATATATAATTAAGGTAAACAACAATGAAATTCATCAACTTAACACCCCACACCATCACCCTGAATGATGGCACAAGCTTCCCTACGGAAGGAAATGCAAGAGTAACAGATACCTATACCGAATTCAACACAAGCGGTGTCTGCAAGGTCAAGCACGGAGAAATCGAAGGTCTCCCGGAGTCAGAAGCCCACAACACACCTTCATCGTATCGGCCATGGTACTGGCAGCAGCAAAGGAAAAAGGCAGAGAAGATGTGGTAGCCCCTGCTACCGGACACCCTGAGTGCAAAAGAGAAAACGGCTTCATCGTCTCTGTCCCTGGATTCGTCCACTAGACAATGCCACAGGCGCATATAATAAGGTATGGTAGACCCTCTCAACCGACAAAATCAAGGAAAATTGAGTCAGTGAAATATAGTTTCACCGAGTTTCACTAAATTTGCACCCAGAAAACCAAAGCCGCTATGGTTAAGTAAGTTAGCGACATTAGAGATAATAATAAATTTCAAACATTATGACAATTTTAAGTATTATCATCGGGATCATCATCCTACTGGATGTATTGACATTCCTGGTAAAAGCTACCGGCAATGCAAGTAACTTCATGTGGTACCTCTGCCGCCCACTCTGGGGTATCCTCGGCAATGGAGTGTATCAGAACATCTCCATGTTCATCGGTCTCCTCATCCGCTTGGCAGAAGCCGTCGTACTCACACACATCGTAGAAAACCTCTTCAGACAGTTAGTAGCATGAGCAAAGTCACCATTCCAAGCAGGGCTTCCTACCAGGTTAGGAACCCTGCATCAGAAGAAAGTCCCTTCCAAGAAGCAGACTGGGCCCCAATCAATGCCCATCAGGTATATCAAGCCTTGAAAAGAATGCAATGCAGAAATCACCAGGCAACATCAGCCTATAAATGCAAAGGTTTGGGAGCCCCATACAAGACAAGCCAGCAACAGGAAAACTGGCTAGAAGCAATCATCAATCATTTCAATCAAAATACAAATATTCAGTTAAAACATATCAAGACTATGTGCAAATTCAACAAATTCAATGGTAAAGTTACCAACTACTACAGCAACATGTATGTCATCGAAGTAGATGACAAGACTATCTACATCCCGTTCAGCGTAATGCATAAATTCCCGGCATTTCCACAATCCATGATGGAAGATGGTCACCTCAAGATCGGCGTAACAGTCATCATGGTGAAAAAAGACGAGAAGACATACTACCCTGACCATGAAACCTACGGAGTCAACAACAATCAGGAACATAAGCTGAACATCGATGGTACTTACCTGCTCAAAGATACAAAAGCGTATAAGCAGTCCAACAGCCTTCCAGAACTGATGGCTCAACTCAACACACAGCTGCCTTCCCTCCAGGAGGACCTGAGATTGGAAACGCTGAAAGTAATCTCAGCTACCAACATGACAGAGGAGCAAAAGGTAGAGAAACTTACATCCATGGTAGACTTCCCATTGGACTTCGTAGAGTCACAGACCCTGGAAAAGAAGGCAAGCCTGTTCTATGCACCGGGCAATACCAAGGATGACAGAGCACAACTCAAGGAGATCGTAGAGTCTATCGTTGCCATGTGCAATAGCGAGGAACAGAAACAATGCCAACTCATCGTAGGAGTGAACGACAAGACCAACAAGACTTGCAAACTCCAGGATGAAATCGCCTCCAACTATCCACAGATGGCCAACCTCGACCAGTTCCAGAATACCCTGCTGGTTCCATTCATCAAGTCATACACCTACGACAATGCCCTACTCATGTCATCCCTCAAATACAACTGGTACAACTACAATGGTGACCTAATCCTCATCATAGACATCAACTACCACGGAGATCCTATCATCTGCAAAGGTGGCAGACTCCCCTACCGATGCGACTCCGCCAAAATGATTGCAGAAGGAGTAGACCTGGTAAACATGGTCAAGAAGCTGACAAGAAATGCCGCATAACATCTAAGGAGGACAGTCCCCCAAAGGCTGTCCTCTGATAATCAGATGAAAAATACCATCAAAGTTCATTCGGAAATAAAACAACTACAGAAAGAAGAAGATAACAAAAATGAAGAGAAATATGAAAAAGTCATTTTTAACAGCAATCGCTAAGCTGCGTGGAGAAAGTGATGCAGATATACAAGGAATCTTCTAGGAGAAGACCGGTATTGATTTATGCAAAATACAAATAAAAAAGAATATTGTATGAAGAAGTTATTGCTGTTTATAGCTGGAATCTCAATCCTGTTGTTAGCAGGTTGTTCCAATGGAAATCAGAGTCATGGCAATGAGGGAATGGGAGACAGCCTCCCTGCTGATCCTCCATTGGGTTATGTCATAGAGATAAAGCCTTTGGGAAATTTCTCACATCAGGAGGCAGAACAGTTGAGAGAAGAACTCGTGAAGCAATTGGGTATCATTTTCAATAAGGTACCAAAGGCTGAGTTGGAGGCTTCTGTATTTGTCGGAGACAAGAAAGAAATACCTGCCTCATGTCTCTACAAACCAAGAAACAGGTATTGGGCTGGGGGAATCCTGAAAATGTTGCATGAAGAGCATGGAGGTAATGATGAAATCGTAACGATTGGTTTGACGCATCGAGACATCTCTACTTCTATTCATGGACAATACAACTATGGAATCATGGGATTGAGTTTCCGGCCAGGTGACGCCTGTGTGGTTTCAACCTTCCGATTGAAACGAAAGGATGACTTATGGAAAGTAACAATCCATGAATTCCTGCATTCTCGCGGTTTGCCGCATTGCAAGAAGGATGATTTAAAGTGCCTGATGCAGGATGCCCATGGCAAGAATACTTTCTACATGAAAAACGGACTGTGCCAAGATTGCCAAAAGTCATTGAAAAACATCATTGACAATTAATGAGAGTCCAAACCAACCAAGATTTTGCTTATAATTTTGTCGCAGGAGTTCCATAATAACCATACAGAACCCAAAATACAAAGTAAACTATCATAACTATACATTCAACTATCTAAGAACTGATAAAGTCTATTCTTAGGGTATGCCCCATTTGGGTGTACCCTATAGAATAGACTGCTCAAAAGCAAGCATATCAAAAACAAAAAATCCCCACTGAAACAATCACTCCATATCCATGAAAGGACCTCAACCAAGTGAAAAATAAAGAACATTTGGCCAGATGTAAGAGTATGAACACTACACCTACTTAGTTGAGAAGTGACACAGCTCTTTCCCAAACCAAAGATAGAAAGGCTGATGTAAGCAACAAGGTTAGTGCTCGTTTGCCACTATGCAAGTATATCCTACATTTAGTCGTACACACTTGGGAGCAACCTTTCTTTAATGCAGTTGGCACTTCTCAGTCAGCCCAATTCCGACCAATATCCAACTGCTATGCAAAACATTGGTGGTAAAAATGAGAACGTCTATGACCCTCTCCCTCTATCCAACGTTTTTGGTTTATAACAATTGATCAATGCATTTTATAGTGCACCATCAATAATAAAATACATAGGTACTATCAAACAGAGATTATCCCTTGTTGTTGTGGACAATGGTCTAGTACCAACTCTTGATCATCATTATCCTGGGGCTACCAGTCTTAATCCTTATTGTAGTGGACGATGGTCTCGTACATTATGTTGACAGCAACAGACATCACTATTGATGGTGTCTTAATCCTTATTGTAGTGGACGATGGTCTCGTACTAAAGGTAGAGAAATTGTAAGTAATTATATTACTGCGTCTTAATCCTTATTGTAGTGGACGATGGTCTCGTACTTGTAAGATGTTTCACTAAAAATAACAAAACACAAACAGTCTTAATCCTTATTGTAGTGGACGATGGTCTCGTACTCATATAAATCGTAGCGATTTGTAGGTATAACATTAGTCTTAATCCTTATTGTAGTGGACGATGGTCTCGTACCTCAGTATAACAATGCTAAGCGATTTAGTAATATTCGGTCTTAATCCTTATTGTAGTGGACGATGGTCTCGTACATAAGTTAGTTGACCTCGAAACTTTAGAGTTCTACAATGTCTTAATCCTTATTGTAGTGGACGATGGTCTCGTACGATAGCTGACGCCACAAACCAAACAACCAACATCAGGTCTTAATCCTTATTGTAGTGGACGATGGTCTCGTACACAATTAAGATTATGGCACAGATTACAGTAGGTAAGTCTTAATCCTTATTGTAGTGGACGATGGTCTCGTACTCGACCTTATAAGACATTATTGATTATCAATAAGTTAAAGAGCTTTACTAAAGAAATATTCACCTTTCTTAACCGAAAATTAACTATTTCTTAGCGGGTGCTAAGGTACGACTTTTTTCTGAGATATGCAAGCCAATTATTCTTAAATATTTAGCCATTTTCTGCCCAAAAATTAAGCTCCATTAACCATTGTACGTTCTTCGCTATAGACTACAAATTCAACAATCAACTAAAAGAAACGCCAAACAATAAGTAAGTCGCCAAGAAGAGCATGAAAAACTTACTCAAAATTTACTATTTAGAAACTTTACACAAGGTCCGAAACCCCATATTTATCCAACTCAAAAACTAAAAAGTCCAAGAAATAAAATGCATGATTCATGTATATAAAAGGTAGAGAAAGTATGCCAAAACAACAAAACACAAGAAAAATGAGCCAGTGAAATATCTTTTCACTATATACCCTTACCTTTGCACCCAGAAAACCAAAGCACCTATGGTTAAAGTTAGGAGCACAACAAAAGAATAAAGACTATGAATACAATGATCAAGAACATTTTAACTAGTTGGGAATCTTCCCTTATCCGCTTCCAAAAGATTGACTGCTGGAATTACTCTGAGAATCTGGCAACATTGGGATGGTACCTACATAACAATGACTGTACAATAGAAGAGTACTACCTGATCAAGTACATCAGAGACAGCATCATCGGAGTGAACTTCAACGTCAAGAGCGTACTCAATGCCATCCAAAAGCTCATGAACCTGGAAGCAGCAAAAGAGAAAGACCTCACAACCATGCTAGTAAAAATGGATGGAAACAGAGTTGTCCTGAATGGTCAGGATGTACGCTTCAAGAAAGAGACCGAGAAAATCTTCAAGGAGAAGCTCAAGTTCAAGAAAGGAATGCTGCTCCGAAACTTCGACATTGAGACGGAAGCTCCACATGACTCCAAAAAGGTAAGACGCATCGTGGAGAAGAGAATGTGCCAGGCCTATCACCGGATGCACAAGAAGGATGAAGGCTACAAAACCAGCAACAGAGAGAAGTACTGGATGTACAGAGCTACCGCCTTCCAACTGTACAACATCGGACAGAAGGAAAAGACTAGAAACACAAGAAGAGGCGAATCCACCCACTGGAAATGGAAGAAAGATCCTATCACCAATGAATTAGTCCTCAAGAAGAAGATGGGGTACAAAAACGAAGAATCTGCACAAAAGGCTATAGCCCAATGGAAGATTAATCATCCAAAGGATTCCAGGGAAATATCAGCCTACAAATGTAACTACTGCAACAAGTGGCATATCGGGCACAAATCCAAATTTCAGAATCATCCAGCTATAGACTCCATGATTCCGCAAATGAATGTATGCAGTTAAAACATCAACAACAAAAATGAAGAGAAATATGAAAAAATCATTATTGATAGCAATCGCAATGCTCGCTATAACTGTATTCACTGCTTGCACTGCTAAACAACTTCCAGAAAGCACCATCAATCTTCAGTTGCAGAACTCTGTTGACAGCATTGTAAAGCAGGATATGAAGGAGTTTGCTGCTCAAGAAGGTATGGTAATAGTCATGGAGACCTCCACAGGTAATCTCCGGGCAGTAGTAGGATGGAAGGAAGCTAAAGGGAAAGTAGTAGAAGACACCACCCTACTCTCCAAAGCCCGTGAAACTTTCCTTTTCAGAGGGGTATCCCTGCTTGCAGCTCTGGAAACCGGAAAAGTTACGCTGGACGATATGTTTCATACTTATGCCGGTATTGATGTTATCGGACAGGATACCATCTATGACCATAACTGGCGAAAAGGTGGATATGGAGAACTGACGCTTCTGCAGGGGCTGGCATACAATTCCAGTATTGCCATTGACAAGGCTGTAGATGTGGCTTATCAAAATAAAGATGTTTTCTTGCAAAAGCTACAGCAAATGGGGGAGGCCGTCCGAAAACTTAATTAGGGAAGCAAACAACTGAATTGAGCATT
>OBAH01000951.1_pt1 | contig 18874 bp, 16 predicted proteins | sample 1517491 | NCBI WGS metagenome assembly OBAH01 (sample SAMN04571697, study PRJEB22368) | human gut metagenome | biome: human gut; material: stool | host: Homo sapiens | place: Luxembourg | collected 2012-08-03
CGCTCTCCACCTGCTGCTGATACTGCTTTTGGCAGACAGGCCGGTCCGAATAGACCTGGTAAGACAGTTCTCCGCCCATCAGCGGGTATACGGCCGTTTGCCCATCCAACTGCGCCCTTCGGTCCGTATTGCAGATCAGAGAATAGGTGTGGGACTGTGTGCTGCGTAGCAGATCTACAAACACCCAGAACCGCAGACCGTCGGTGATCAGCGCCCGGCTGACTTCCTGCATTTCCTGTTTGGCGGGGTACACGCCGGCCGTCTCGCCGCGATAGAGCACCAGGCTGCCCTCCGTCTGGAATTTGGTCACCCGCCCTGCATACTGTTCGGGGCAGAAGGGCTCGCCCGCCACCAGACGCTGCCGGACGCTGCTCATATACGCATCGTTTACATCTACGGCATCGGTGTAAAGGCCATCCACCAACAGAACATTGTGGTTGTCCGGCATCAGGTTGCGGTTATATCCATCCTCACAGGTGAAATAATCGCTCCCGCGGGTAAAGATGTAGGAGAGGTTATCCGGATGATGATGGGACAGGGAGAACAATTCGATCCCCTCTTCGTTCCGAATCTTCCAGCCTTCTCTCCACTGCTTGATACCGCCCGGCGGACTGCACTTGATAGTCAGGACTTTGGCATCTCGTTTCCAACTGCTGCGAACCGTCAGTAGACCCAGATCATCGAAGTAGCGCACCAGCGGCAGGTCTGAAAGCTCTTTTTCCGGCACATCGGGTGCATACCACAAGAACTCGAACACCGCTTCCGGCAGAATCCCGGGTTTCACCTTGCTGTTCTGGGCTTCCTCCATCAAAAACTCATCGACCACCAGATTTCCCAACTTTTGTGCGTAGCCATCGCCATATTCTGCGGCAGCCTTATAATACACACAGGCTGTATGAGAACTGTACCGGTCATGGCAGTCCCCATAGTTCAGTTGGCGTTTCAGGTCCGCACAGGACTGATACAGCCGGTAGTAGAAGGTATTTTTGAGATATTCGCTCTTCTGGAACCAGTCTTCGCCCTCCTGTACTTTCAGCAGATGGGCATAGACAAACAGCCACATCCCGCCATAGCGCCAGTAGGTCGCACCCTCATAGTTCGACCCGTCCTCCGGCATCAGCGCGAACACCCGCGCAAAGTCCTCTTTGGCTTCCTGAATGTACTGTGCAGCGGCTTCATCTTCCCCTTGCAGGGCGTAACCCGCAGCGGCGAGACCTGTCATATTGATCCAGTTATGGTTCTGGTAGAAGTTGGTGGACCAACCCTTGCCGTAGGTCTCGCGCCGGTAATCCAGCATGATCTGTGCGTGATGCCGGATTTTGTCCGACACTTTTTTCTGCTCCTCGCTGGAAAGCCAGGGTTTGAGCCAGTCGTACCCAAGTGACAGCCCGAACAGGATCCAGGAAGCAGACAGATCAACATTCACTAAATGTGCGTTGCCCCATTTTTCATAAGAGAGTACGGTGCGGATAAACCGCTTCGCCTGGTGCAGATATTCCTCGTCCCTGCTGAGGCAATAGGCCAGCGCCAGATTGGGGATCGCAATGCCCATATAGGTCGTGCTTTCTTTGGGGTGTTCTTCGGGCAACACCATGGTTTTGTAGCGATCAGCCTGTGCAAGAAGCCTTTGATACTGTTTTTTTCGCTTTCCCGAAATTTCTTTGCGGTAGGGTTCCAAGTCTCCGATAAAAATCAAATGGCTCGCCTCATTTCACTCTTTTGCCTCTTTTTTCTTTTTGCGGTCCCGCAGCTTTGCAGCCAGTTCCGAAAGGACCGTATAGAACAGCAGATACAGTGTTGCAAAGCCAAAAGGTTCTCCTGGAATCAGAACTGTTTCAACCGGGAGTTCCAGCATCTGATTGAGCAGCAAATTCAGGTTCTGATAGGTCAGGTAAACCAAAATTACTGTAATCATGCTGGCGGCTATTTCCACCAAATTCCGAGCTGCCTTTTTTGCACCAGAAATGTTGCGATAGGTGTGGTTTAAAATCTCTCCATTCCGGGTCAGCCGGAACACATTGTAGGCAATCGGGTTATAGACCACGATTGTCACCAGGCCGATCCCGACTCCTAAAAAGAAGATGAAATCAATCGGACTGGAATATCCGCCTACTTGTGTTCCAAAGCCGATCATGAAGTAGCACATTCCCGCCAGCCACCAACGCATCAGCCCGGCTTTCCGGTTGTCCGTGAACCAATTCTTCAGGAACTTCTTCATACCTTTTCGCTCCCAAAATAACGTTTGACTGCATCGACCATCAGCAAAATCCCTGCTGCTCCAAAAGCGGTCATCAGGCCCGCACTGAACAGAATTGCTTTTTGTACCACCGCGACATCCAAGCTGCTCTGAATTTGGATCGCCTGCTGGTAGATACCAACCAGCTGCATCCCCAGAGCGATGGTGCCCACACAGAGCAGCGCGGTCAACACCTCTTCTCGGATTCTTTCTCCGCGGATCTGGGTAGCTTCAAACAGAGTTACAAGACCCAGCAATACAAACAGGAACATGATGAACCCGCAAATTTGATCCTCCAGAAGCAGCAGGGCATTGGTGTGGACATAGGTGAAAATCAGATGCACAATTGCCGCTGCAGCCACCAGCAATTTTGCGGTGATCTGGATCTTAGAGGTTTCTTTACGCATGATTTTCCTCCACCTCTCTGCACAACAGACTCCTGGTTGTCTCTCCATCAAAGAAATGTGCCTTGTCCATGGAGAGACTGACGTAAAACTCCGGATTGATCTTTACGTCGGAGGGGACGCTCAGGACCAGTGAACTGCCTCCAACTATGGCATGAACAATCTGGTACCGGCCCATATACTCCACTTCCTCCAGACGCACCGGGATGGTATTCTCCTGGATACCCTCCGAGACTGCCAGTGCCTCCGGGCGCAAGCCCAGGATAACCTCTTTCCCGATCGAAGAGCGGAGCTTGGCTTTCAGCGCGTCCGGCAGCGAAAGCCGGAAGCTTTCATTTTCAAAGCCGGTTTCACTCAGCTTGCCAGGAATAAAGTTCATCTGTGGTGTGCCGATAAAGCTGGCCACAAAGAGGTTGACCGGAGCGGCGTAAATCTCCTGCGGGGTACCCACCTGCTGGATCACACCCTCTTTCATGACAACGATCCGGTCCGCCATGGTCATGGCTTCGGTCTGATCATGGGTAACATAGATGGTTGTCACTCCAAGGCGCTGCTGCAGCCGTACGATCTCGATTCGGGTGGAATTTCGCAGCTTGGCATCCAGGTTCGACAAGGGTTCGTCCATCAGAAACGCTTTCGCACGGGCCAGCGCCACCCGCTGCTTTTGGCCGCCGGACAGCTGCTTGGGCAGACGGTTCAGATATTCGGTAATTTCAACCGTATCCGCAGCTTCCAGCACTTTATCCAGGATAACCGTGTCCTTTTCGTGCTGGACTTTCATGCTGATGCCCACATTCTCGTAGACCGACATGTTGCTATACAGGGCGTAATCCTGAAAGACGATCGCAATATCACGCTCTACCGGGGGGCATTTGTTAACGACTTTTCCATCCAGGATCACTTCTCCCGAACTGATTTGCTCCAGACCGCCCAGCATTCGGAGAACCGTGGATTTTCCGCACCCGGAGGGGCCGACAAACACGATAAATTCCCCTTCATCAATGGTAAGGTTAAAGTCGTGAATGGCATGGAAGCCATTTGGGTAAATCTTATTAACGTTTTTGAATTGAATTTTTCCCATTTGCTCTACACGCCTCCGATTTTATGAACCAATACACTCGAGCTTCTGTAGGAGGGCCTTGCGCTTTTTCGCCTTAATTGTGCTGATTGCTCCTGCAGTGATTAAGAAAACGAAGCCGATCAGGTTGGAAACAAGCAGAATCGTCTCGTGTGCATAGGGTTGGAGAAATACCGGCACAATCAAGAACTGCCTCACAAGGAAGTACACACCAACGGCCAGTGTAATAACGGCCCATTGCAAACTGTACACATTGATCTTCACTGCACAGGTAAATATCAGGAACAGCACAAAGATATTCATGATGACTGTTAAACCCATCCAGAAATTAACGGGCATCGAATCCAAAATCGTGGTGACATATACAAACTCGGCAATGATCGCCAGGAGCGTCAGGGTGTAAGAATAGCCGTTCGTTCTATAAAGCGTCACATAGGTTTTCTTTTCTTCGGGAGGAATGGATTTCAGCATACTCAGACACCCTCCTTTTTCAAGCGGACAAATGTCAAATGGCTCGCAGTCAAATCGATCGCCAATGCGCCGCACACCAAGATGTAAAGTGCGTTAAACACCACTCCAAGCCGGAATGTTGTAAACTGCAGCTGATAGTTTTCAAGCCCCTCCAGAGACAGGTACTGAAAATCCAATCCCTGATAGTAAACAGAAATTGCTTGTAAATTCATGATCGAGTTGGCTGCGCCATAACAGCAGGCAACCATCAGCAGCAACATTACAACCAATGCAAAACGATCCGGAACACAAGACAGAATCTCCAGAAAAACGATCAGAGCGATCCCGATCACACCCACCAGCGACCAGGCAAAAATCTGGCGGTTAAACGTCTGAAGGATCACGTCGTGGAACATTGCGATTTCTTGGTTCTGCGGCAGTTTCAGTCCAAACAAATCACTATATTCCGTCATAAAGGCCAGGGCAAACAGAAACATTCCGATGGAAGCCAGAATATACAGCACAGAAAGGATCCGCTGCCCTTTGAAAAGTTTTCTCATAAGTTCCTCCTAATTCTGTATTCCAAAGGCCCTGCCCCGAATACAGTTTGCAGAGTTCAGTTTGCGGCCTGCATCGCTGCGTAGGACTGCTGGTAGGTCGCAACATAGTCCGCGAGATTGCGCGCTTCAAACTGTGCCAGATACTCCTCATAATTGGCCGGAATCGTAATTCCCTGCGGGGGATTGTTGCGGGTCTTGTACCGTACGATGTTAAACATCTTTTCCACGACGTCATCTTCCTCCATGGCAGTGGTTTCAGAGATCGTCTCTTTCTGCCGGAGCGTCAGGGAGAAGACCGGCGGAATCATCTTGTAATAATTGGGGTTGTCGCCCTTGGGGCCCTCGCCGGCGTAGGTTGCAAAGGTCGTGGTGGAACCCTGGAGCAGCACCCAGCCCTCAAAGCCGCGCTCGGAAGTATACTGGTACTCAAAGCCGATGTCTTTCTGGTATCCAATGGGGATCAGGCTGCCCATCCAGTCTCGCAAAAAAGTGGACAAGTCACCCTTGGCCACCGCATTGCAGGTGTCCACCATCCACTGGTTAAACTTGGGATAGGAGGTCCCATCCGGACCCTGGTAGCTGCCATTCTCCTCCAAGTTCATCGGCAGGCCGTAGTTCTGGAGCGTGGAACCCTCTTCGGTGAAGAAGTAGTCAAACAGAGCGCAGGCGCGGCGCAGAGTCTTTTCGTCCGTGCAGCCCGCTGCCGAAATTGCCCAGCCGTCGGGTTTGATGGCGCGGCCGTTGTCGATGTAGTACTGCCACACGCCGTTCACCTTGGCGACCGGCGGCAGGATCACCACAACATCGCTGTTCAGAGCGTCCGAAGTGGAGGATGCCAGCCAGTCGAAGGTGATGAAGCCAAAGGAGGGCGCATCGCTGGAATCCGTTCCCCACAGAGTGCTGCGGAAGTTGGTTTTGTTGGTCAGATCATAACAATCGGAGTAGATCAGACCCTCGGCCTCCATATCGGACAGATAGCACAATACATTGTACATTCCTTCGGTGGAATAGGTGTATTGCACATTATTATCCGCATCAATATACCAGCGAGCGGTGTAGGAGTCCGCACTGTGTGCTTTCACGCCATCAAAATAGGTGGCAAGGCGCAGCAGATCCTCACGATAGCTGGACTGGCGGGTGAACATGGGCCAGACAGTATCCGCTCTGCCATCGGTCAGGTAGCCGGGGTTTGCCTTGATGCAGCGCATCAGGGCCACCAGCTCGTCGATGTCGTAGGCAGCCTTCTCACCCAGGAACAGCTCGGAGGGAGAAGCGTAGTCGTAGTTGTCCTTGATGTACTGGATAAAGGTCTTGGTCAGGGTCTCGCCGTTTTTCACCGAGAGAGCATTCTGCAGATCCACAATATTCTGATCCGTCTTTTTGGTAATGGTGACGCCTTCCATGGGAGACACGCTGCCGCCGTTAGCACCATAGCGGGCATTGGCCCCGGCATAGAAGCCCTTGTAATGGCAGGTCAGCTCGGTGGCGGTGTCGTAGGGGGCGTTGTTTACATCCAGCAGCATCACGACCCAGCTCTGGCGGGCGCAGAACGAGCGGGCAAAGTTATTCAGTTCTGCAATGTAGGGGATGTGATAAATGTTGCCGTCATATGCGGTGATTGCACGTCGAACGTCAGGATTCTCGTCCAAATAATTCTGGAAATTGGGCAGGTAACCCTGATTCATCATCTGGCTCAGATTCACAAATTTCCCTTCCGTACCGTAGTACATCAGGTTGTCTGCAATCGATTCGCCTCCAAAAATATTTGCCTCTGCAAAGTTGGTGGTGGAGGCGGTATCGATCATCTCCTTTGACTTCTGATCCTGGGTAGTAACATCAGTGATGGTCACGTTCATCACCTGCTCCAGATGGCTCCACACCGGCTTGAGCATACCGGCGGTGACATTGGTGCCGTCGGGCAGATTCAAGGGAGACTCCTGGTTATAGGTGATGGTCCGGGATTTGTTGCCCACAGCATAGTTGATTTTCAGGGCGATGTTCTCGCTGAGATCCAGCTCAGCCGCCGGGGCCGGCCCACTGCTGGCCTGGGAATTGGCCGTGCTCTGGGCCGCCTGTTCTACGACAGACGAGCCGCAGCCCGCCAGAACTGCCGAAGCAGCGGTCACAGACATGAGCTTTAAAAAATCACTCCGTTTGATTTTCATGTTTTTCTCCTTTTCTTCTGTCAGAATGTTATTCCTTAAAAAGTTATCCTTTTACGCCGCCGACGTTGACGCCCTTGGCAAAATATTTCTGGATATAGGGATAAATGACCAAAACCGGGATGATAGAACAGACGATGATTGCATAGGCCAGGCTGTCTGCTGAATAGGAAAGAACTACCGGAGATTCGTCGTACAACTTCTGGTAGTTTTCGATCAGCTGCCGCAGATAAACCTGGAGGGGCTGCTGGTTCGGGTCGGCCAGGAGCATTCTCGACCAATAGTAACCGTTCCAGCGGCTGATGGCATAGAACAGGGTCACCGTTGCAATACTGGCCGTGGACATGGGCACATAGATCCGGGAGAACAGCTGGAATTCGGTAGCGCCGTCCACCAGGGCAGCCTCTTCGATCTCCTTGGGGATGCTGTCAAAATAGTTCCGCAGAAGGATGATGTTGTAGGCCTGCACGCCAAAGGCAATGATCATGCCCCAGCGGTTGTCCACGTTCATGCTCTTATAGTTCAGATAAAGCGGAATCATGCCTGCGCTGAACCACATGGTGAACACCAGCAAAAAGTTCCATTGACGGCGGAACTTGAGCTTTTTCTTTTGCAGGGCGTAGGCACCGGTCAGAGAGATAAACATACTCCACGCCGTGCCAACCACCGTATAGAACAGGGTGTTTGCATAGGCAATCCAGAAACCCTTGCTGTGGAGCACCATGTCGTAAGCCTGCAGGGTCACATCCTTGGGCAGGAGCACGATGCTCCCGCTCTCGTAGGCCACCCGGCCGCTGATGGAGACGCTGAACGCATACACGATCGGGTAGAGCGTCACGGCTGCAAAGGCGATTACCAGCAGATACGCACATACTTTAAATATTTTTTCGCTTCGGTTGAGAAGGTCCATCTTTCTTTTCCCCCCTTACCACAAAGATGTATCCGAAATATTCCGGCTAATTGTGTTTGCTCCAATCACCAGCGCAAAGGCGATGAGGGAGTTAAACAAGCTAACCGACGCACCAACGCCATAGTTGGCCGAAAGGATACCGATGCGTTGTTCAAAGGTAGACAGAACGTCTGCAGTCACATAGATGTTGGAGTTGTACATCAGCAGGACGCGCTCATAACCGATAGACAGCATGTTGCCGATTCGCATAATCACCATGATAATCAAGGTCGGTGCCATGCCTGGGATCGTGACATACCGCAGCTCCTGGAGCTTATTTGCGCCGTCCACCTTCATAGCTTCATACAAGGTGGGCGAAATACCCATGATAGCGGCAAAATACACGATCGAGCTGTAGCCGCTCTCTTTCCAGATTCCAACAGCAATGTACAGTGGACGGAAATAGTTCGCGTTGGAAAGCAGCGAAACGCCCGGTTCAATGAGGTCCAGCCTCTGGAACAATGCCGCCAGAACGCCTGTAGAGTTTACGCCGCTGTACACCAGCATGATGGTAATGCTGGTGATGGTAACCTCAGACAAAAAGTGGGGCAGATAGGTCGCCGTCTGGGTCAATTTCCGGACAAAACTGTTGCCGATCTCCGCAAACAGGATAGCCAGGATAATCGGCACAGGGAAACCAAATACCAAGCTGTATGCGTTAATTACAAAGGTATTCCGGAACGCCTGCCAAAACTGTGTCTGGTAGACACCCGATACCAGGGTCATAAAGTTTGCAATGCCTTTAAAGTCGCTGTTCCATACGCCCAGGCTGGAATCAAATCGCTTAAATGCGATAAGCAAACCGCCCATCGGCTTATAGGCCCACAGTGCAAACCAGATCACCACCGGCAACAGCAGCACATAGATCTGCCAATCACTGGCCAAAGACTGCAAGAGCTTTTTGCCGTGCGGCTGTCGCATCTTAATTTTAAGTTGATCCATTCTTTGTGTCGTCCTCCTTGTCGTGCGCCCAGAAATACCGCTTGCGATCCGTTTGCGCCAGGCATTTCGGGCAAATTTTTGCTGGGATCCCGCTATCTTACAGTGTCACCGCCTTTCTTCTGTACTGCATTCAACTTTGGCATCAGACTCATTCAAGTACTGAGCAGTTGCTTCATCCAGCCCGCTCCATATTCTTTGTGCAGCACCGCCGCAGCGACCACTAAAGCAAGCAGACCAGTCATGCCGTTGCTGATCATCATCACCAAACCCATTGCCTGGCCGCCCGCAAGCGTTGTACAATGCTGGAAGAACAGGAGAATCGGAATCCGGAAAACAAAGAGTCTTGCGAAATTTACATAGAAGGACAATTTGGTATATCCAAAGGCATACAACAGTGCCATAACTGCCGAATGGATCGCCAAAAATACGTTTGAGATCATTTCGAGAGTAAAGATCTGTGCAATCAGCTCTGCAAAGGCCACATCCCCTTTGGAGAAACTCGCAAGGATCGGATCCAGAAACACCCAAGTCAAAATGAATCCCAAAACGCCCCAGACAAAATCTACTATAAAGACACACCGAAAAATTTTCAGGGCTCGCTGTGGATTTCCATGGCCGATGTTCTGTCGAATCAAAGCAGCCCCGCCATCTCCAATGCTTCCTGCCGGGACCGTAGACAGAGCGCTGACGCTGTTTGAAACGCCCAGCGCACCCACAGTTTGGGTGCCGTAGTTCACGCCAACCGAGTTGACGACCACTTTGCCTGCACTGAAGGAGAATTTTTCGGCGATAACCGGAAGGGAAATGGAAACAATCTTTTTGACGATGTCGTTCTTCAGCCTGACATATCGGAACGACAGACCAAAGACATCTTCAGGGTTACGCAGATTATAAAGGCCGATTGCTGTTACCACCAGGTTGGAAAGTAGGGTGGCCACTCCGATCATGACAATCCCTTGGTGAAGTACCAGAACAAAAAAGGCGGAAAACGAGAACTTGGTAAGTGCCATTGCAAAGTTGATCCGCATGATCTTGGAACCATTCCCACGGGCCTTTTCAATGGCGATATAGACATTATTGAAGAAGGTGAAAAACAGATTCAGCGCAGTGATCCGGTAGTAGTTCAATCCGATTTCCACAAGCTGGGCGGGAGTGTTTGCCAAACGCAGAATAGGCCTAGCCCCCAGGATAAGCCCTGCCACCAGGACAAGGGCAGCGGCTCCGGCCATAAAAAAGGTGGTATTTACGGTGGTTTTTAACCTCTCATACTCCCCAGCTCCATACAAACCCGCAATTAGAATGCCTGCACCGATGGAAAGGCCGGTCCCCACCGAGACGATGGAGTTGTTAAGCTGGTTGAAAAACGACACCGCCGAGACGGATTCAGGGTTGATCTGAGAGGTAATTACAAGATCGAACACCCGAAACAACTCATTGATCAGCTGGAACAGTGCCATGGGCAAACAGACAGAAAGAACTGCCTTGGGTATATTTCCCTCTAAAAAGAATTGCCTTTTTTTAAGTTCTTTTGGATCTACCTGCAAGCCCATGTTGATTCCTCTCTGCATGGGTTCTTAATTAAGAGCCCGGTTCATTTATCGGAGCGATAAAATAGTGGTTCATCCAGAACCACTATTTTATATGATGACTGATGAATCGTTAAGTCTTTGCGGTTCGTATTTAAGAACTAAGTTCCGCATTTTTAGTATATACAAATTCGCCTGATTCTGTCAACCCGGTTTTTCTTTTTCTCGCATTTTGACAAAGATTCAACTTGTGAATTGTGCAACCTGTAGGGGATCATAAGAATCTCACTGAATCTTTTGAGCCTGATCATGGATCTTGGTCTGATACGTCTGCCTGAGTTTCTATGGTATCCTTCAAAACCATTCGTGCACATACGGCACCCCCTCTCTTTAGGCAGGAGTGCTTGACGACAGAACGATATAATGATAATATACATTCTGGATTAAAGTTGATTTGGCCTGGAGGAGGATGTAGTAAATCATGAATCGAACCGTTGAGCGCACTTTGGCAATCCTCAAAATTATTGCCAATAGCGAGCATGGCATTACCCTGCAGGAAATTGCCAATCAAATGGACATGGCAAAAAGCAGTACTTTTGCAATTGTCCATACCCTATTGGAGCTGAACTACATCAGCACGGTTGAAAACAATGATAAAAAATACTGCTTGGGGGTCGAGACTTTTGCGCTCGGGATGAAGTATGCTAACAATCAAAGCCTCGTTCAGCAGTGTGTTATTCATCTCCCTGCGCTGGCTGAAAAATACAACAAGACTGCCTTTCTTGGCATATTGAACGGCTCCAATGTGGTTTATCTTTATAAATATGTCGCAGAAAACGCACGGCTTGCCACCTGCTCCATCGGCTCCAGCAAGCCGGCCCACGCGACAGCTCTTGGCAAAGCGCTGATTGCTTTTCTCCCACCCAAAGCGCAACGCACACTGATTGATAACATAGAACTCACCTCTTATACCGATCAGACCATCTCTTCTAAAGAGGGATTTATTGCACAGTTGGAACAGATTAAAAAGCAGGGTTATGCAACCGAATTTGCTGAATTGGGCCACTTGACTGCGTGTTGCAGTGTTCCGATCCTTGATTCTCAAGGTAACGCTGTAGCTGCAATTTCTCTGGCAGACATCGCTGAATCAAACGAAAACTATCTCCAGATGGCCAATGACCTAAAGGCTGCTGCGGCTGAAATTTCCAAAATTGTGGCCTACACACAAAATTGATTCCCAAATTATAAATCAAAATTCCCGGCTTTCGGTACAGTGGACAGCCTGTTGAGCTATTTGTCTCCGGTGGAACTTCAGTAAAAAACGAACGGTTCTTTTGCTGAGGTTCCATTTTTTATAAATTTAAATTTTTGACCGCTCGGTACTTGCATACAACAGAAAAACGTTACAATAGACTCGTCTTGAATCCACAGTAAGAGATAAAAAATCATTTATATAGATGATTTTCTCTGGCATCCGGTTTGTTTTGTCCTCTAAAATGTCACTTCCTGTATTGAGCTGCGCACAGCAACTCGGAATAAGCTTGTATTCTCCCCAACAGAGTGTGGGCAACATATCCACTGTCTTTCCTGATCAGCAAGGCTTTGCCGCTATCCTCAATAGGATGGTTGGCCTACCATAGCACCTACCGAACCGGATGAAGCATATTGACTTTTATACTATTTCTCGGATGTGACCGGATATACGAGGACAAAAACATGAAAAGGAGATTGATTGAGTACCAACTGAGCCCCGGCAACCAGAACTTGGTTCGCCGCCGACTGTATCTTTGCGCTCCGACCTTATGGCGCAGCTTGCGACTGCGTTGCACTGTGGTCGGAGGGCTGGCTTATGTACTTTGATTCTTACGCCGCCGGCAAACGTATCCAGTACCTGCGCAAGGTCAACGGCATGACGCAGGAGGAGTTGGCAATCAAACTGAATATCAGTGACCGTCATCTCCGTCGAATTGAACGAGGGGAAGAAGCACCGTCGATTGACCTTTTTGTTGAGATTAAGGAGACTTTTCGTACCACGCTGGACTACTTGATTGTAGGACAGTCCCCCTCTGAGGAAGAAGAACTGTTAAGGAAGAAAATCTGTACAAAATTGCATCGTATCGCGCGTAGCTTAGATGCCGTGGCGGACGATTTATAATTACACACGACTGCCCTTCTGGATAGTCGGCTCAAATGAGCTGCTATCTGGAAGGGCTTTTTTCTTTGAAAAAAAGCAAAATCGCATTTTTGAAAATCGTAAAACAAAACAAGACGTAAGTGTGTATGATTTTGTAAAAAACCGGACGTGATGGGTCCGGTTTTAGAGTGAAAAAGCGGACCTGTTACGCCCTAAAAAAGCATTCGGTTTTCAGGTACACTATGGTCACAGCAAGGGCAACACCCCAGACGGGGAGATGCCCGAAGCTGGAAGCCGTACCTTGAAAACTGAATATCATTCCCTCGGACAAAACAATGATACTTCCGTAATTCGCGGCCCGGTCATAAAGAAGGCGGGGTGGCTGAAAAGCCAATGAGAGGATGGGTGCAGTCCCCCTTACCGAGGTGCATTCCAAATCCAACGGGCGTCGAGGACAAATAGGGTGGGACACTTAAAACAAAACTTCAAAGCCCACCACCGGGATTCTTCTGAATCAAGGCAGTGGGCTTTTTCCATACCGAATATGCTCTCGCCTTTATCGGCACACTCCTTTTTCCTGCAAGAGCCGCCTGCCATAAACGGGCGGCTCTTGCTACATATAGAAGGATAGGAGGTCTGATCGCAATCATACCAAAAGACTGGAAATACCTCAGAGGGGACATTTACTATGCGGACATGGAGCCGCACATCGGCTCGGAACAGGGCGGCACCCGCCCGGTAGTCGTTCTTCAAAACGATATAGGAAACCGCTATGCGCCTACCCTTATCGTGGCAACGGTGACTTCTCGCACCGAGAAAAAGAGATATCAGCCCACACACGTTCTGATAGCCCACAATACAGCCTTTGAGAAGCCGTCTGTGGTTCAGCTGGAACAGAACTTCACGATAGACAAAAGCCGCATACAGCGTTTTCTAGGGCGGATTACGCAGAATGAAATGCAGGAGATCGAGAAAGGCGTTGTTTCAAGTCTTGCTCTCGCTGAAATCACATCATAAAGATATATTCTACACTCCATTATAGAGAGGGGAGGAATCTGTTTGGGTGAGGAAAATCTGAATCCCCGTGATGCGTACCGTGTGATGCTCCGGGATTACCCGGACGTGCTGAACATCGACCAGATGTGCGAGATATTGAGCGTCAGCACAAAAACCGGGTATGCACTTCTGAAAAAAGGGAGCGTCCAGCATTTGAAGGTCGGACGCTCCTACCGCATCCCCAAGGCACATCTTTTGACTTATCTCATCGGATTCGCACCCGGTCATGCTGTCCGGGCGTGACATCCTTGCATTCTCTCCTGCCGTTGGGTACACTGATGGTGTCAGCGGCAGAAGTTACATATTCAAGTGGATGCAAAGACAGGAGGAAACACTATGGTAGCAGGGCATCTGCAAGAAAAAAACGACTTCTACTACATCGTTCTGAGTTACAAGGACGCAGACGGAAAGCGAAAGACCAAGTGGGAAGCCACCGGTCTGTCCGTCAAGAGGAACAAGAAGAAAGCCGAGGCTCTTTTGCTGGAACGTCGGCGGAACTTCATGGTTTCCACCGCACCTGCGGAGATCCGCTTAGACGATGACATTCTCTTTTCGGACTTCATGCTGAAATGGCTGGAAGTCACGAAAAGCACTATCCAAATCACAACCTATGCCAGCTATCAGGGAACGGTGGAGCGTGTGATCGTTCCCTATTTCCGCAAGCGCGGCATCAAGCTGGTAGACCTGAAAGCCACCGACTTGCAGGATTTCTACACCAAACAGCTTGAACGGGTCAAGGCAAATTCCGTGATCCATTACCATGCAAACATCCACAAGGCGTTGAAGTATGCGGTAAAGATCGACCTGATCCCCACCAATCCGGCAGATAAGGTCGAGCGTCCAAAGAAGAATGAGTTCAAGGGCAGCTATTACAGCGCCGAAGAGATCCATGCTTTGACGGAGATCGCAGAGGGCACCAAGCTGGAGATCCCGGTTCTGCTGGCATCCTTCTACGGCCTGCGCCGCAGCGAGGTGCTGGGTCTGAAATGGGATGCGATTGACTTTGAGGAAAACACGCTGGAGGTCAAGCACATCGTTACGCAGGCATCCATCGACGGCAAAAAGGTTCTGGTACAGGCAGACCGTGCAAAAACGAAGTCCAGCCTGCGGACGCTGCCTCTTGTGCCGCCCATCCGTGACCGCCTGCTGATGCTGAAAGGTCAGCAGGAAACCTACCGCCGCCTGTGCGGTAAAAGCTACAACCGGGATTATCTGGGCTATCTGTGTGTGGACGAGATCGGGAACATCATCCGCCCCAACTATGTTTCCGAGCAGTTCCCGAAGCTGTTGGAGAAAAACGGTCTGCGACCTATCCGCTTCCATGACCTGCGTCACAGCTGCGCCAGCCTTCTTCTGGCAAACGGCGTTCCCATGAAGCAGATTCAGGAATGGCTGGGTCACAGCGACTTCTCCACCACCGCCAATATTTACGCCCACCTCGATTACGCTTCCAAGCTCTCGTCTGCACAGGCGATGCTGGAGGGGCTGGGCTATGGCAATGCGTCAGCATGATGCCATACGCCCACAAGACAGGGTGGACGGGCGATGTTCCGGCAAAAAAGAATGGACAGACGAATAAAATTCATCTGTCCATTCGATTTGGCGGAGCATCAGGGAGTCGAACCCTGGCACCGGTCTCCCGGCCTATCGCATTTCGAGTGCGACCTCTTACGACCACTTGAGTAATGCTCCAGATATTAAATTTTTAGAATGCACCGTGCATTCCGGGAAAACTTTGGAGAGAATTTCAGGAGAGAACGACCGAAAATCGCTCACTCACGAAGTCGGAAAACCCGCATGAAACCTAGCAAAATCGGAAGTCCACTTCCAAAAAGCCAGTTAGATTTCGAGTGCGACCTCTTACGACCACTTGAGTAATGCTCCATATTCACAATACAGCTTAATTATTATAGCAAAATCCCGCCTTTCCGTCAACTGGAAATACAAAAAGCTCTTTCCCTTGTGCTTGACAGTCAGAGCGGGGCGTGCTATATTTATTTCAAATTTGAAGTATGCACTCAAAGGAGAACCTATGGCACAGAATCGACAGGATATGGGCAGCGGGCCGGTCAAGCCCCTGCTTTTGCAGCTGATGATACCCGCCGTGGTGGCGCAGGTGGTCAATCTGCTCTATAACATCGTAGACCGCATTTACATCGGCCACATCGAGGGCATCGGTGCGGCGGCGCTGACGGGCGTGGGCCTGTTTGCGCCGATCCTTATGCTCCTGAACGCCTTCGCCATGCTCATCGGCGCGGGCGGTGCGCCCCGCACGGCCATCGCGCTGGGACAGGGCAATAAAAACGAGGCCGAAAAAATCATCGGCAACAGCTTTACCATGCTGCTGTTTTTCGCTGTGGTGCTGACGGCAGGCTTCTATGCCGGTGCGCCCGCCCTGCTGCGGCTCTTCGGTGCCAGTGACGCCACTCTCCCCTATGCGGTGGCCTATGGCCGCATCTACATCCTCGGCTCGGTGTTCGTGCTGCTGGTCATGGGCATGAACCCCTTCATCACGACCCAGGGCTTTGCGAAGATCAGTATGCTCACGACGGTCATCGGCGCAGTCATCAACATCATCCTCGACCCCATCCTGATTTTTGGTCTTGGCTGGGGCGTCCGGGGTGCGGCAGTGGCGACGGTACTCAGTCAGGCCGTGGGTGCCTGCTGGATATTGAAGTTCCTCACCGGCCCCAAGACCATCCTCAAGCTGCGGAAAGAAAACCTCAAAGTGGAGCGGAACATCATCCTGCCGGTGATGGGGCTGGGCATCTCCACCTTTGTGATGCTCTCCACCGAGAGCCTGCTCTCCATCAGCTTCAGCTCCAGTCTGGCCCGCTACGGCGGTGATGTGGCGGTGGGTGCCATGACGGTGATCACCAGCGCCTCCCAGCTCTGCACCCTGCCCATTCAGGGCATCTGTCAGGGCGGCCAGCCGGTCATGAGCTTCAACTTCGGCGCAGGCAAAAAGCCCCGCGTCAAGGAGGCGTTCCGCTTCCAGCTCACCCTCTGCTTCGGCTATACCACCCTGTTCTGGCTGCTCATGATGCTGGTCCCCGGCGTGGTGGCGGGCATCTTTACCTCGGACGCTGTCCTCATCGAATACACCACATGGGCTATGCGCATCTACATGGCGGGCATCCTCGCCATGGGCGTTCAGATCGCCTGCCAGCAGAGCTTTATGGCGCTGGGTCAGGCCAAAGTCAGCCTCCTGCTGGCCTGTCTGCGGAAGATCATCCTGCTTATCCCGCTGATTTTTATCCTGCCCTGCTTCATGGCAGATAAGTGCTTCGGCGTCTTTCTCGCCGAGCCGGTCAGTGATATTCTGGCAGCGACCACTACAGCCATCACCTTCTTTTCCCGCTTCGGCAAGATCCTGGACAAGGGCGCCGGGAAGGTATGATTTCACAGGAAATAAAGCCATCCTGCGGGCATTGCCTGCGGGATGGATACAACGAAATCCGGACGATGAACAGATGGAATTTCAGAATGACTGGATGCATCAAAAATACATCAGCAAAGAATTTTGGGTACAAGAGCTAAGAATCGAAAGGAAGGCTTGCAGAAGGCTTCAAAAACCAATCAAACGGGTCACTTTGTACAAACATTGCCTGAAAAATTTGTGCTTGAATCTAATTGCGGGATGAGAAAATATGCGCTATCATAATATCCAAAGGCGACCCGTATGCGGAAGGAATGGCGCTGTGAGCAAAGCACGGCGCTGCCATAATACGGATAAACGCAACGTGAATCGGAGGTAACAAGAAATGAAAAAGATCTCTCGTCGTGACTTCCTCGCAGCTTCTGCTGCTGTGGGTGCAGCTGGCGTCCTGACCGCTTGCGGCGGCTCTTCCAGCACCGCAGCATCCACCGCAGGTTCTGCTGCAGCCAGCTCCGCTGCAGGCGGCAAGTCCACCGACTACCCCACCAAGGGTATTTCCGTCATCTGCCCCTGGTCTGCAGGCGGCGGCACGGACTCCTGCCTGCGCGCATTCTGCGAGGCTATGGGCAAGAACCTGGGCGTCACCCTGACCGTCGATAACCAGACTGGCGGCGGCGGCATCCTGGGCCATCAGGCAATCGCAGACGCCAACACCGACGGCTACACCATCGGTATGATCACCTTCGAGCTGGCCACCTACAAGAAGCTGGGCACCAGTGAACTGACCTGGGAGAATTACGCTCCCCTGTGCCGCGTCAACACCGACGCAGCTGCCATCACCGTCGGCGCAAAGTGGGCTGCAAGCAACGGCATCACCGACCTGCCCGGTTTCATTGATTACTGCAAGGCTCACCCCGGTGAGGTGCAGATGGGCGGTTCTTCCAACGCTTCTGTCTGGCACATCGCTGGCGGCTACCTGATGAGCGCTACCGGCATCGACATCCAGATGATCACCTATCAGGAAGGCGCTGCTACCGCTGTCCAGAACGCAGCCGGCGGCTTCATTCAGGGCGTTACCGTCTCTCTGGCCGAAGCCCGCAGCTTCATCGAGTCCGGCGACCTGATCTGCCTGGGCGTCATGGACGAAGAGCGCAACCCCGTCTTCCCCGATGTTCCTACCTGTAAGGAGCAGGGCTACGACATCACCTACTACACCCAGCGCGGTATGGCCGCTCCTCTGGGCGTTGATGATGCCATCATGACCCGTCTGGAAGAGGCCTGCGCCGCTGCCATCGAGGATCCTGACTTTGTGACCTTCATGAACAACAACGGTCAGGCCATCTCCTATCTGGATGCACAGGGCTATGCTGACTACCTGAAGCAGGCTGCTGTCGATGTCGCAGCTGCTATGGACGCTGTCGGCCTCTGATTTGTCTCTCTGAGTATTTGCTGGGGCAGGCAGTTCATGCCTGCCCTTTTTTATGAGAAGATATAGAGAGGAGGAACCCCTTTTGAACAAAGACAAAATGAAAACGATGGCCTTCTCCAATCTGGTAGGCTCCATCATTTTCCTTGCCATCGGCATCTGGGCGTGGTTCCAGACCGATAATTTCCCTGAGGTGGCCAACACCTATGTACAGGCTTCCACCTTCCCCCGCGTCATGATCGTGGGTATGCTCATCTTCTCGGTGGTCCTGCTCATCCAGTCCATCTTCAAGCTGATGGGTACCATGAAGCCCACCGACCCCGTTGCTGTCGAAGTCGGCACCCTGAATCCCCTCAAGGATAAGGGCGTGGCCGCTGCTTACCTCGTCATGCTCCTCTGTGTGCTGTTCGCTGCTCTGTTCAAGAGCTGCGGCTACATCCTGTGCGCTGTGGTGCTCTCGATGATCATCATGTTCCTCATCGGCAAGCGCAACTGGGTGCAGATGGTCCTTGTGAGCGTTCTGGTGCCGCTGCTGATGTGGCTGGTGTTCTACAAGGTGCTTACCGTCAATA
>OBAH01001004.1_pt1 | contig 18240 bp, 18 predicted proteins | sample 1517491 | NCBI WGS metagenome assembly OBAH01 (sample SAMN04571697, study PRJEB22368) | human gut metagenome | biome: human gut; material: stool | host: Homo sapiens | place: Luxembourg | collected 2012-08-03
ACGGTCTTCCTCAATTGCCTTGCGGACTGCTTCTTCATCAGAACAATCCATAATAGGCTTTCGACCCTGACCAGGACGTGTCTCCAAACCTTTGATTCCATTTTCTTCATAACGTTTTACCCATGCGTAGACAGTAGGTACAGTCACCTCAAGCATTTCTGCTATTTGGGGAGCTGATTTACCTTCTGACTTCAGCAATATGGATTTGCATCTGATACGAAAACAATGAGTAGGCCCTTTATGATAGCCTTTCTCTAATTTGAGGCGATCATCCTCTGATAATTCAAGTACTTTTATTGGTTTCATAATTTACTTTTTCTATAAAACGGAAAAATAACCATATTAGTACTGATATATATAAATAATTTAGATCACTTACTTATATAATATATAGCATATACTCTTGACATCGCTTGCGCCAAGTATTATCTTTGCACATGCAATACATTATATATCGATTGAAGAGTAGAAAAAGTACAAGTAGACAAGCATTTTGGAGCTTGTTTACGTTCAATTGGGAAAAATAGTAGAATATTATGTTAAAACCGAAAAAGATTTCCTTGCTTTTTGTAAGTTTAATGGATTTTTTCATAACGTTGCGCGCATTAATAAATATTAATTAGAGAATTATGAATAAATTTTTACGCTTTGTCTTTATGGCACTTCTTGCCATGACGTTTAGTTCGTTGTTTGCAACGAACGTAACTATCAAAACCAATAGTACTTCAACTACTTGGACTACTGAAACGGATAAGTATTCAGGAGTGATTGGGAACTTCAAGATTACTTGTTCAAAGGGAACTGCAACAAGTTTGGGTAATGCAGCGTCTTCGGACTATATCCAAATAAAGAAAAACAATGTCCTTACCATTGAAGAAACTTCTGGATTGGCCATTACTAAGGTTGTGCGTCATGTTACGCAAGGTGCAACTAAAATCGTTAAACCACAATTAACATTTTGAAAGCGGAATAATGAATACGTTATCATAACCCGATGAATACGTTATCGTTGGCAGATGAAAACGTATTCGTATTTTCGTGTCATTAAAAAAACTAAAAATTAGGGTAAAACCTATATCGTTTTAGGGTTTTCCCCCTCCAACCTAAAAAAAGAAGCATTAATTTTGCAGTATCTAAATTAGAATTGCTTTACAGCCATGCAATAATTTGCTGGTTTTGGCATTCTAATTATAGATAAGATACTTAAATGTAAGAGATTATGGATACACGTTTTTTATTGCTTTCGCTTATCCTTGGAGCCATGCCGCTCTGTATGGATGCTCAGGATGATGTCTATTTCACTCCCAAGAAGAGGGCGAAAACAGACATCACGTATAATAATGAAAAAAAGGAAGTCGCTCGTCCTACCTACTATTGTGGCAGCAATCGTGACATTGACGAGTATAATCGTCGTGGCAAACTGAAGAGCTACTATCAGAAGATTGGTACCGACTCGTTGGGCAACGACATCATAGAGTTTCGTGAGGGAGACGGAACGTATGGCAAGGCCGACCTGGATTCTACCATAACAATATATCCCGGTTCGGAACGCTACTATGACGACGATATGGACAGCGACTTTATGTGGTCGCGTCGTATGAGCCGTTTTGACGGATTCTACGATCCGTGGTTCTACGGCAGCTATTGGGGACGTCCCTATTGGCGTTCATATTATGGATGGTACGATCCTTGGTACGACCCATGGTATGGTCCTTATTACTCTGGATGGTATGGTCCCTACTACTCTGGTTGGTATGGTGGCTGGTACAATCCTTGGCACTATGGCTACTATGGATGGTCATCGCCCTATTGGGGGTGGGGCGGATGGTATCGCCCAGGTGTACGTTATATAGCAGGTGGTCCAACTGGTACACGCAACCACTCGGCAGGCGGTTCGATTTCAAATGGCAGACGTTATGGCGTGTCTAATCGCAACAGCTACGGTCGCGACTACGACATGAACAATAGCAATCGTCGTGGCAGTTTTGGCAGTCGTCGTTCTAACAATGGTACACGTAACGACCGCAATACATACAACAACTATCAGCAGCAGACACAGCGTCCGATGTTTGAGAATCAAGGCAACTTCGGTAGCAATCGCGGAACATTCGGTGGCGGTTCAAGCTTTGGCACCAATAGAGGCTCGTTTGGTGGAGGTTCGTTCGGCGGTGGCTCACGAGGCGGTGGTTCTATGGGCGGAAGCCGTGGCGGATTTGGCAGTCGTCGATAATAGAGCCTGTAAGTTATCGGATGGCTATATATAAATATATATAATGTAATATTTATTGATTCGTAAGAATATGAAAAAGATACTTTCTATAATGACTGCAGCGATGCTTGGCACCGCTGTCAGCGCACAGGAGACATACGACAATGCCCAGCTTGCTACGAAAGACCTTAACGGTACTGCACGATATGTAGGTATGGGTGGAGCTATGGAGGCGCTTGGTGCAGATCTATCAACTATCGGCACCAACCCTGCCGGCATCGGTATGTTCCGTCGCGGTATGGTGGCTGGCTCGTTCGGCTTCAATACTCTGTCGGATGCCAAGTCGTTTGGCAATGCCAACAAGACAAACATGAGTTTCGATCAGGCAGGCTTTGTATATTCAATGCGTTCGGGCAGACATTCTATGCTCAACTTCGGCTTCAACTATACGAAGAGCAAGAACTTCGACCAGATACTCACAGCTGCCGGCCGTCTTAACAATGCGTCGCAGAACAAGCTGTCGGCAATGAAGAATGCTAATGGTGTGTATACATTGCAGGACAAGAACAACGGATTGGTAAGCAATTCGGGCGCATACAGTCAGGCTGACTATCTGTATAGCAATGTGCTGTTCAATCACTATGATGCCAACAATCCCAATGACCCTAACAATGCGATGCTTTCAGAAGGTGATAAGGGTGTAATAGTCAATCAGACTACCGGACTTCCCGTCTACTACAACGCTACCGGTTACGACTTCGGACGTTCTACAACAGGATATATCGGTCAGTATGACTTCAACGTCAGCGGTAACTCAAACGACCGCTTCTATTGGGGATTCACAGTAGGAATATACGACGTTCACTATAACGGCTCATCATTGTATTCAGAGAGTCTTGTTGACGGCAATACAGCTATCGGCGACGTAGCAATGAACGACGAGCGCAAGATAACTGGTACTGGTTTTGACGTTAAGGCGGGCTTGATATTCCGTCCGGCTGAAGAGTCGCCGTTCCGTATCGGATTGTATGTACATACCCCTACATGGTACGACCTGACCACTCGCAACTATACCGTGCTCAACAATAATACCAATGAGGCTTATGGTTCAACCGAACGTGGCAAGTCAAGCGAGTCGTACGACTTCAAGTTCTACACTCCTTGGCGTTTTGGTGTGAGCCTCGGTCATACCGTAGGCAACTATCTTGCACTCGGTGCCACATACGAATATGCTGACTATACCACCAACGACATACGTGTCAACGATGGGGGAGAGGTTGACTATTGGGGTAACTACTATGAGACAAGTTCGCGCGATGAGGCTATGAAGCAGAACATCAAGAACTCGCTCAAGGGAGTACACACCGTCAAGGTAGGTATGGAGTTCAAGCCCGAGAAGAACTTTGCCGTTCGTCTTGGCTACAACTACCAGTCGGCTATGTACAACAAGAACGGATTTAAGGACGGAAGTCTGGAGTCGTATGGCACATACTACGCTTCGACAACCGACTATACCAACTGGAAGGACACCCATCGTTTCACGGCAGGTGTAGGCTACAACTACGGCAAATTCTCGTTCGACCTTGCCTATCAGTACAGCCAGACCAATGGCGACTTCTATCCATTCATGAGTTATGTTGACGACTCTGAACCTAAGTTCGACAATGTATGTGATGCTGTAAAGGTAAGCAACAAGCGCAATCAGCTTCTGTTTACTGTAGGCTATAAGTTCTAATCACATTTAACGGTGCAAAAGTTTGGCGTAATAAAAAAAAAGCCTTACCTTTGCACCGCATTCAGAAAATGTGAGCAAGCCGATATGGCTCAGTTGGTAGAGCAACGCATTCGTAATGCGTGGGTCCCCGGTTCGAGTCCGGGTATCGGCTCCACACTTTCTTGATAAATCAATCAAACTGTTGCGGTAATAGCTCAGTTGGTAGAGCACTAGCTTCCCAAGCTGGGGGTCGCGGGTTCGAACCCCGTTTACCGCTCGTGCAATAATCAATGAAATCTTTCGTTCTAAATAGCAGGGCGGTTGTCGTAAGGCAATCGCCCTTTTTTTATGCTCTAAAGTATCATAATATGAGTGCTCAAGTATTATTAATATACTTGGCCGTTTATATATAATATACTTTATGGAGTATTATATAATGCTTTTTCTGGTATGTCAAATATGTCACATACTACTGCCATTTATGTCATTTGTGCCCCTTTTGCTTAAAAAAGGACTCCTATTATATAAGTGTAAACAAGTTTTTGGCACGTTTTTGGCTATATGCTAACCGAACACAGGCGGCAAACGTCGCGAGGTTCGCAACATAAATGAATATAAACAATTAAAATCATAAGAATTATGAACATTAAACCATTAGCAGACAGAGTGCTTGTACTTCCTGCACAGGCAGAAGAGAAAGTTGGCGGAATCATCATTCCTGATACAGCAAAAGAGAAACCGCAGCACGGTACTATCGTTGCCGCTGGCAATGGCACTAAGGATGAGGAAATGATTCTTAAAGAAGGTGACGAGATTCTTTACGGCAAATATTCAGGCACAGAGCTTGAGGTCGAGGGTACAAAATACCTCATCATGCGTCAAAGCGACGTTCTTGCCGTAGTTCAGAAGTAATTCAAAACTCAAAATTCTTAATTCGAAATTCGCGTAAGCGAATAATCCAACATTCAACATTTAACATTCAACATTTGAATAATCATGGCTAAAGAAATTAAATACAATATAGACGCCCGCGACCTGTTGAAGAACGGTGTCGACAAATTGGCTAATGCTGTTAAGGTTACACTCGGCCCTAAAGGTCGCAATGTAGTTATCGAGAAGAAGTTCGGTGCTCCGCAGATTACTAAGGACGGTGTTACCGTAGCTAAGGAAGTGGAGCTTGAGGACAAGTTTGAGAACACAGGTGCACAGCTCGTTAAGAGCGTAGCAAGCAAGACTGGCGATGATGCAGGCGACGGTACTACAACAGCTACCATCCTTACACAGGCCATCGTAACAGAAGGCTTGAAGAACGTTACAGCAGGTGCCAATCCTATGGACTTGAAGCGTGGTATCGACAAGGCTGTTGCAGCCGTAGTAGACCACATCAAGGAGACTGCCGAGATTGTAGGCGACAACTACGACAAGATTGAGCAGGTAGCTACCGTTTCTGCCAACAACGATCCTGAGATTGGCAAGCTCCTGGCTGACGCTATGCGCAAGGTGTCTAAGGATGGTGTTATCACTATCGAGGAGAGCAAGAGCCGCGACACCAGCATCGGTGTTACTGAGGGTATGCAGTTCGACCGTGGCTACTTGAGTGGCTACTTCGTTACAGATGCTGACAAGATGGAGTGCGTTATGGACAACCCATACATCCTTATATACGACAAGAAGATAAGCAACCTCAAGGATCTTCTGCCTATCCTGCAACCGGCAGCCGAGAGCGGACGTCCGATGCTCATCATCGCTGAGGATGTTGACTCAGAGGCTTTGACCACATTGGTAGTAAACCGTCTGCGTGGTGGCTTGAAGATTTGTGCTGTTAAGGCTCCTGGCTTTGGCGATCGTCGTAAGGCTATGCTTGAGGATATTGCTACATTGACTGGTGGCGTTGTCATTAGCGAGGAGAAGGGTCTGAGCCTCGACAAGGCTACACTCGACCTCTGCGGTACTTGTGAGAAGGCTACTGTCAGCAAGGACAACACTACTATCGTAGGTGGTGCCGGTCAGAAGGAGCTTATAGCCGACCGTGTTGCACAGATCAAGAACGAGATTGCCAACACCAAGAGCTCATACGACAAGGAGAAGCTTCAGGAGCGTCTTGCAAAGCTCGCAGGTGGCGTAGCCGTTCTGTATGTTGGTGCCAACAGCGAGGTTGAGATGAAGGAGAAGAAGGACCGCGTTGACGACGCTCTCTGCGCTACACGTGCAGCTATGGAAGAAGGCGTTGTTGTAGGTGGCGGTACAACTTACATCCGCGCTCAGAAGACTCTTGAGGACCTTAAGGGTGACAATGCCGACGAGCAGACTGGTATCAACATCGTACGTCGTGCTATTGAGGAGCCGCTTCGTCAGATTGTTAAGAACGCAGGTGGCGAAGGTGCCGTTGTTGTTCAGAAAGTTCGCGAGGGCGAAGGCGACTTCGGCTACAATGCACGCAAGGATGTTTACGAGGATTTGCGTGAGGCTGGAGTTATCGATCCGGCTAAGGTAGAGCGCGTAGCTCTTGAGAATGCTGCCTCTATCGCAGGTATGTTCCTCACCACTGAGTGCCTCATTTGCGACAAGCCTGAGGAAAAGGCTCCCGCAATGCCTATGGGCCAGGGTGGCATGGGCGGCATGATGTAATTCGCAAAGAACGACATTATATCCAAAATATATAACCAAACAAAAAAGGTTGCAGACCATTATGGTTTGCAACCTTTTTTTTATTTCTTAACTTTACCAGCAACGTATTCACCGTTAGTTATTTTGTCGAGAGCCAGCGAGCAGAATACCATGTCGTAGCCACCCTTCTGATGGGTCTCCTCATAGAAGAAGGCGATGTTGCCGTCGTTCATCTGTTCCATAGTAGAGTAGGCTGAATCGGTGTTGCTCAGACGGAAAGTCTTCCATCCTCTAGTCAGCAGTTCGGGCGAGGCATAGTCGGCTGTCGAAGCCAGTTCCTTATAGTATATGCCCACATAGTTGCGCTTTGCGTCCATCGGAACAGAGTAGAGCAGCACGTTGGTCTTCTTGCCGTCGGCCTTGCGTACAGCGTTCACGATGAGGATTTCGCCGTTGCACATAGCCGACTTGTACATCGGGTCGAGATTGGCAGCAGTCTGCCATTGTCCTTCGGCACGCTTTGCGTTGCTATACTTGAATATGTTGAATATACGTCCGGCACCGCGCTGCGAGCGGCTGCACAGCAGTACGTCACCATTGGGCAACTCCTCAATCTTAGCCTCGTCGCCGAATTTGGCAGGACGAGCATCGGCGCCACCCAGCGGAGTCCAGTTGTGTCCGAAGTCGTCAGAGTAGAGCACTACGTTGCCCACGTTGGTACACAGAGCCGAGTATATGCGGTTGTACTTGCCAGCCTTTATCTTGGCGCTCTGGCAGATACGTCCCGACGAGAAGAACAGCTTATGTACGGCACCGTTCATGAGCTTGTATATCTGGTCGGTGATTTCCTCGCCCTTCCAGTTGAATCCGTCCTTGCTGTAGTAGCGTCCCACACGGTTGGGATTCTTCAGAGTCGACTGCCAGTACCACACATTGCCCGATGCACACATCATAAGCATCTCGCCCGTCTTGCGGTCGGTCACCACAGCGGCATCGCCATGAGCCACATCAAACGGGATGTTCTCGCCGCCGCCCTTGACTACGGTCTGCTCCTTGCTCCAGGTGCGTCCGTTGTCGGTACTGCGTTTAGCCACTACGTCAATCACGCCTCCGCCTACATCGGTGCGGCACGGACGGAAGTCGGTGAATGCGAAGATGCTGCCGTCCTTGGCTTTAGTCAGTGCAGGAATGCGGTAGCAGGTAGACACTGTGTCGCTCTTGAACAGTACGGTCTGAGCAGAAGCGTCGGTTGCGGACAATGCTGCCGCAACGATGGCAGACATCACACAAAGTTTTCTTTTCATAGTTCTGAGGTATTGTTTTTGATTTAGATTTATTTCGTTGTTCTCTTTGTATTTGCGTGATAACGCATTGTAGCTTTTTGAAAAGGACTCCTTTAGCCCTTCAAAAGGACCCCTTTTGCCCTTTAAAAGGACTCCTTTTGCACTCTAAAAGGACCCCTTTTGCAATGCAAAACGAGTACATTTGCCAACCGATAGCATTATATACTGAAAACAGCAGCGTTTTGTATCCTTTTTCATCAGGCTTTCTCTGCCTTTTCATCAGAATGTTTATGTCAATCGGTTTAATTTGTTGACAAAAGTAATTAAAATATTTTACATAACGTATATAGTTAAGTAAATTTTATATTTAAATATGATTTGTAATGAATAAAAGTCAAGCGTTATATATAAGTTAAAAACGATGTCGTGGTAGAGATTTACGTAATAATTTTGTAACTTTACACGCGTTTTTGCCTAAAAGAACGAAGCAATCTACACCCCTGCCAATGACAGAAAATAAAAATACTATATATAATGTTATTCAAATGGAATTACAAGCCACCTACGAAAGAGGAGAAACAGGCGGCTGACGAACTGGGGGCGAAGCTGAACATCAGCCCGATACTCGCCCAATTGCTCATGCTAAGGGGCATCACAACAGAGTCAGCTGCCAAGCGATTCTTCCATCCGCAGCTGGCAGACCTTATCAATCCGTTCCTCATGAAGGATATGGACTTGGCAGTCGACCGCCTTAACGACGCTATGGGGCGCAAGGAGCGCATCCTGGTGTATGGCGATTACGACGTAGACGGATGCACGGCTGTAGCGCTGGTGTATAAGTTTATACAGCAGTTCTACTCCAACATCGAGTATTACATCCCCGACCGTTACGACGAGGGCTACGGTGTGAGCAAGAAGGGCATCGACTATGCCAAGGAGGCGGGTGTAAAGCTCATCATAATCCTCGACTGCGGCATCAAGGCCATTGACGAAATAGCCTATGCCAAGAGTCTCGGCATCGACTTCATCATATGCGACCATCACATGCCCGACGATGAATTGCCGCCTGCCGTTGCCATTCTTAATCCCAAACGTGCTGACGACACTTATCCGTTCAAGCACCTTTGCGGATGTGGGGTAGGCTTCAAGTTTATGCAGGCATTCGCAAAGAACAACGGCATTCCCTTCGCCCGACTCATTCCGTTGCTCGACCTATGTGCGGTGAGCATTGCTGCCGACATAGTTCCGGTGACCGAAGAGAACCGTATACTTGCCTTCCACGGCCTTAAGACGCTCAATCAGAACCCGAGCATCGGCCTAAAGGCAATCATAGACATCTGCGGCCTGGGCGGACGCGACATCTCGATGAGCGATATTGTGTTCAAGATAGGTCCTCGCATCAATGCCTCAGGACGTATGGAGAGTGGCCGCGAGAGTGTGGATCTGCTCGTCGATAAGGACTTTTCGCACGCGCTTGAGAAGGCTAAGCACATCGACAGCTACAACGACAAGCGCAAGGACATCGACAAGCAGATGACCGAGGATGCCAATCACATCGTGTCGAGACTCGAGAGCCAGCGCCACCAGTCGTCGATAGTGCTCTACGACGAGCACTGGAAGAAGGGTGTGATAGGCATTGTGGCTTCGCGACTCACCGAAATCTATTTCCGTCCGACGGTGGTGCTTACCCGCGACGGCGACTTTGCTACGGGTTCGGCACGCAGCGTTACGGGTTTTGACATCTACTCTGCCATAAAGAGTTGCCGCGACTTGCTCGTCAATTTTGGCGGACATACCTATGCGGCCGGACTGACGCTTCGTTGGGACGACATTCAGGAGTTCCGCCGCCGCTTCCAGAAATATGTCGACGAGCATATTCAGCCCGAACAGACCGAGGCGATGCTCAATATTGATGCCGAAATCGACTTCCGCGACATCACAAAGAAGCTGCACAGCGACCTCAAGCGTTTTGCTCCCTTCGGACCGTGCAACACCAAACCGATATTCAGTACTGTAGGCGTGTACGACTATGGTACAAGTAAGGTGGTGGGACGCGAGCAGGAACATATCAAACTCGAATTGGTCGACTCCAAATCGAGCAACGTTGTCAACGGCATAGCTTTCGGACAGAGCGCATCGGCACGCTACATCAAGTCGAAACGCAGCTTTGACATAGCTTATACTATCGAGGACAATGTGTTCAAGCGCAATATGGTGCAGCTGCAGATAGAGGATATAAGGCCAACGGAAGAGGAATAAGCCCGACCACACAAAGCCCGACCCACGTAAAGCCCCACCCCCGACCCCTCCCCCGTAGGGAGGGGAGTGGTATGCTTTGATTGCTGTAAAAGCCCCACCCCCTTGCCCCTCCCCCGTAGGGAGGGGAGTGATATGCCTTGAAAGCTGTGCTTTGATTGCTATAAAATACTGTGTTTTTTTGTTGATTGATGGAAACAGATATAAAAGACCCTATAATGCCAACATCCAATAATTCGTCAGATGAACACGAGAAGTCGATGTGTGAATCCGACGCTTACGATGTGAGCGTAACCGAACATACCACTCCCCTCCCTACGGGGGAGGGGTCGGCGGTAGGGCTTTGTGGGGTTTGTGGCCTTTGTGGGGCAGAGTCTTTGCTTTCCATCCTCCACAAATACTGGGGATATCCTGCTTTTCGTGGCATTCAGGGCGACATCATCAACAGCATAATGCAGCGTAAGGACACACTTGGACTTATGCCTACGGGTGGAGGCAAGTCGCTTACGTTTCAGGTTCCGGCACTTGCCATGGAAGGAACGTGCATAGTAGTGACTCCGCTCATAGCCTTGATGAAAGACCAGGTGCAGAACCTGCGCCGTCGTGGCATCATTGCAGCAGCCATATATTCGGGAATGAGCCGCCGTGAGATATTGGGAACGCTCGACAACTGCATACTTGGTGGCACCAAACTGCTGTATGTGTCGCCCGAACGTATTGGCACCGAACTGTTCAAGGCAAAGCTTGAGCACATGAAGGTGAGCTTCATCACCGTTGATGAGGCTCACTGCATATCGCAATGGGGCTACGACTTCCGCCCTTCCTATCTGCATATAGCCGACATACGCCAGCTGAAGCCCGATGTTCCGGTGCTTGCTCTCACAGCCACTGCCACCCCGCAGGTGATAGACGACATACAGGACAGGCTAGGATTCAGCGAGAAGAACGTGTTCCGCATGAGTTTCGAGCGCAAGAACCTGACGTATGTGGTGCGCAACACTGGCAACAAGGACGAGGAACTCATACACATACTCAAGTCGACACGCGGCAGCGCCATAGTGTATGCACGCAGCCGCCGACGCACCAAGGAGATAAGCGAACTCATAGAGCAGAACGACATAAGCGCCACGTTCTATCATGCCGGACTGGAACATGCCGTTAAGGACCTGCGCCAACAGCAGTGGCACGACGACGAGAAGCGTGTCATAGTGGCTACCAACGCATTCGGAATGGGCATCGACAAACCCGACGTGCGCATAGTCATTCATGTGGATTGTCCGAATTCCATTGAGGCTTACTTTCAGGAAGCAGGTCGTGCAGGACGTGATGGCAAACGTGCCTATGCCGTATTGCTATACAATGACAGCGACCGCATGCGTCTTGACAAGCGAGTGCTTGAGGAGTTTCCCGACCGTCAGACCATCTGCAACGTCTACGACCATCTTGCCTATTTCCTGCAAGTGGCAGCCGACGATGGGGCAGGGCACACCTTTGCACTCGATCTCGACCGCTTCTGCCGCACGTTCAAGCATTTCCCAACTATAGCCAATTCGGCTCTTCGCATACTGGCACGTGCCGGATACATCGAATATGAGACCGAGCCCGACTCGCGTACACGCATGAAGTTCATACTCGAACGCGACCAGCTCTATCAGCTATATTCTACAAGCCCCAACGAGGAGGCTGTCATCACAGCCGCATTGCGCGAGTATAGCGGACTCTTCATCGACTATCGCTATATCGAAGAGAGCCGGCTGGCGCAGCTCACCGGACTCACACAGCAGCAGGTGTATCTTATACTAAAGAGTCTGAGTATGCGACATATACTGCACTTCATACCGCAACGTTCCGTGCCGCTCGTCACCTACGTCAGAGACCGTGTGCTGGCTGAAGACATCGTCATTCCGCGTGAGGTGTACGAAGACCGTCGCGAGCAGTTTGAAGCACGCATACACTCTATGATTGAATATGCATCGAACGACAGCGTTTGTCGCAGCCGTCAGTTGCTCGGCTACTTTGGCGAGACCGACGGCAAGGACTGCGAGCGATGCGACGTGTGCTTGAGTCATAAAGGCAGGAAATCGGACGAACCGCAACAAAATGCCCGACAGCTCATCATGGCGCTCCTTGCCGACCGCAAACGCCATCATGTCACCGAACTGCAGCAGATAGACTGCCCGCGCGAAGTGCTGCCAGTAGCATTGGCAAGTCTTGTGCGCGAGGAACTGGTGGCGACCGAACTTAATGAGATATACTTAAAATAAGTACGTGTACATATATATACGTACTTTTTTTCAGTATCTGTTTTATGTGCACAAACCATATATGAGTGCGCATTTTTGATAAAAAGTATTTTAAAATAAATTAAATCGCATACCGTTCTTTGCATTGCTCGTTATTTTTTGTTTACTTTTGTGCTAATATTAAGAAATACAAAAGAAGACATATATGTTCGAAAATTTAAGCGACAGACTGGAACGCAGTTTTAAGATACTTAAAGGTGAGGGAAAAATCACCGAGATTAACGTTGCAGAAACACTTAAAGACGTAAGACGCGCATTGCTTGATGCCGACGTTAACTACAAGGTAGCAAAGACATTTACCGACACGGTGAAGAAGAAGGCTATGGGTATGAACGTGCTTACTGCCGTTAAGCCAAGCCAGCTTATGGTGAAGATTGTGCACGACGAGCTTGCTGAACTTATGGGTGGCGAAGCAGCCGAATTGCACCTGACAAGTCGTCCCGCTATCATACTTATGAGCGGTTTGCAGGGTTCGGGTAAGACCACATTCTCTGGCAAGCTTGCCAACATGCTCAAGACCAAGCAGCACAAGAAGCCGTTGCTCGTAGCTTGTGACGTTTATCGTCCGGCTGCTATCGACCAGCTCAAGGTGGTAGGCGAGCAAGTAGGTGTACCTGTATATTCAGAGCCCGACAACAAGGACGTTATCACTATTGCCAATAACGCTCTTCGTGAGGCTAAGGCCAAGGGCTACGATGTGGTGATTGTCGATACTGCGGGTCGTCTGGCTGTCGATGAGGAAATGATGAACGAGATTTCAAATCTCAAGAACGCCATCAATCCCGACGAGACACTCTTCGTGGTTGACTCAATGACTGGTCAGGACGCTGTCAATACAGCCAAGGAGTTCAACGACCGTCTCGACTTCGACGGCGTGGTACTCACCAAGCTTGACGGTGACACACGCGGCGGCGCAGCCCTCTCAATACGTACTGTAGTGACAAAGCCTATCAAGTTTGTCGGTACAGGCGAGAAGATGGAGGCCATCGACGTGTTCCACCCAGCTCGTATGGCAGACCGTATTCTCGGCATGGGCGACATCGTGAGTCTTGTAGAGCGCGCTCAGGAGCAGTTTGACGAGGAGGAGGCACGCCGCCTTCAGAAGAAAATTCAGAAGAACAAGTTCGACTTCAACGACTTCCTTGGACAGATTGAGCAGATAAAGAAGATGGGTAACCTCAAGGATCTCGCTTCGATGATACCTGGCGTTGGCAAGGCCATAAAGGATGTCGACATCGACGACAATGCTTTCAAGGGCATCGAGGCCATCATCAAGAGTATGACTCCGAAGGAGCGCTCTAACCCCGAGATTCTCAATCAGAGCCGCCGCATGCGTATAGCAAAGGGTAGCGGTACCAACATACAGGAGGTGAACCGACTCATCAAGCAGTTTGACCAGACTCGCAAGATGATGAAACTCGTCACCGGAACCAACATGGCAAAGATGGCTGGAATGATGGGAAAGCTGAAGGGAATGCCCGGAATGCCTAAGTTTTAAAACATAACAATATGCAACTGATAGACGGAAAAGCAACTGCCGAAGCCATCAAGGCTGAAATAGCAGAAGAAGTGAAGGCCATAATGGCTAAAGGAGGCAAGCAGCCGCATCTGGCTGCCGTTCTCGTAGGCCATGACGGAGGTTCGGAGACATACGTCAAGAACAAGGTTCTGGCTTGTGAGAAGTGTGGCTTCAAGTCGACACTCATCCGATATGAGGATGATGTCACCGAGGAAGAGCTGCTGGCTTGTGTCGACAAACTCAACCGCGATGCCGACGTAGACGGATTTATCGTGCAGTTGCCGCTGCCGCGCCACATCAACGAGCAGAAGATAATTGAAGCCATCGACTATCGCAAGGATGTTGACGGATTTCATCCAGTCAACGTGGGTCGCATGGCCATCGGACTGCCGTGCTTCATCTCTGCCACACCGCTTGGCATCGTGACGCTGCTCAAGCGTTACGGCATTGAGACAGCCGGCAAGAAGTGCGTAGTGCTCGGTCGCAGCAACATCGTGGGCAAGCCTATGGCGCAGCTTATGATGCAGAAGCAGTATGGCGATTGCACCGTCACCGTGTGCCACTCGCACACCAAGGACATCAAGCACGAATGTCTTGAGGCAGACATCATCATTGCTGCAATAGGTCGCCCCGACTTTGTGACAGCCGATATGGTGAAGCCCGGAGCAGTAGTCATCGACGTTGGCACAACCCGTGTGCCCGATGCAACACGCAAGAGCGGCTACCGTCTTAATGGTGACGTGAAGTTCGATGAGGTTGCACCCAAGTGTTCATACATCACACCTGTACCTGGTGGCGTAGGTCCAATGACGATTTGTTCGCTCATGAAGAATACGTTGCAGGCGGCAGTTATGTAGTTGTGATGTTGTTGTGGTGAGATTTGACGATGAAGTTGTGGCGTTGTCTTGCAGAAACAGGACAAATCACACCATCTCAACACCTCAACATAACAACTCCATACCCCACAACATCAAATCACACCACATCAACATCACACCATCTCAACCTTAATAGATATGACAGCAGAGGATTATTACAAGCTCGGTAATGAGCATAGACGCAAGGGCGACTGGAAGCATGCACTCGACTGCTATCTTGAAGCGATAGCTCTCGACCCCGATTCGCCAGCCGTTGAAGCCAAACAGATGCTTGACGACATACTTGCTTATCGTTGCAAAGACATGTATAACCCTTAATCAAATAAACTACTCACCCTAAAACAAAACGAAAAATTATGGGAAAAATTAAAGGTGTCATCGTGGTCAATACCGACCGGTGCAAGGGGTGCTCCCTTTGCGTGGTGGCTTGCCCAAAAAATGTGATTGCCTTGTCAGCGAAGGCCGTCAATGTGCATGGCTATCGCTATGCTGAGGCAGCGCAACCGGACGAATGTATCGGATGCGCGTCGTGCGGTATTGTATGTCCTGACGGATGTATAACAGTTTACAGAAAAAAAATGGAGGACTAATCGCTATGGCAGAACAGGAAGTAAAACTTATGAAAGGCAACGAGGCTCTTGCTCACGCTGCCATTCGTTGTGGCGCCGATGGCTATTTCGGCTATCCAATTACGCCACAGACAGAAGTCATTGAAACACTTGCCGAGCTCAAGCCGTGGGAAACAACTGGTATGGTTGTAGTACAGGCGGAGAGTGAGGTGGCATCCATCAACATGGTTTATGGTGGTGGTGGTGCCGGTAAGAAGGTAATGACCTCGTCGTCAAGTCCTGGTGTGTCGCTCATGCAGGAAGGCATTTCCTACATGGCAGGCGCAGAAGTTCCCGGACTTATAGTAAATGTACAGCGTGGAGGTCCCGGACTGGGTACCATCCAGCCGTCGCAGAGTGACTATTTCCAGGCCACACGTGGTGGCGGCAATGGCGACTATTACGTCATTGTGCTTGCGCCTAACTCGGTGCAGGAAATGGCAGACTTTGTCGATCTTGGCTTCACGCTCGCCTTTAAATATCGTATACCTGCCATGATTCTCAGTGACGGTGTTATCGGACAGATGATGGAGAAGGTGGTGCTGCCGCCTATCAAGCCACGTCGCACCGAAGAGGAGATTCTGCGCGAGTGCCCATGGGCAACGACAGGACGCTCAAAGGGTCGCAAGCCCAACGTAATCACTTCGCTCGAACTGAAGTCGGAGGTTATGGAGCAGCGCAATCTGCACCTGCAGGAGAAGTATCGCAAGATACGTGAGAACGAGGTTCGCTACGAAACCAAGTTCATGGACGATGCCGAATATATGATTGTGGCATTCGGTAGCGCAGCGCGCATAGCCGAGAAGGCCATTGAGATGGCACGTGCCGAAGGCATTAAGGTAGGACTGTTCCGTCCTATCACGCTGTGGCCGTTCCCGACCAATGAGATTGCAGCTGCAGCAGCTAAGGTGAAGGGTATACTTGTAGCCGAAATAAATGCCGGACAGATGATTGACGATGTACGTCTGGCGGTTAATGGCAAAGTACCTGTAGAGCATTACGGACGACTCGGTGGCATCGTGCCCGAGCCAGAGGAAATGGTAAAAGTATTAAAGGATAAATTGGTATGAACGATATAGTATCACCCGAGAACCTGGTATACAAGAAACCAGACCTTCTCAACGAAAACCATATGCACTATTGCGCCGGTTGCTCACACGGCATGGTACACAAACTCGTAGCCGAAGTAATTGAGGAAATGGGCATGCAGGACAAGGCGGTAGGCGTTAGCCCCGTAGGTTGTTCTGTGTTTGCATACAATTATATCGACATCGACTGGCAGGAAGCTGCACACGGACGTGCTCCAGCCTGCGCCACAGCTATCAAGCGTTTGTGGCCAGACCGCCTCGTGTTCACCTATCAGGGCGACGGCGACATGGCTTGTATAGGTACGGCAGAGAGTATTCACGCACTCAACCGTGGCGAGCACATTGCCATGATATTCATCAACAACGCTATATATGGTATGACCGGCGGTCAGATGGCTCCTACAACGCTTATCGGTCAGAAGACGTCGACATGTCCTTACGGTCGCGACCCGCGTCTGCACGGATGGCCACTCAATCTCTCTGAGATAGCGGCACAGCTGCCAGGCACATGCTACGTGTCGCGCCAGAGTGTTGAGAATGTAGCCTCTATACGCAAGGCCAAGGCTGCCATCAAGAAGGCATTCACCGCTTCTATGCAGGGCTGCGGATCGTCGCTCGTCGAGATCGTTGCTACATGCAACAGCGGATGGAAGCTCACACCAGTCCAGGCCAACAAGTGGATGGAGGAGAATATGTTTAAGCAGTATCCCAAGGGCGACTTAAAAGACACGACAAACCTATGAAAGCAGAAATAATCATATCAGGTTTCGGAGGACAGGGCGTACTCTCAATGGGCAAGATACTGGCCTACTCCGGACTTATGGAGGATAAGGAAGTGACATGGATGCCGGCTTACGGCCCCGAACAGCGAGGTGGAACCGCCAATGTCACAGTCATCGTCAGCGATGAACGTATTTCATCGCCAATTCTCAGCCATTACGATGTGGCTATAGTGCTCAACCAGCCTTCGCTCGACAAGTTCGAGCCTAAGGTTAAGCCTGGTGGTATACTTATCTACGATGGTTTCGGCATCATCAATCCGCCGACACGTAAGGACATCAACGTATACCGCATTGACGCTATGGACAAGGCTGCCGAGTTGAAGAACTCGAAGGTGTTCAATATGATTGTGTTGGGCGGACTGCTCAAGGTTTGTCCTATCGTCAGCACACAAGGATTGAACAAGGCACTGTTCAAGACTCTGCCCGAGCGCCATCACGGCCTCATTCCTCTCAACATGCAGGCTGTAGAGGAAGGCATGAAGATAATGACAAAAATGTAGCATCGGCTACAGACAATAGATTTTTCTATTGAACTTAATTTTTATAACTCTCTAATTAATTATTGTGGGGCGGGGTGCAGTGATGCAGTCCGCCTCTTTTTTATGTGGTATGGGTATATAAAAATGTCCTAAATCTATAAATAATAAATTTATATAGATTTTTTTAGCATTTCTTTTGTTATTTATAATGTTTTTGTATCTTTGCAATCGGTAACTATTGTAAACGACTTTTTGACAAAAACTTGCTAAAACAATAGTATTACGTGCTTAAGTTGACATTTTGAAACATAATTACTTAATATGGTTGAACACATGAATACAAACACTTTGGGCGTATCCTGCGGTAGGATTCTTGAATCTGTAGGTATGCGCAATCTTGTTTTGGGATGTGCCATAGCTTCCTTATTCCAAATGGGGGAGGCTGTCCGAAAACCTATCAGGATAGTGAACAGCTGATAATGGTTACTATTCATTATGCTTGTTATATTTGTTT
>OBAH01001011.1_pt1 | contig 18160 bp, 10 predicted proteins | sample 1517491 | NCBI WGS metagenome assembly OBAH01 (sample SAMN04571697, study PRJEB22368) | human gut metagenome | biome: human gut; material: stool | host: Homo sapiens | place: Luxembourg | collected 2012-08-03
CGCATGCCGATGGATGGTGGTTTTTTGCGATGCACTGCGCCGTTGGCGCATGCCGATGGATGGTGGTTTTTTGCGATGCACTGCGCCGTTGGCGCATCCAAAGGGGAATGGTTTTATCAATGGAGGATGTCGATGGTTGACAGGAGCTTTTTATGCAGAATTATTCTTGTGGGGATTGTTTTGAAGTTATGGCTTTCCGTTATTTTTTCTATGATTTATCTTTCAATTAAATGTTTTTATGAAAAAATGTTGGAAAAATTAGTATTTTGCTATTAAATTGTATATATTTGCAGTGAAAATAAAAGGGCAAAACACTAAATCAAATATATTTTTATGAGAAAGTTTACATTATTATTCACAATGTTGGCGTTGTCTATGGGCTTTTCCATGGCACGGGCGGATGTTGTGAGTCCCTACACTTACAATTTTGAGGGGCTTTCTACATCGTCGACCGATTTTGCGCCAGCAGGTTGGGGTCATGTAGTGGAAGGCTATGACGGTTCTGGCGACTTCTATTATGTCGATTACCGACTTAAGGAGTCAGGCGGATATGGCGACAACGGCGCCTATCTGTACATTGGGTCACAAACCATTGGTGACGGATTCTGGGATCAAGGAACAGTCGCCGATATGCTTGTCACGCCACCGATTACCGGCGATGCGAGCATCTATGTGAAAAAGAACAAGTCGAGCGGTACGATAACGTTCTACACTTGTTCTTACAATGCGTCGACAAAGAAATATACCAAGGGCTCAAAGTATGACGTTACGGTGCCGGAATTGAGCGAGACGGAATGGACCAAGGTGGATATTCCTGGTGTCGCCGCCGACACGCGTATCGGCATTTGTGGCGACGACGTGAGTATCGATGAGTTTGCGGCAGCGAGTGCCGTCATCGAGTTGCGCAAGAAATTGAATGTGTCTTTGGTCAAATTGATGTCGGGCGCGACCGCCGATGCCGATGCCGACGGCAATATTACGCTGAAGATGAATGTAAAGGTTAAAAACAACGGCGATGTGGCGTTTAATCCAGGTGATGAAAACTACTCGTTGAGCATCATGCGTAAGAATACCGGCAGTGCAGCCGATACGGAAGTATATACGCAGCCTATAGCGGTGGCTCTTCAGCCAGGCGAAACGTCAGACTTTATCGAGCTCAACGCCGTCATTCCTGTGACAGAAAGCGCACGTTCACGTTTCGACGTAAGGGAAAACATCACGGGGTCGAGCAGCTACGGCGGCTGGGTGGATATTTATGCCTATAAGCCTGACTTCTCGGTGACAACGACAAGTTTCGACGTCATCAGCAACGGCACGCTGCAGGATTTCGGCATCAGCCAGTCCAGCGTGGATAAAGAATACAACATCCGCAACACCAAAGGTGCCGCGCCTCTTACCATCAACAGCATCACCGTGCCGGAAGGCTTTACCTATTCGATCAAGGATGAAGATGTGGCAGAGACGCTTACTACACCGTTTGTAGTGAGGGCTCACGAAAAATTGTTGCTGACCGTAACGATGGACGCCTCGGTTTTGGGCAGCCGCAGCGGTGATATTGTGGTCACTCCAGCCGACGGACAAGGCACGGCAATCACGCTGCCGGTCAGCGGTACGATTGTCGACCCGTCGAAACTTTATGTTACGTTTGCCGACGGTAAATTCCCGGCAGGCACTTACGTAGAAGGTAATTCGTGGACAGTTGACAAATACACCAACGGAGACGGCAACTACAGCGCCGTCAACAGCAGTATCACTCCGATGACCAAGTTTGTCCTTCCAAAGATTCATCTTGGAGAGGGAGAGACTTTGACATTCACGGCGGCCAAGCGCAGTGACAATTCAAAATTGAACGTATACTACTCAGCCGACCGTGTCAACTGGACGCTTGCACAAGCCATCAGCGCCGATGCCAGCGCCGATGCCGACAAGTTTGCGACAGACAAATACAGCGGTTCATCGTATACGTATATCGACATATTCAAGTATAAATCGTTCACGCCAGCCATTCCTGCAGGAGACTGGTATGTGGCATTCGAGGCTGGTTATTCCCGTGTAGGCTCAATCGTCGGCGGCACAGTGCTTGCCATTCCCGAGCATGAATTGCTTGTCAGCAACGTTGTGATGCCAGAGGACGGCGTTGTCAACCACGCCTATGCCGCATCAGTCACTATCGCCAATGTCGGCTCAGCCGACATCGCCGAAGGCGAGCTCACAGCCAAACTTTATTTTGGAGAGACAGCGATGCAGACGCAGGCACTGCCGGCGTTGGCTTCAGGCGCATCCACATCGGTTTCGTTCAACGTACCGCTTCGCGAGGCAGGCACATTCGTCACAAAGATTGCCGTTGAAGGCACAGTGACTGCAGAGGCAACCGCCAACATTGTCGTGGCTCAGGAAACACCGAGCGGAAGCAAGCAGGTGGGCACAGTGACTGCAACCAACACCAATGTCCCGGCACATTTGACCTACAGAAACTCAGACTCTGAGATTATCTACACGCAGGATGTGATTGGATTGGCAGAAGGCACAGCCATCAAGGGTCTTACGTTCAAGGGCTACAAATCGTCGAAAGAATTGCCGTTGTCGCTCGAAGTGTGGATGGAGAACACCACCGACGCCGCACCCGATGCCTCCGCACCTCACTCAACCGAGGGAATGACAAAGGTGTACAGCAATCCTAACATTGTTCTCGGCACAATCGGTGACAGCAACAACCACATGCCGATATTCGACCTTGATTTCTCGTCGACACCATTTGTCTACACTGGCGGCAACCTGCGCGTTATCGTGCAGTCACGCAGTACGACATATGTCTCCACAAACTTTGAAATGGACGGCAACAGGAAGAATATGGCAATCTACCGCAGCAGCGACAGCCCGTTGGATGAAGAAGACAAATACAGAACGGCAGATATGCCAGTGGTCTATCTGCATATCGACAAGGAAGCAACCTCCCTTAGCGGAACGGTTACAGCCAACGGCGCTCCAGTTGCCGACGCGGAAGTGAAGATTGCTTCGGGCATTGTTGAATATTCGGGAACAACCGACGCAGAAGGAAAATACACATTCCCTGTTTATCAAGACAATTTGGAGTATACAATGACCGTCACCAAGGACGGCTACTTCGAAAAGACAGAGACTGTGGCTTTCAACGGAGTGTCGATTGTCAAGGATGTGGCACTTGAAAGTGCCGAAGGCTTCAAAATATCATCGTTCAACATCCCGGAAACCGGTGAGGTCAACACAGCCTATACCGCCACTGTCAAGCTGCTCAATGGAATTGCCAAAGAGGCAGGCTCATACACCGCCCATTTGTTTGTCAATGATGGAATCTTGGCAGGGGCAGAGGCTGTGGCAATTGACAAAAACGCCGAACAGGAATTCACGTTCTCATATATGCCTCGCGAGGCAGGCACAGTGAGCGTGTACGCAAAATTCACTTACGCCAGCGGTTACGTACAGACGGAAGCCGTCAATGTGACAATTGCAGAAGAGAAGGCGGATGCTGAAGTAATTGTCGGAGAAGCCAACAGCACCGACAGGGCAGGAGCGATAACTCCATTTAATAAAAATTCAAGGACAGAAATCATCTATCCTAAGTCGCTCATCAACTTGCCGGCAGGCACAAAGCTGGACGCAATCCGTTTCTATGGCTCTCATTATGCCAAGGACTTTAAGATTACGCTCAACGCATGGGTAGGTAACGTGGCAGAAGGCACAGCGCTTCAAGGCTTCGGTGTCGACGGTTTGACACAGGTTGCAACCGACCAGATTATAGACATGAACAAAACCATCTCGGAAACAGCAATGGAACCTATTGTTGAACTCACATTCCCCGACGGCTTTGTTTACGATGGCGGCGATGTGCGTCTGTATCTTGACGCTTCGGCAACCGATTGGGTGAGCACTTTATTTGAAGTTGACAAGAACGTAAGCGGACAGGCTCAGCATGCAGCCTCCGACAGAGAATTGACCGACGCTTCGTCAAAGTCAAATATCAGCCTTCCTGTGGCACACTTCGTTGTCAGCCCGTACAAGACGCTGAGCGGTGCGGTTAAGAACGAGAAGGGCGAGGCTGTGGCAAGCGCATATATCACTCTTGCAAGCGCCGACGGCGTGGAATACTACAGCGAGACCGACGCCGAGGGTACATTCTCGATGGAAGTCATCAAATACGGCAAGGAGTATACATTGACAGTAAGCCATCCGTCTTACGACGCTTATACTCATCCTGAAACCATCTCACTCGCCGACGGCAACATCAGCGGTCTGGCTATCACGCTGACCAAGACCTACACGTTCAGCGGTGTTGTGACCGACGCAGAGACCAAAGCACCTATCAAGGGCGTTGAGGTATACGTAAGCGATCCTGCAAGCGGCGCCGACGTGATGACCGGCACCACCGACGAGAACGGAGCGTTCGCGCTCAAGTTCAAGCAGCTTGGCACATACAACGTTCTGTTCAAGGCAGCTGGCTACGACATGGTTTCTTCTGAAGAAGTTCCGTTCGAGGGCAACTTCGACATAACAGTAGAGATGCAGAAGACGGTACGCACATTCAGCGGAACAGTTACCGACGCCGAGTCGCATGCAGCAATCGCCGGCGCGTCAGTGGCACTCTACAAGGGTGAAAACAAGGTTGCCGAGGCAATAACCGGTGCAGACGGCAGCTTCGAAATCAAGGTTAAGGATCTGGCAGTTTTCAGTCTCGTTGTCAAAGCGGAAGGCTATGAAGACTTCACATTCGACACTATCGACCTCACAGAGGGCGACATGACCGGCACTCCGATTGAGATGACTCCGAACTCGGGCGTAGGAATGCTCACAGCCGACGGACTCCGTGTCTATGGCACAGTTGGTGCAGTGGTTGTTGAAAGTGCGTCAGAAGCCACCGTACGCGTCTACAACGCCGCCGGCTCACTCGTGCGCCGTGCCGACGTGGCAGGCAAGACTCGCATCGAGGGCTTGCAGCGCGGTGTCTACATCGTAAACGGTGTAAAGGTGATTGTGAAATAACAGTCATTTCCCCATAAATAGAAACATCCCGGTTGCGGCTGCAATCGGGATGTTTTTTTTGTCTTTGACAGAGCGATGATTTGTCAATTCAGGATTTCAAGGATGTCGGCGGTGATTTGGTCGGGAGTCAGACGGTTTGCCGCATACTCCTCGCCGACGTTGTATCGGTCGATGAACTTTTTGCGAACACCACGGCACATCACGCGCATCTCCGATTCGCCATAATAGCGGGCTATCTTTTCCCCGTATCCGCCGTCGAGCACACCGTCTTCAAGCGTCACCACCAGGCTATGGCTGTCGCGGAGGTCTTCAAGACGCTCCGTGTCGAGACCGGTGAGGAAACGAGGGTTGACAACAGTAGCATCGATGCCGCTTTGCTTCAACTGTTCAGCCACAGTCACGGCAAGAGCAAAGAAATTGCCCACACCGATGATTGCCACACCGCTGCCGCAGTGAGCCATCTCAAAACGGTTCATCTCCGGCTCATAGTCGGTAGGGAAGTCACCGCTGCGCGACCCAGCCACTCCAGTGGCAGGCACACGTATAGCCACCGGATGCTCAGTCTGCTGGATGCTCCAGTCGAGCATTGCCAGATATTCCTCGCGGCATGTAGGCGCAAGGTAGACCATATTCGGGATGTTTGAAATCAGCGGGATGTCGAACAGGCAGAGGTGTGTCACGTCGTTCATCGCGCCGAGGCTGCCCCAAAACACGAGAATCGTGGCAGGATTATTGTTGATGCAGAGATCCTGCGACAACTGGTCGTAGGCACGCTGAATGAACGTGCTGTAGACCCCGAACACCGGTTTCGCCCCGCCTTTTGCAAGCGCCGAAGCCATAGCCACAGCCTGCTCCTCCGCGATTCCCATGTCGATAAACTGCTTTCCCGCGCGCTCGCGTCGGTCTTTAGTGAAACCGAACACCGCCGGAGTGCCGGCCGTAATGCCCACCACCGTCCGGTCGGCCTTCATCAGCGACAGCAGATGCTCAGCAGTCAGCGTGTCATAGCCCTTGTCGCCAGCCGGCTTTTTCAGTTCTCCGGTAGGGATGTCGAACGGCATGCTCCAATGGAAACGTTCCTTCTGGCACTCGGCAAACCGATACCCTTTGCCTTTAAGCGTGTTTATGTGGAGCACGATGGGATGGTCGATGTCGCGCACACGACTGAAAGCCTCGATCATCGCCTCGACGTCGTTGCCGTCAGCCACATAGAGATAGTCGAAGCCCATAGCCTTGAAGAAGTTGCAAGACGCCTCGCCGTTAGTTTCGCGCAGCAGCTGCAGGTTGCGGTAAAGTCCGCCGTGGTTTTCGGCAATCGACATCTGGTTGTCGTTGACCACCACAATCATGTTTGAGCCAAGCTCAGCAGCCACGTCAAGTCCCTCAAACGCCTCACCGCCGCTTAGCGAGCCGTCGCCGATCACCGCCACCACATTAAACCGCTCGCCGCGCAGGTCGCGCGCCTTCGCCAGTCCCGAAGCAAGGCTTACAGAAGTCGAGGTGTGTCCGATAACAAAATGGTCGTGCACGCTTTCAGAAGGCTCGGTGTAGCCCGACACCTCGTCGTAGCAATCAGGGTTTGTAAATGCCTCTTTGCGTCCGGTGAGCATCTTGTGAGCGTAGCTTTGATGAGACACGTCGAACACGAATTTGTCCACCGGCGAGTTCATCACATAATGCATAGCCACTGTGGCCTCCACCATGCCGAGGTTCGGGCCCACGTGTCCGCCATGCACGCTGAGTTTCTGAATCAGCGCCTCGCGCATCTCAGCACATAGAGACGTCAGTTCGCCGACAGACAACTTCTTCACATCGGCAGGAGAATTGATGTTTTCGAGATACATGTTATAGTTGTTTTTATTGATTTACCACGATGCAAAGTTACATCATCATTGGCAAACAACAATAAACAATCTTACTTCAATGACAACCCGAAATACAGAGCTTTTTCCCCCAGCAAATGGAAATTACAGGAGCGACATTCGGAACGTCTTGGTGTATGGAGCGTCGGTGGGCTGAATGAGAGAGATGCCGCCGTCGTGGAGCGACAGCACACGCCGAGCCACGGCAAGTCCGATGCCCGATCCGTTCTGCTTCGTGGTGAAGAACGGCACGAAGATGCGGTCGCGGCATTCTTCAGGAATCGGAGAGCCATTGTCGGAGATGTCGATAACCACCGAGTCGTCGCTGCACGAGCGAGAACAGATGTCGATTTTTGTAGCTCCGGCGTCAACCGCATTGTGAAGAAGGTTTACAAGCGCGCGGACCATCAGCGTGCGGTCGGCATTGACAATCAAGTCATTTTCCGTATGTATTTTCACCGAAGCATTCGCTATTGACTCGCAGAGCAGAGTCGTAGCCTCGGATATGAGATCCGCAACGTAGACCAATTGCCGTTGCGGCTTTGGGATGGCAGAGAATTTGCGGAAAGTCTCGGTGAATGCCATCAGCGATGCCGAAGTGTCGCGGATTACCTCGATTTTTTCTTTCATTGTGCCGGATGCCGTCGGCAGCAGGCTGTCGCTCAAGGCATTGATTGGAGCGATGCTGTTCATGATCTCATGTGTAAGCACCCTTGTAAGGTTGATCCATGCATCAACCTCCTTGTGGCTCAGCGCATTGTGGATGTCGGTCAGCACGCACACCGTCGTCGTGTTGCCGTCGTGAACGAATCCCGACACGCTTACCGACAAGTTCTTGTCTTTGCCACAGCCGACGATTGTAGTTCCCGCGACAGTAGAGTCGGCTATTATATTGTCGAAACCAGGCAAAGAGCGGTTTATAGCGGCAGTGTTGGCGGCATATTTCATTCCGAGCATTTTGAGCGCATTGTCGTTGCAGATGCGCACGTTGCCATTGCTGTCGATTGCAATGATTCCCGCATTTACCCGGTCGATGATTGCCTTGTAGTAGCGTTCGCGCAGCTCGGCGCCCGACTTAGACTGCTTTATAATCTCAGTCAGAGAGTCGAGCAGAGCGTTGATTTCCTTGTCACCTTTCTGGAAGCGCATTGTGAAATCGTTGTTGCGTATGGCTTCGAGCAGCGTAGCGTATTTTTGCCGCTCATGCCTGACAGCCGCTATTCCGATTGCAGCGGCTGCAGCCACGGCAGCCATTGCGGCAGCCATAACCGTCGGCGAAGCGCCGGCAGAGAAAAGCAGAGCGCCGGCAATTACGGCTACGAAGACAATATGTTTTAGAATCCTGGTCATTGTCAAGGCTCAATTTCGTAGCGTTTCATCTTGTTGTAGAGAGTTTGGCGGCTGATGCCGAGTCTTGTCGCCACAAGCGACAGGTTGCCTCCGCAGCGCGCAATGGCGTCGCATATCATTTTCCGTTCCATCGCCTCAATCGTAATCTCCGGTTCGGCTGAAGTCGCGTCAGCCACCGGCAGCTGCAGGTCGGCAGAGCCGATAACCGCATTGTCGGTGATTATCACCGCCTTCTCCACGGCGTGGCGCAGCTGCCTGATGTTGCCGGGCCAGGCATTGCTCTTCAACGCCTCCATAGCCTCCGTCGAGAAGCGGCATATATCTTTGCCGTAGCGTTTGGCATAGCATTTAAGAAAGCTGTCGGCGAGCAGTGGAATGTCGTCACGGCGATTGCGCAGCGGCGGCAGTTCAAGCTGTATGGTGTTTATGCGGTAGAGCAAATCCTCCCGGAAAGATCCGTCGGCAACCATCTTTTGAAGGTTCTTGTTGGTGGCGCACACAAGGCGAATGTCGACGGTCGTAGGCGTGTTGCTGCCAACGCGCTGCACATAGCGTCGCTGCACCACGGTCAGCAGTTTTGCCTGCTGGTGCAACGGCAGGTTGCCTATCTCGTCGAGAAACAACGTGCCACCGTCGGCCTCCTCAATCAGACCCTTGCGGTCGGTCCTGGCGTCGGTGAACGCACCTTTGACATGGCCAAACAGCTCGCTTTCAAACAGCGTGTCGGTAATGGCGCCCATGTCGACACACACCATCGGTTTCGCCACGCGGGCCGACAGGCGGTGAAGCTCATGGGCGAGCACATCCTTTCCCGTACCGTTTTCGCCAGTAATCAGCACATTGGCGTCGGTGCGTGCCACTTTCTCCACCAAAGTCTTCAGTCGCAGCATTGCTTCCGATTGTCCCCAGACCATCTCCGTCGGTGCTGGATTGGCGGGAGCGGATTCCAGCCGCGATTTAACCGCGCGCGTAAGCGTGTCGATCAGGCGTGCATTGTCCCACGGCTTTTCCACGAAATCAAAAGCACCGTCCTTCATAGCCTGCACCGCCAACTCCACATCGGCGTAAGCCGTAAACAGCACAACAGGCACATCCGGAAACTTGTCGTTGATTTTGTGAAGCCAGTACAGACCCTCGTTGCCATTGTTGATTCCAGCCACGAAATTCATGTCGAGCAGCACGGCATCGACGCCTTGCGCCAAGACATTCAGCATGGTTTTTGGCGACGGCAGCGTCATCACATCCTCAAAGACATCGTCGAGCAGCAGCCGCAACGATGACAGAATGTTGCGGTTGTCGTCGACAACAAGTATTTTGCCTTGCTTTTTCATTGTGTTGCGAAGTTAAGAAAAATCCCGGCAAAAACGGCAAGATTCAATTGCCTTTCTGCCGGGATTGAGGAAACTTATATTTTCAGGAAGCTATTCAGCGTGCAGGCTGTCGACAGGATTAGACCTGGCTGTGCGCCAGCATTGATAGGTGACAGTGGCGGCAGTCAGTGCGGCAAGTGCAATGAACGTGGCGGCATACACCATCCAGCCGATGCTGATTCTATATGCAAACTCCTCAAGCCATCGGTTCACGAACCAATATGACAGAGGCACTGCAGGAATGAAGCTGACAGCCAGAATCTTTAAGTATTTCAGATTGAACATTGCCACAACATCGGCAGTCGACGAGCCGAACACTTTGCGCACGGCAATCTCTCGTCGGCGATACTCGCTGTCGAACACCACCAGCCCGAACACACCCATAATGCTGATGGCAATGGCAAGCAGCGAGAAAACCGAAATCTGATTGGTGAGGCGCATCTCGTTTTTGTAGGTGTCGTCGAGAATCTTGTTGTAGAACTGCATCTCGAAAGGGTATTCAGCGTTGAACTTCGTCAATTCCGTGCGAATCTTGGAGGCAGCGTCAAACATGTTTGCGCCTTTCTTGACACGCACAGTCAGGTTGTCGCAATTAAAGTCCTTTCTCAACACAATCATTACAGGCTCCGTCTTGCTGTGCAGCGACGAGAACTTCGCATTGTCGCAGATGCCCACGATTGGAAACTGCGTGCCGCCGAACATAAGGCATTTGCCAACATCGACAGAGCTGCTGTATTTGTCGCGTGCCAGCTTGTTGAGGATTATGGCATTTGTGTCGGAGGCGCAGAAGTCGCGTCCGTCGACGATTTTTATGCCCATTGTGCTGCAATAGCCGGCGGTGGCAAACAGGGTGCGTGGCGCCACCTCATTACCGTCGGCGCTGTGGAACACCCATCCCTGGGAGTTGTCTTTGCGCCCAGCCACACTCCACGACAGCGAAGCATCAGCCACCATCGGCAGACGTTTCAAAGCCTCGACGGCGGTTTGCGGCTCGGAGATGTCGGCGCGGGTGATGTCGCATACTATCAACTCATCCTTCAGAAATCCGTAGTCGGCGGAGTTCACAAGGTAGTCGCGTTGCCATTGCATAAGCAGGGCACTGACAATCAGCGAAGCCGAGATGAAGAACTGCAGCCCTATCATCGCCGTGCGCATAGCCTTGCCTCTTGGCGACAATCCAAAGTTGCCTTTAAGCGCCACGGCAGGGGCAAACGACGTGATCCGCCAAGCGGGAGCCAGTCCGGCAAGAACACCTGCCACAATCGCCGTCGCGGCAGAAAGACCAAGCACGTGCAGGTTGCCGAAAGGATTTATTCCAGCCACGGTCAGTTGGTTCATCTCCGTGTGCGACAGCAGCAACAACCCACCGACGGCAATTATGAATGCCGTAAAAGCGATTCCGGCAGCCTCTGCTGTCAGATACAGGCGCAGCGACGATTGTGTGGCTCCGAGAATCTTTTGCGTGTTTATGCTGCGCACGCGCATCGGGATCAGCGCGTTGGAGAAGTTGGCGAAATTGATGGCGGCAATCAGCAGAATCAGCAAGGCTATTGACAGCAGAATCTTCTCGTTTGACGCTTTTATTTGTTCTCCCACCAGAATGAAATCGCTGTTGTAGTGGGTCTCGGTCAGCGGAATCAGCACAAACTCTTTGCGGGTATTGCCAAACCACTCGTTGCCTTTGCAGATTTCTTCAAACTGCTTGTTGGCCGACGCCCGTATTGCAGGGAAATTCTCCGCTTTGTCGGCTTTTATGAACATTGTGAACGAGTTCATGTTGGGGTTTGTCAAATTGTCGCCAAACCACGATTTGTCGATTACTCTGAGCACAGGATTCCTCAGCCATGTGTTTTTGGCGTGGATGTCGCGGTAGACGGCACCCACAATCCATGTTTTCGCTTTGTTGATGCTTTTGCCCAATGGCGAAGCGTCGCCGAAATATTTCTTGGCGAAACTTTCCGGTATCATCACCTGGTTGGCATCGAGGCATTTTTTGTCGCCCACCACGATGTCGAGTTTGTAGAAGTCGGCAAAATTCGGAGCGCACATCATAAACGTCCCGGAGCAGAAATGCTCGTTGATGTAGAATGTCTCCTCATAGCAGTCGCCGAGGATATAGGTGTAGCTTTCCACATGCGGTTGCCCGCCAATCAGCTCCATTATAGGGAAGCTCATTGCCGAATACTTTTCAAAATCGCTGTCTTTTGGCGGAATGTTGCAAGGCATGGCTATACGGTCGGCATCCGCCAGTGCGGCATTGTAGCTGCGGTCGTAGTCAATCTGCATCAACAGTGCCACAAACACCATGAATGCCGCTGTCAGTCCCAGCAGGTTGAGCACCACCGACAGGCGGTAGCGCCGCGCCACGAACATCAGGTTGCGTAATAGTGATTTCATCGTCTGATTCCTCCGCAGATTAAAGATTTTTGTTTTGTATTGTCGACACAATCTTTCCGTCGAGCATCTCCACCACACGCGCGGCATACTCGGCGTCGTGCTTGTTGTGGGTTACCATCACGATGGTGGTGCCGGCGGCGTTGAGCTCGCTGAGGATTCTCATCACCTCCGCTCCGTTTTTGGAGTCAAGGTTGCCCGTAGGCTCGTCGGCAAGCACGAGGTCGGGATGGCTCACCACAGCCCGTGCAATAGCCACTCTCTGCTGCTGTCCGCCCGACAGCTGGTGAGGAAAATGTTTTGCGCGGTGGCTTATCTCCATGCGTTGCATGATGTTGTTGACCAACTTCCGGCGTTCAGCCGATGGAATTTTCATATAAGTGAGCGGCAACTCGATGTTTTCCCTCACAGTGAGTTCGTCGATGAGATTGAAACTCTGGAACACGAATCCAATCTTTCCGCGTCGCAGGCGAGTGCGGTCGCGCTCGCCGAGCGTTCCGACGTCTGTGCCGTTGAGCATAAAAGAGCCGGAAGTTGGCGAGTCAAGAAGTCCGAGAATGTTCAGCAATGTGGTTTTGCCACATCCCGAAGGACCCATTATTGCCACGAATTCGCCATTTTCGATTTCAAGGCAGATGTTGTTGACCGCAATGGTCTCGATGTCGCTTGTGCGGAATGTCTTTGTGAGATTTGTTGTTTTGATAATCATATCTGTGGATGTTTTTTTGTATTATTCAATAATCAGTTTTGTGCAGTCGCCGAAATTGTCGTAGCCGCCAATCACAACGCGCTCGCCCGGCTGCAGCCCCTCGGTCACCTCGTAGAAACTCGGATTCTGCCGTCCGATTCTTACAGAACGGCGATGGGCAGTCTTGCCGTCTTTACCTATCACGAAAATCCAGTTTCCGCCTGTTGTTGTGAAGAAAGATCCGCGAGGAATCATTATCGCCGTCGAAGGTTCGCCGAGGCGCAGGTTGACATAGTTTGTCTGCCCGTTGCGCATATTTGCAGGAACGTTGCCCACAAACTGCATGTCGATGCGGAATTTAGAGTCGCGCACGTCGGGATAAACCTTGCCCACCATCACTTGATAGGTGGATTTGCCACGCTCCATAGTCCCGGTCAGCCCGGTGGCGATGCGGTCGATGTAGTGCTCGTCAATGTCGGCTTCCATCTTATGCCCGTTCACCACGTTGATGCGGCCTATCATCTGTCCGGAAGCGATGGTCTGTCCCAGCTCCAGCGACATCTGTCCCAGCTCGCCGTCGGCAGAAGCGCATACGGTCAGCTTGTCGCGCCGCTGGCGGATAAGGTCGAGGCTCAGACGCATGTTTTGAAGGTCGCTCTCAAGTTGGCTTATCTGGATGCTGCGGTAGATGGAGTCCTGGCGCAGCCGCTCGCAGACAAGTTTGCGCTTCTCCGAGGCAAGCTGAAAGTCCTCCTGTGCCTTCAGATATTCTTCTTTGGAAATCAGGTCTTCGTCGAGCAGACGTTTGTACTGCTCAAACGTGCGTCGTTTTTGTCGCACATCGATGTCGAGCTGCAGTTTTTCTGTGCGGTTACTTAGCTTGTCCTGCTCCATTGTCACTTGCGTGTTGCGCAGGAAATTCTGTTTCTCGGCGAGGTTTGCCTCGGCATTGAGAATCTCAAGGTCGAGCGAAGAGTTGCGCAGCTGTGCTATTGGTTGTCCTTTCACCACTCTTGCGCCCTCTTCTACGAAAATGCGGTCCACGATGCCTCCCTCCTCGGCGCTCAGCTGTATCGATGTGAGCGGCTGCACCTTGCCGAGAATTCGGACGTAGTCGTCAAACTGACCTCGCGTCACGTCGCCTATGAGCAGCGACTCCCTCTCCACTCTCATTGCCGACGCTCCGCCTTGTAGCACCACAATAGCGGCGGCTATAGCCACTCCGGCGGCAATGGCGATTATTGTAATCGTTTTGCGGCTTATTGGGAAGCGGCGCTTTTTCAGTTGTATGTCCATGTCAGTCAAAGATTTTGTTTGTAATGTAATAGTTGGCGAGGCGACGTTTCACGTCGAAGAGCAAACGGCAGCGCACGAGTTCGGCTTGCGATGCAAACCAATTGTCGGCACTTTTGCGCAGGTCGAGCACGTCCATCAGTCCCTCGTCGTATTTGCGTCGCGCCAGAGCGTATGCCACCGAGTCGGCATCGACCTTGCGCTCCATCTTCACAATCTCTTTGGCAAAGTTGTCGCGGTCGATGACGGCTTGCGAGAAGTCGGTGTCAAGTTGCAGTCGCTGCCGTTCCAATGCAATCTGCGCCGCCACATATCTGTTGCGCGCTTTGCGGTAGCCGTTGATGCGGCTCAGACCGTTGAACAGCGGAATGCTTACCGACACACCGACGTATTGTCCGAAGTTCACGTCCATCTGTCTGCTGAACGACTCGTTTGTCTGACCCTGATGGCTGTAATAGTAGTCGGAAATGCCGGCGTTGAGGAAGATTGACGGCATCAGCCGTCCGCGGGCAGAGAGCGCGTTTAGCCGTTGAGTCTCGACGTTTGCCTCGGCTTGACGCAACAGAGGATTGTCGGCAGCCAGCAGCCCGTTGCTGACCGTAGCCGCCCCTGTTGCCGGCATCTCCACCGAAAGACTGTCGGCGAGCGGAAAATTCATCGTCGATTTCAGTTTCAGTTCGGCAGAACGCAATTGTGCGAGCGCGGAGGTGAGGCAATAGTCGTCGTCGGCTTCCTGGGCTTCGCTTTGGCTTAGGTCTACGGCGCTTTTCATCCCCAGCTCCTTCATGCGGCGAGTCTGCTTCAGAGCGTCGAGGCTTTCGCGGTGTTTGGCGTCCATAATTTTAGACAATTCCTGACAGTATAGCAGATTGACGCAGGCGTCGAGTGCCGCGATAGAGGCGTTGTCGCGCTGCGCGTCGACTTCCGACTCCGCCTGGCGTTTGGCTGCACGCGCGCTGCGGAAGTCGTTTACAAGACTTCCACCGGTAAACAGCGGCACGCTTATGTTCAACCCGTAGGAATTGCCGAATGTGCGCAGGTTGTTGTAGGTGTTGGTGGCGGGGTCGATGGAGCGTCCGAAGCTGAATTGTGCGCCTATCTGAGCGCCCACCGACGGCAGTGTGCTTGCCAATGCCGACTGCTGGTCAAGACGGCTGTCGCTTAGCGAAATGCGGGCTGCGCGCACGTCGAGATTGTGGTTTGCGGCATAGCGCATGCAGCTGTCGACCGACATCCGTGTCTGAGCCGTGGCTGCCAACGCCGCCAAAAACATTGATATGACAAATTTTATTCTCATGTAAAAAAATAGTGCTATAATAGTGCCAAAAGAGTTAAATTGTTGAGACATAATTGGTAATGATTTTAGACGGGATGCCTGACTGTCAAAAAATTTGACAATGGCGTCAAGAAAATAGACAATGAGTCAGACGGCACAGGTGTGCTGTAAATGTTTGATTCCGCGCTCCGGAAAGCAGTGAAAAGATGGTGTGAAGGGGAATGAAAATCAAAAAAAATAAAGGTGTGAATTAGTTGAAGGGAAGAATGTTATAGCGACAAATTGCGTCAGAGGAACATCGGATTGCGCGAGAGGAACATTTTTGCGGCTTTGATTTTTTGCAGTAGGTTTGAAAATGCCGATTTTTGTGAGCGAAAAAACAAACCAAATCTTATGCGAAAAATCAGAATTAAAATTTGTCTGTTGGCAGCAATGCTTGCCGTTGCGACAGGCATACAGGCGTCAGACTTTGTTGTTGATGAGCTGTGTTACAACATCACCGACGCGGAGGCGAAAACCGTCGAAGTGGCGAAGTATGACTATACGGTAGACGGCGAAATGGTGCGTCCCACAAAGATGGATGTAGTGGTGCCGATGACAGTTGTAAACCCCAACGACAATCAGACCTACCGCGTCACGGCGCTCGGCGATGGAGCGTTCACCGTCTATGGCTTGAGGGGTGGCTGGTTCGACTACACGTCGATAGTTCTTCCGGAGGGTTTGCTTGAAATCAAGGCAAACGCATTTTCCGGGCAGAGCAAATTGACGTCGCTCGTAATCCCCGGCACGGTGAAGTCGGTAAAAACGAAATTTGCACAAATGTCGGGCATCAGCGAACTGACATTTCCGGCATCGGTGAAGGAGATGGTCACGATTGAGTCGGGACGAATACAGAAGCTGACAATCGAAGGCTCGCCAACGATAACCGCTGGCAGCCGTGATTATATCACAGGCTCTGTTACGAACAACATTGTTTATTTCATTGACAATGACACGTCTTATAAGAATGTGGAGATTACGCTGACGTCGGCCGTTCCGCCCACGTTGCCGGAAGTCACCCGCATATAATACAAGGCATATTCGGGCCGCACCACAGTGCACGTGCCAGAAGGATGCTCCGATGCCTATAACGCTGCCGGGTGGAATCAGGCGGAGGTGCTTGTAGAAGGCACAGACCATGCGGATGTAGACGGCATACGTTATTATCACGATTCCCACCGTGCAATCGGCTACGACGTGGTGAGCGAGCTCAACGGCCCGCTCAATATTCCGCAGACGGTGCAGATTGGAGGAAAGACCTATCCCGTGGAGGTGCTTGCTGTGAGAATGTTTGAAGGCGAGGGCGAGTCGCTTATAAAGAACATTACGGCGATAACGCTCAACGAAGGCTTGACTGAAATCGGCGAGATGGGATTTTTCAATTGTAGCAAAATCAAGGAGCTTGAATTGCCGGCATCGCTTACAACCATGGGCAGCAACGCTTTCTGGAATATCGGCATAAAGGTGGTTTGCCACAGCGCGGCTCCGCTGACGCTGCCAAAATCGACGACGTATTCATATCAGTTCAAAAAATGCACGGTAATCGTGCCGGTTGGAAGTGTCGCAGCGTATGTGGCGGCAACCGACAAAGGCTGGGACGAAAGCAACACGTATCTGACGTTTGCCGGATTGGCAGACGGCGTTGAGTATAGGGCAAACGATACGGAAGCGTGGGTGACAGGTGTTGCCGACGACACTGTGGTTGCCGACATCAAGGACTATCTGTCGATTGACGGCTCTCAGATGCCGGTGACTCGCATCGATGTTGCGTTCAGCGGCAAGACACAGTTGCAAAAGGTGACCGTTCCCGTAGCCGTCAAAGCGCTTCCCGAGAATATGTTCAAAGACTGCACGTCGCTCAATGCGGTGACGTTTGCGTCAGGCAGCCAGTTGCAGACCATCGGCAAGTGGGCATTCATGTCGACAGCCGTTGCAGCGATAGAGATACCGGAGGGCGTCACGGAATTGCCCGACGGAGTGTTCAAAAATTGCTTGTCGCTGACAGAAATCACGCTCCCGTCAAACCTCGTCTCGGTGGGCGGCGGATGCTTCTACAACTGCAAGGCTTTGACGACGGTAAATGTCTGCGCCGACAATCTGACGATAGCCGACCGTGCATTCTATAGTTGCGAGTCGCTTGAAACGATTAATTCCGCCAATCCGTTGCAGCTGAGCAGCGATATCAGCAAACTTGGAATGGAATTTGAGGGGTGCAAGAGTCTTAAAGCCGTGAGTGTGGCAGGCGGGATGATAGGCTCATTCGCTTTCGACGGCTGCGAGTCGCTCGTGTCGGTGGGTATAGCCGAAGGGGTGAAGACAATCGGTGAATATGCCTTCGACGGCTGTACGTCGTTGAAACGCATACTATTGCCGGCGTCGCTCCAGGAAATTAAGCATGAGACGTTCCGGAACGTCGTGTTTGAGGAAATCACGTGTCTGGCTGTTACTCCGCCATCGATACGTGACAATACATTCACCGACTATTCGGCGCATCTCTGTGTGCCGGCAGAGTCGATGGCAGCCTATGCCGCAGCCACCGGATGGAAGGAATTCTCGAATATCGGCGACCTGACAACAAGCGGCGTGTCGGCGGTGGCAGGCGACGGTTTGAGTGTGGCTGTGTGCGACGGACGCATCTGCGTTGACGGCGTAGGTGAAACAGAGATGATTAAGGTTTATTCGGCGGGCGGAATGCTTGTCGGAATGGGCTTGAACCGGCAGGTTGAAGTGCCGTCGCCGGGAGTCTATATCGTGGAATTCAAGAAAGGCACCGTCAAGGTGGCAATAAGGTAAGTTTTATAAAAAATATTAGTGTAACATCATGCGCTCTCTGGTTTGTGAAAATCGGAGGGCGTTTCTTTTGTTGTAAAAA
>OBAH01001035.1_pt1 | contig 17796 bp, 24 predicted proteins | sample 1517491 | NCBI WGS metagenome assembly OBAH01 (sample SAMN04571697, study PRJEB22368) | human gut metagenome | biome: human gut; material: stool | host: Homo sapiens | place: Luxembourg | collected 2012-08-03
CGGGTTTGATACATATTTTGATTTGCAACACTAAGATAGGTGAAAAATCTGACATGGCAAAATCCTGAGCAACTTTTTGTTGCTCAGGTACTTATAAATCAAGTTAAATCAAAGTGTTGCGGAATTAAGGAGGAAAACAAGTTGCCATATAATGTATAGGATTAATAAAAGAAAAATTTATATAGCTATTAGTATTTGTTTTATATTAATAGCCTTATTAGAATGTACCCTACGTTTTGTCTTTGGCTTCTGTGATGCTGTATTATATCAGTCATCGCCTGCTTATGAATATATAGCGCAGCCGAATCAGCATCGCTATCGCTTTTTCTCTCATATTGATTACAATTCTTATTCTCAGAGAAGTGAAGAGCTGGATTCTACGAAAACGATTGTCCTTGGGTTGGGTGATTCGGTTATCTTTGGCGGAACCCTGCTTGATCAGGATAGTATTGCCACAACCTTGTTCTCGAAAGAGACAGGGATGCAGATGCTGAATATTTCATCGGGTAGTTGGGGACCAGACAATTGTGCAGCTTATCTGAAAGAGAAAGGTTCTTTTGGTGCTAAGGCGATGGTGCTTGTGTGCAGCAGTCACGATGCCTTTGATGTGATGAGCCATATTCCTGTGGTCGGTATCTATCCTAATTATCCTGATAAACAATACAAGTTGGCAATATGGGAAGTGATAGACCGTTACTTGATGCCTCGTATCCAAGGATGGCTTGGCCACTCACAACTTATTGATCCTGATGCACAAGTGGTAGAGAAAGTGAAGAATGAAGAACGAAGAGTGAAGAATTCAAATGCTTTGAGGGATGAAGGAGTGGCTCAGAAATCTTTGAATTTTGATCCAGGCTTTGACCTGCTACTTCAAATATCTAAAGATAAGAATATTCCTTTTATTATTTATCTCCATCCAGAAAAAGGTGAAGTGGAAAAAAATGAATATAAAGAAGGAGGTAAACTTATCATTGATTGGGCTAATACTCATCATGTAAAATTAGTGGATGGGCTGAAAGAAGGTGTCACCACTGATATGTTCCGTGACGTGATTCATCTTAATGAAAAGGGACAGAGAAATTTAGCGGATAGTTTCAAAAAAATCTTCAAATAATAAACTGAAATATGAATAGTTCAAAAATTGCCCCCCCAGGGCTCATTTACCATGGTTAGATGCAATGCGTTTTATTGCAGCATTTATAGTATTAATATGCCATACAAGAAATGATTTCTTTGTTAGGTATAATGAGCTACCTGATGTTCAACAAAATATTGTTTCTTTTGCATTCTTCTTTGTAGGTAAACTTGGATATGAAGCTGTAATAGTTTTCTTCGTTCTGAGCGGATTCCTTGTAGGTGGCAAAGGTCTTGAAAGAATTCACAAGCACGAATTTGACGTTCGATCATATGCTATTGACCGCATAGTACGAATCGGAATACCTTTAGTTTCCGCAATTGTTTTTGGCATTATTGTGATGTCAATTATGAATATAGATTTCAGCTATTTTGTAGCAATGGGCAATTTATTAAGCCTTCAAGGAATAGCTTGCGAACCTTTTATATCTCCTTTTTGGTCATTGAGCTATGAGGTTTGGTTTTATATTATATTGGGTTCTATAGGAATGGTCTTTAATGGCAGCAAAAAAGGTATGGTTTTATTCCTGATATGCTGGCTTGCATTTATGAAACTCGCACCTTATTTTCTGTTTATGTGGTTTATGGGTGCTTTTGCTTATTACTTAAGACCTAAAAAGAGAAATAATGTTGTATTATACCTCTCTTTCATTATGCTTCTCTTTTTTACATGTTTGTCATTGAGTACTGTTGATAGCAAAGCTATTCATATATCATTTAAAATGGATAGAAACATTGTTGATGTTTTTATGGCTTTTTCACTATGTTTCTTTTTACAGCAAATTGTTTTATGCGTGCCTAAAAGAAACATATTTGTTTGTGTAGAACGCTTCTTTCACCCATTGGCAAACTTTTCATATACTTTGTACCTTACACATAGAATAACTTTGCTTCTCATTTTTAATTCTGTCTTTATAAAATGGTCGCATAATCTTGATATGAAAGGTATAGTGTTGTATATACTCTTGTTAACTACTTGTATGTTAACAAGTTGGAGTATATATTATTTTACAGAACGAAAGACAAGTGATGTAAAACGTTGGATAAAAGGAAAGTTATTGAAATAAAATAAACAAGATGATTTACCTTATGGTATTCATCAAAACTAATAAATAATAATATGGAAATTAAAATTGCAGTAATTGGATTGGGGTATGTAGGATTACCTCTTGCGCGTTTGTTCTCAACTAAGTACAAAACAGTTGGCTTCGACATGAACCAGAAACGTGTTGACGCTTTGATGGCTGGACACGATGCAACATTGGAGGTTAGCGATGAGCTGCTTCAAGATGCCATTAACAATCACGGTTTTGTATGCACAACAGACTTGGATAAGATTCGTGAGTGCAATTTCTACGTTGTTGCTGTGCCAACACCAGTAGACGTAAACAACCGTCCCGATTTGCGCCCATTATGGGGAGCAAGCGAGACTGTAGGTAAGGTGATTTCTAAGGGTGACATTGTAGTGTATGAATCTACAGTTTATCCTGGAGTTACAGAGGAGGAGTGCTTGCCAGTTGTAGAGCGTGTGTCTGGCTTGAAATTCAATGTCGATTTTTATGCGGGCTATTCACCTGAGCGTATCAACCCTGGTGATAAGTTACATACTGTAGAGAAAATCAAGAAGGTAACTTCTGGTTCTACTCCTGAGATTGCCGACATTGTAGATGGAGTTTATAACTCTGTATTGATTAATGGAACGCATAAGGCTCCGTCAATCAAGGTGGCTGAAGCTTCAAAGATTATCGAAAATTCTCAGCGTGACGTTAATATTGCGTTCATGAACGAGTTGGCTAAGATCTTTAATGCTATGGGCATTGACACCCGTGATGTGATTGAGGCTGCTGCAAGTAAGTGGAACTTTATCAAATTGAGTCCTGGTCTTGTAGGTGGTCACTGTATCTCCGTTGACCCTTATTATTTGATTCAGAAGGCACAAGTCTATGGCGTGCTTCCTCGTGTGATGTTCGCTGCTCGTCGCTTGAATGATGGTATGGGTAACTATGTGGCAGAGCAGACTATTAAGTGTATGAATAAGAAGGGACTTCTGGTAAAGGATGCCAAGATTCTGATTTTAGGTATCACATTCAAAGAGAACTGCCCCGATATCCGCAACACTAAAGTTGTTGACATCTATACCAGCCTTGAAGAATATACAAAGAATGTAACAGTATATGATCCATGGGCTAATAAGGAGAATGTGAAACGAGAGTATGATATTGACATTGTAAGCGAATTGCCTGCTGATGAGAAGTTTGATGCTGTAATCTTGGCTGTTGCACATAATCAGTTCAAGGAATTGGATATTAAATCTTTGGTAGTTGACAATGGTGTTGTTTACGATGTAAAGGGTATTTTGGATCGTACCATCATTGATGGTCGTTTATAAGTCGTTTGTATTAAGTAGATTATAATCATGAAGATTGTACATCTCTGTCTTTGTGGTTTGTTTGGTGAGAAGTATGCCTATCAAGACAATCTTCTCACCAAATATCACAAGAAAATGGGGAATGAGGTTACTATCATTGCTCCTACAGCTTCTAAGTTTACATCTAATGGTGGTGTGGTCAATGAGCCTGCTGGAACAAAAACATTGGATACAGGATGTAAACTGATAAGAATTGAGAATAAGTTCAAATCTAAGAACATAAATAAGCATTTCAATCTGTATAAAGACTTTGCGAATGTTGTACTGTCTGAGAAGCCTGATCTTATTTATGTTCATAACGTTACTTGTTTCAATTATCTATGTTTGCTCAAAATTAAAAAGAAATTGCCTCAGGTGAAAATCGTTTTTGACAACCACATGGACGAGTATAATAGTAACCAAAACTCGTTATCTCGTTTCTTGAACGGTTTTGTTTTCCGTTATTTCGTTGTTAAACGTCTATTGAAACTATCCAACATATTCTATGGGGTAACACCTTCACGATGCACTTTCTTGAAAGATGTATTTAAGGTGCCTGAACAAAAAGTCAGACTGTTGTATATGGGAGCAGATGATGAAAAAATGGATTTGGCTCATAAGAATGATATTCGACTGTCTGTACGTAAACAATATGGCATAGCTGATGATGACTTTTTGATTGTTACAGGAGGAAAGATAGACAAAGTAAAAAACATTCATTTATTGGCTGAAGCAGTAAGTATGATAGAGAATCCTCATGTGAAAATTCTGATGTTCGGAACAATCGTAGATGAATTGAAGCCAATCATAGAGTCTTTACTTTCTGATAGAGTTATTTATATCGGTTGGATTAACTCAGATACTGTTTATAATTATTTCTTTGCTGCAGACCTTGTTATGTTCCCAGGTCTTCATTCTGCTATGTGGGAGCAAGCTGTGGCATCTATGGTTCCACTTGCGGTTACAAAACTCCGCGGGTTTGATCAAGTGGATTTTAATGGAAACTGTCTTTTTATGGATGGAAAAGGTGTTGACTACTACAAATCATTTGTAGAACATATTGTAGATGACTCTATTTTGTATAATCAACTGAAAACAAATGCAGAAAGTGAAGGTGCAAGCAAGTTCCTCTATAGTAACATTGCCCAAAAGGTTATTGAGGATGCCTTTCATTCTTAGGACCTTTACTCTTTGAAATAATCATATATGTCTATGAAAATCATTCATTATATTCCGAGTATCGACCGGACATGGGGTGGTACTTCTACTTATATGCAGGTGTTGGCAAAGCCATTGGGCGAACTGGCTGAAGTGCATATCCTGACTCATACATCTGATAATCCATTGCCTATGGAGAACTGCAAGGTACATGATATTCCTCGTTTTCGTCCGTTCTCTGGTATTTGGAAGAAAACGGTTGTCGGGTTGCTGAATAGCATTAAACCTGATGTCGTGCATATCAACTGTTGTTGGACTCCTGACTGTGCTATGATTCAACGTTTGGCGCAGAAACAGGGGTATAAGATGGTGCTGACTCCGCATGGTATGCTGGAGCCTTGGATTATTCAAAGGCATTACTGGACTCGGAAGGTTCCTGCGTTATGGCTCTATCAAAGAGCTGCAATACAAAAGGCCGACTGCATCCAAGCTACGGCAGAGAGCGAACGCGATAATCTCTTGAAGTTGGGTTATAACTCCAATATCAAGGTGGTTAAACTTGGCATTGATGCTGACGGCATTGAAATGAAGAAGTCTTGGAAGAAGACTCGCCAGATATTGTTCCTTTCTCGTGTGCATGTTAAGAAGGGTATCAACTTCCTCATTGAGGCTGCTGCTGAACTTCGCTCTGAGTTGCAGGGCTATAAGATAATAGTAGCAGGTGAGGGTGATGCTGCCTATGTTGCGGAAATGAAACAGATGATTTCTGATCTTGGTCTGCAGGATATCGTGCAGCTCATTGGTGGGGTGTATGGTAATGAAAAATGGCGTCTGTTCCAAACTTCCGATTTCTTTGTATTGCCTACTCATTCTGAGAATTTCGGTCTTGCCATTGCTGAGAGTCTTGCTTCTGGTGCTCCTGTCATCACTACCGTGGGAACGCCATGGAATGATCTCAATTCATCCCATGCTGGTGCGTGGATAGAAATAGGTACTCAGCCATTAGTAGCTACTCTCCGCCAGTTCCTCGCTTTATCTGATGAAGAGCTTGGAACGATGGGTCGTAATGGCCGGAAACTCATAGAAACCAAATACTCTGCTAAGGTAATGGCAGAGGAAATGATGGGGGTGTATCAATCTCTGTATTGACAATATGAGGGGACAAAATATCCGGGCGATAGGTTAAATATTGTAATAAAGTGACGTTCTTTATAAAAAAATCGTATTTTTGCATTATTAAAATGGTAATATGGCAGTAACAAGATTAAATAATATACGACCAGAAATGCTTGTTTGGGCATTTGAAAGAGCTGGATTCGATGAAGAGAGGGCCGTGGAAGCCTTCCCTAAGTTGGAGTCTTGGCTCTCTGGAGAGAAGCTGCCTACCGTAAACCAACTGCAACAATTTGCCAAAAGATTCTATGTTCCTTTCGGTTATCTGTTTTTGCAGAATATTCCAAATGAAACGATTCCTTTCCCGATGTTCCGTGGTGATGCTGGAGAAATGAATCGCTTTGATCTCAATGTTTACGATACGGTCACTACGATTCGCACTCGACAGGATTGGTTGGAGGATTATCTTGTGGAGAATGACATTGAGATATGTCAGCTGGTGAATAGTATTACGTTGCAAACTCCAATAGGTGAAGCTGTTAATCATCTTCGAAATGTGTTGGATTTGGAACCTCGATGGGCGTTCAGCCTTGCCAGGACAGATGTTGCAGTAGGTCTTTTGACAGAACGATTGGAGCAGGTTGGTGTATTCGTTGCCTACAATGGTGTCGTTGGGAATAATACGAAACGTACATTGAAGGTTAGTGAATGTCGTGGCTTTGCATTGGTCAATCGTGTTGCACCGTATATTTTTGTGAATAGTGCTGACAGTAAGTCTGCCCAATTGTTTACCTTGATTCATGAGGTGGCGCATATCATGTTAGGTGTAAGTGCTGGTCATGCTGGTGAGGATTTGGGGGCTCATGATACCTATGAGAGATATTGTGATGTTATGGCTGCTGAATTTCTTGTTCCTGCTCATGTGTTGCGTGAAACTTGGAATCATGATATCAAGAAACAAACTCGTCTGTTTAAGGTGAGTGAGATTGTTGTGGCTCGGCGAGCTCATGATTTAGGACTATTGAGCGATTTGGCTTATCGGAATTTCTGGATGGAGTATAGTCATCGTCCTATAGCTGAGAAGAAAAAAAGTGGTGGTGGAGATTTTTATCTTACCAGTGTAAAAAGAGTAGGTAAACTCTTTGCTATTCATGTACGCAATGCCGTAAACAGCCGTCAGTTGGAATATACGGAGGCTTATCGTCTAACTGGTCTTTCTGGTAATACCTACCAGCATTTCATGACCAATAATATCTAAGGTCTATGGCATATATTTTTGACACAAACATATTCATTCGTTCAAAGCATGAGATGCCTATGGACTTGTGGCCTACTTTTTGGACTAAGATTGCTGGAATGATAAATTCTGGCAATGTGTTCTCTAACATTCAGGTGAAAGAAGAGATAGATAGAGGTGGTGATGAATTGACCGACTGGATGAGGGGCAATGTTCCAACTGGATTTTATATTGAGAATGAGCTTGATGTAATGGGCAAGTATGCTGAAGTTATGAATTGGGCGCAATCTAATACTGTTTACAGACCGGATGCTATTTCTGAATTTGCATCAGTAGCGGATGCTTATCTTGTGGCTACAGCTGCGGCAAAGGGATATACGCTTGTGACAAATGAAACCGCTGATCCTTATTGCAGACGAAGAGTAAAAATTCCAGATGCCTGTAATGCATTGGGAGTGAGATATTGTGACTTGAATACGGTTTTGCGAGAACTGAATATTACGATTTAAGATTCTTAATATAGGTTAGCGAGAATAGAGCTTTTCTACTCTTGCTAACCCGTTAATATTTTTTGTTGGATTTTACTTGGACAATGGAACAAATGTATTTGTTCCTGTTATTGAAATCTGCATTATTTGTATATGTTTGCCGAGGAACATATACAAGTTTCTTTGATGCCAATGGAGTTAAGAAACTTTTTTTGAAAAAGAGATTAGTATGAATTTTAGGTTCATGACTAAACATCATTATTGATTTTTATTATGGAAACAATACAAGTAAAACTTGCAGCTTTTGATGGCTCTGGCTTTGATAAAGGTGCTGGATTTATAAAGACTACCTTATGGTATTTTGTGAATGCTCTGATAGTTAGGGCTTCATGGAATCCATTTATGGGTATCAAGATTGCTATGCTTCGTTTGTTCGGAGCAAAGATTGGTAAAGGTCTGGTGATTAAAAACGAGGTGAGAATCAAGTCTCCTTGGAATTTGGTAGTTGGTGATGATTGCTGGTTAGGAGAGGGCTGTTGGATTGACAATTTAGATGAGGTTGTTATTGGCAGCAATGTGTGTATCTCGCAAGGTGCTTTGCTCCTTACTGGTAATCATGACTATACCATATCATCCATGCCTTATCGTAATGCTCCTATCTCTATAGAGGATGGGGCATGGATAGGGGCAAAGACTACTGTGTGCCCTGGTGTCACAGTTCATCGCAATGCTATATTGACTGTAGGCAGCGTAGCTACGAAGGATATGGAGCAGAATGGTATATACCAAGGGAATCCTGCGGTGAAGATTAGAGAAAGAAAACTGAGCGAATGATAAGAGAAAATGTTTTCTCTAATTATTGAAGTATGAAAAATGTAGAAAAAGAACTGTTTGATTTATTGAAGTTATCTCTTTGGTCTCGTTCTGATTCTTCCCTCCAGCAGATTGATGGGGAAGAGGAGGCTGTCGCAGAGAGGATAAGAGATTGCTCGTGGAAATCGTTGCTTGATCTTTCTAAGGAGCAGTGTGTCTTGGGAATTTTAGCTGATGTCCTTACAAATTGTAAGGGGAATGTAGAAGTTTCAAGGGATGTCCTGTTGAACTGGATAGGTTTGGTTATGAGGCTGGAACAGCGAAACATGAAGATGAACCGTATGGTTATTTCGCTTTTCGGAAAATTGAGAAGCTTAGGCTTGCATCCTGTGCTGATGAAAGGGCAGGCCTTTGCGCAAAACTATCCGAATCCTCTGCACAGGGTCTGTGGGGATATTGACCTCTATTTCAAGCAGCAGGATGATTGTAAAAAAGCTGTCGAATGGGCTATCCGTGTGGGTGGTCATGCTCATCAGGGAAATGAAAGTGCTTGGGAGCATAAGCATTTTGCTATTGACCTGAAGGGTTTTGAGGTGGAACTTCACTATCAGATGTGCAGGTTTGAGAATCATCGCTTGCAGCGACGTCTGCAGAATATCATTGATCATGAGTTTGCTACCAACGATCCTTATTATGTTCGAATAGAGGGAGAGGAGATAGAAACGGTGCCGCCTACTTTGTCTGTGCTGCATCAACTGATGCATATTACACGTCATCTTTTGGAGGCTGGTGTAGGTATCCGTCAGATTTGTGATTTGGCAGTCTATATTGATAGACATTGTGATGAAATCAATGCTGATGTTCTCAGACGATATGTGGAGGAACTTCAATTAGGTGAGGTAGCTGGGGCTTTAGGATATATTCTTGTGGAAATGTTAGGTCTGAAAAAGGAGAAATGGCCTTTGGGGATTGTGGCTGATCATGCTGAGTTTATCATCCGTGAAATTTTCGATGGTGGCAATTTTGGGCGTCAGCGTACTGCTTTTCAACGTAATGAGAATGTTTTTGTTCGGAAATGGCATTCCATGACTTATTTTATCAAGCGCTGCTTGCTTTTCAGACATCTGCTTCCTGCTGAATCGAGAAGTTATATTCTCAATAAGTTCTTATTTAATATTCATGTAAAACGAGATTGATATTTGATTTTGTTTTTCTTTATCCTATATTTTTTTACTTGACAATTATGAAAGTAACGATTATAACATCATGTTACAACCGTGAACAGACAATTCGTGGTTGTATAGAAAGTGTTTTGTCTCAGGACTATCCTGATATTGAGTATATTGTGGTGGATGGTGCTTCTAAGGACAATTCGCTGAGTATTATCAATGAGTATAAGGACAAAATCTCGAAAATCATTTCTGAGCCTGACCATGGTATGTATGAAGCTATCAACAAGGGTATTCGTGTTGCTACGGGTGATGTGATTGGTCTGGTGCATTCGGATGACTTCCTGTTCTCTAACCAGACGGTTTCGCATATCGTCCAGAGGTTTGAGGAGACGCATGCTGACTTCCTGTACGGTGATGGTCTGTTTGTAAATCCGGAGAATACTGATAAGGTGGTGCGCAACTGGATAGGTGGTACTTATCGTCTATGGAAAGTGCGTCATGGCTGGCTCCCTTTGCATCCTACCTGCTATATTCGCAGGGAGGTGATGGAGCGTAAGGGGTTGTATAACGAGAGTTACAAGATTGCTGCTGACTCAGACTTCCTTTTCCGCTATCTTCTGGGTGGTGAGTTGAGCGTTACGTATCTGAAAGAGTATATTGTGAGAATGCGCATGGGTGGTTTGAGTACTGATTCTGCCAGGAGAAAGCAAATGTGGAAAGAGGATATCAGATTGTATCAGTCGCATGGTATGAATCCTACAATCACGAAGGTTGAGAAGATGATGTGGAAAATACCACAGTTTATCGGAGCTTTGTTTAAGTGACAGGCGTGAATTGTTAATATATAGAATTGAGGAATTTAATAACAAAATTATAAACTTTTAAAAACAAAAAACTATGTGGTGGAAAATCATTTTAGGTGTTGTAGGTATTGTAGTAATTGGTTTTATTGGTATGGTCATTAAAATGGCTATTACTGATGCTAAGGAAGAAACCAGAGATATAGAAGAAGCGAGTAAGAAAAAAGTTAAAGAGTAGCAGTTGTCCGTTAATTTGCGAACGAGTATGACAATAAATCATTTTCACCATGCACATGCCTCTGCCTGTGCATGGTGCTTCTATGGTAGGAAAGTAAGCGATTAGACTCGCTATCAGAAATCAAAGCTGCTCGTCAAATTCAATTTGTGTCTATTCGTATAATCGGTTCGCAAGGATGTGTATTATGTTGCGTTGAGTGAACCCGTGTTTAGAAAAAATGCTGGCAGAACTATCTTAGTGCTAAATGTAATAAAAGAATGGATATGCCGTTATAATAAAAAGCAATCGTCATGGTGTTTAGATGACGATTGCTTTGATAAGACTCTTTATCGTGTTGCAGCACGATGTGAGGATGTTTTATAAACGACTGAACAAACTTTGCGGATGTCTTTTTTAAAGGCATCCGTTTATTATTTAACGTTAGTCGCCCTTTTTGTGCAAATGTGGCTTCAAAGATGGAGTGTTCCCTGGAGTCTGCTTGTTGTCTCTTTGACGACGGTCTGGTTTGCCGGTAGAGACTGCGATCCTTTTAGGACCTGGCTTTATTCCCATAACATATCTTTTTGGAAATTAATAATGTTAATTACCCTTTTATAATGGAGTTGAAGCTCCACTATCTTATATCGGAAGATTAGTAGAAACGCTGCATCTAATAAGTTTTCTGCAAGCAGAAACAAATGTTATGCCAATATATTTTTCCTTTCTTTATATATACTTACCGACAAATTTTAGTCAGTTTGTATGTCAGATTGTCGTGTGTTGGTAAAATGCAATATTGGCGCATTTTGTAGATATTATTTGTCTGGCAGTATATCTGCTAAAGGTAATGACCGCTGCTTTTCTTTCGCTGCTATCGAAAGATAAGTTTGCGTTGGAGGTTTAATGAAAAATCTGATATATGAAGATACTAATTAATGCATACGCTTGCTCGCCAGGTATGGGGGAGTGAGCCGGGAATGGCATGGAACTGGGTGAGCAATCTTGCCAAGTTCTGTGAACTGTATATTATCACCGAAGGGGAGTTTCGGGATAGGATAGAGGAGGTGGTGCCTACGCTGGAACAGGGTAAGAACATGCACTTCTATTTTCTTATCTGAGGATATTCCTACAGAGCGATTTGACAATCAGGAGTTTCATGTGATGTGGGTTGGCAAGTTTGACTTTAGAAAGCAGTTGCCTCTGGCATTGAAGGCTATAGCCATGACAGGTAATCCTCAGATTGTATTGGACGTATATGGTGGTGGTTCTAATGATCAGGTAGCTGCTGCTAAATCATATGCTGACTCTTTGGGTATTTCTGACAAAGTGGTATGGCATGGTAATCAATCGAATGATGTCGTGATGAATGCGATGCGAAAGGCTCAGCTTTTCTTCTTCACCAGTGTGAGTGAAGATACTTCTACTGTTGTACTGGAGGCTGTTAGCAATCGCTTACCTGTCCTTTGCTTTGACGCCTGTGGCATGTCTGCCGTCATTGACGACAAGGTAGGTAGGAAGATTCCTCTTTCTTCTCCGAGCCAGTCTGCTCGTGATTTCGCCAAACTGCTCAATGAGCTTGAAAAGGACAGGTCTTTGCTGAGGCTCCTTTCGGAGAATTGCAAGGAAAGACAAATGGAGCTTTCCTGGGAGGAAAAGGCTAAGGTTATGGTGGAGTGGTATAAGAAGGGGAAAATGCTTTGAAAAAGCTTTTGAAAAGAAAAGTATATTTTTTTCGAATCCCTCCGTCTCCCTTTAGCCAAAGGGAGCTCCACATCCCTCTCCAAGCCTTTGTCCTTCTCAGAAGGGAGAGGATGTAACCGCTCCTCCTGTCGCTCTTAACCGCTTCGCTTTAGGGTTGACGGACCATCAGAGGTCTCGTCAGTTTTTTGTGCGGGATGGGACCGCCTGGGGAAAGGTGGAGACAATATGGGGTGGGCTTGCTATAATGGGAGGATAGATTACTGATCTTGAGGCTAATTTCTGATAACTTGCAGATTTCTTGTGGTTTTCTTGGTGGTTTCGGGAAAAAAGCGTAACTTTGGCGGCAAGTTATATAAACTAAATAATAGGAGATAAGATTATGGCAATAGCTATTAAAACAATTCCTGTATTGACAGGTGATGTTGCAGAGCGCTTTATAGAGATTGCAGAGAGTAGTAGAAATACTGCCACAACTGTGATTCCTGAAGGAGCACAAGATGCAATCCGTCGTATGATGGAACGCTCAAAAAATGTAAAGATTAAACTTCCTCTTTAATACCTAATATCTGAGAAACACAAAAGGATAAGACTTTAGATTTAAAAATTTATACGATAAGATGGGCTGGGATCATTGTGAAGCTCTGCCTGTACAGTTGGTTTATTGGTTTCATACTGGAAATGGGCTGATTCTTCCCCCATACTTCACTATCTAGCATAAAATAGGGAATAGCTTGCTTGCTATCCTCTGCAAAATAGAAAAACAGATGTTTGATGCCTGGGGCATCAGCATATTCGTAGGCTTCGATTTTCAAAATGTCGATGCCTTGCGACTGAAGAGCCGCAAGGAGTTGCTGACATTGCTTTTTTTTGTAAGCTGCTTATACTTCGTATGTATAGTATTAATATCGTATGTCATAATCGTTGTTTCTTGTTCATGAGTTGATTACAATTAATAGTTTGCTGTTTATAGCTTACTGTTGATTTGGGGGTAATTGGCTGATAATTTGCAGATTTCTTTCGATTTTCTTGGTGGTTTCGAAGAAAAGGCGTAGTGGACGGGTGTCTGTGCTTTGGTACGCTGTGCCTTGAAGGGGAGGTCCTTGAAGGCTGCTTATCCTGTGATTACTGAGAAAGTGGATGGGACAGAATCATGCAGAGTGAGCTGACGGTGTTTCGCTACTTCAGGTGTGGGGTTAAGGCTCGGATGCCTCGTGAGAATAGTTATCACAGTATTCTCCTGGGTGATGCCTTGGGGCGTACTTTCCATCAGGAGCAATGGCAGGATCTGATTGATCATGTGAGTTTTCATAAATTGAATTATAGAAAGGTAGGGGAGGTGAGTAGGAATCCGAGGGGGTATTATTGGCATATTATGAAGTAATTTTTTTCGAAAACCTACCCGTCCTTCCTTACCCTTAAGGAAGGCTCCACCTCTCATCTCGGTCTTCTTCAATAGTCTTTACGACCCCTTCGGTTCCCCTTGTAGGGGACAGAAACCTCAGGGAAGAAGAGGAAACCGCTCCTCCTGTCGCTCTTAACCGCTTCGCTATAAGGTTGGCGGGGCATCAAAGCCCTCGCCAGGATTGCTGTGCGGGATGGGACCGCCTTGCTGGAGGGATTTTTATTTGGTTTATGTAACTGATAAAAGCGTAGTTTAAGGCTTGGTTGCCTATATCCTAACAGGAATATGTGGGTAGTTCAAAAGATAAAGATTGCTAAAAAATAAGGAAATAAGTTGGACTATATTAGTTTTTATCGTATATTTGCAGAGATAAAAAAATACGTAAGCTATGACAGCAAAAGAAGATAAGGAGAAAGAAAAGACCCGTAGAGAAAACCTGAGCAAGTTTATATATCAACTTGCAAATACCAGCTTTACAGCAATGGTTGTTGTGGCTGTGGTAGGTTTGGTACTTGGTGTAGATGATGCTAAACCATATGCTTTTTTGCTTGGTGTGGGATTGTTTGCTACTGTTTTCTTAGCGCTGTTTGCTGATAACATATTAAAGAAGAAATGATTATGGAAGGAATGTACATAGTTTTAGGTGGGGTAGGTATCATTGCATGTTGCCTATATTTGTGGTCTGCTTTTACGAAAAGTGGGAGAAAATGGGTTGAAAATCTATAGTTTTTCGATTCCCAGGATTCCCTTTTGCGAAGAAGCTTTTTTCGAAAACCAACCCGTCCTTCCTTACCGTTAAGGAAGGCATTTTCGACTCCCCTGTTCCCCTCTTGCGAAGAGGGAATCCTTAACCCACTCCCAAGCCCTCTCCCTTTACAAAAGGGCGAAGGATGTAACCGTTCCTTTCAATAGTCTTTACGACCCCTTCGGTTCCCCTTGTAGGGGACAGAAACGTCGCTCTGAACTGCTTCGCTATAAGGTTGGCGGGGCATCAGAGCCCTCGCCAGGTGGTAGTGCGGGATGGGACCGCATGGGGATAGTTGATTACAATTAATAGTTTGCTGTTTATAGCTTACTGTTGATTTGGGGGTAATTGGCTGATAATTTGCAGATTTCTTTCGATTTTCTTGGTGGCATCGAAGAAAAAGCATACTTTTGCGGCAAGTTATATAAACTAAATAATAGGAGATAAGATTATGGCATTAGCAATTAGTGGTATCCCTATGCTTACAGGTGATGAGGCTTTAGCTTTTAGAGAAAAAGCTGAAGAAACATTGAAAAAGCGTGGTAGCATAGATTTCTCAAAGCAACGTGCTGAGATGAAGGCTATTTTGGCAAAAGCAAGATTTTAAAGTTAGTATTATGGGATTTCTTGCAGACAAAACGGTGTTTTCACCATTGACAAAAGAAATTTTTAAAAAGTTAGAAATATGAAGAAGGAAATCTCTGATTATTTTGTTCAGATGGCTGATGCAGAATTAGATAGAATGTGGAATGAAGGTACTCTGAATGAAGAACGTATCGAGAGCTTCCGTCATCTCCATGAACGTACTCCATACAATAAACCGACTTTATAGTGAAATAACGGTTGAAAAGGTATGCGAAATGAAAAAATGCTCCAATTCTTTGTATATATGATATTTTTTGTTTAGTTTTGCAGAAAAATTAGATAGAACAATGAGATTACATATACAAAATATCAATAAAATCAAGGAAGCAGATATTGCCTTGAATGGCTTGACTGTAATCGTGGGAGAGAATGATATGGGCAAAAGTACCATAGGTAGAGCATTCTTTTCTACCATCAAGGCTGTCTCTAATACGAGAAGCTTGAGTAATGAAAGTTCTGCCCACAAAGCTTCTAAGCACATTGATTCTTTGTATAAGCATTTCTATGGGAAGAAGAACATTGATGATGCTATCAATCTGTTGCCTCGTATCAAATCTGAAATGGAAAGAATATGCCAGGATGAGTCTGAACGAAATGCTTTCCTGGATCATCTGAATGCTAAAATCGATGAGATTGATTTGTCTCCTCGCCAAAAGTCTTTGCTCAAGGAGGATATTGCGAATATTCGGATTTGCTATGACCAGGTGGATAATCCTGCTGCTGTATTGAAAACGGAGTTGGCTTATCTGGTTGAATCTGAGTTTATGGGGCAGTTCTGTTCTTCTAAGTCTGAGCTTACTTATGTTATGCTTGATACTGAAGAAGTGGGAAAACTATTGTTTAAGGCAAAGGATAATCAAGTGACAGACGTCTCCTTTTTGGAAAGAGAATTCTATGAGGATATCACTTATGTTGAGTCGCCACTGTACTTTCATCTTCTTGATAGCTTGAGATATTCTGTTGCTTATCGGGAAATGAAGTCTGTTCCTGGATATAAACCTATGGTTCCTGCTCATGTGAAAGACTTTGTAGATAAGGTTTGGAACATCCAGAGTTTTCATGCTCAACCAAGTTTGTTTGAACCTCAATCGAAGGAATATCACACAGAGGATATCATTCATGGTACGTTTACTTATGATAAGGGCTCTCGTAGCATCGTATATCAGAAAAATGGTATGAAGATCAAGCCTATCAATGTGGCTTCTGGTATCAAAAGCTTTGGTGCTTTGCAACTTCTGCTTGATGGTTATTGTATTTCTAATAATCGTCCTCTGATATGGGATGAACCTGAGAATCATCTGCATCCTCAGTGGCAGGTGGAGTTTGCTAAGGTTATCGTACAGATTGTTAATTCGGGTATTCCGGTGATGATCAGTACGCATAGTCCGTATTTCCTTCAGGCAGTGAGGTATTATTCTGCTATGTATAGCATCGAGAAGTATGTGAACTACTACATGGCAGAGTGTGGAAATGATGATATGGTTAGTATGAAGGAGGTTACTAATGACTTAAACCAGGTGTTTCTTACCTTGGCTGAGCCTTTGAATAAAATCATGAACGTGGATGAAGTAAGGGGGAGACTGAAATGAAAGTAGCCAGTGAACTAATGTCGTATTTGGTAAAGGATAAGCATTTCTCCCTTTACTCTGTCTGTGAGCTCCATAAACCTTGTGCTACGGTACCCAGGTGTTCTTTGGAACTTGCTAAACGATTCGTGAATTTTGATGATGTAAAGACAGCCTACTGCAAGGAACATCAGATGATTTCTTGTGCTTCGGTAGATGGCTTGTCTATAAAGAACGAAAAGCTATTGTTCGTTGAAATTAAGGGGTGGGCTGACTTTCTACACTATCAGAAGAAAAATGTAGAGAAAAAGATAGAAAAACAGGTAATGGGCTATGATTTTATCAAAAAGTTGAAAGATAGTATTGATATATGTAATGATTATGCTTCCAACCCAAAATTTTGTAATGCTGATAATCTTGCGTATATTATTGTAACTGATATTGATATCAAAGAGCAACCTCTACAGACTTTGCAGAGTAACCTGATGGCTTTGGCGCAAACATCTTCTTCTCTTGAAGTATTATGCAATAAATGTATGTTATCTAAAATTGGTTCTATAAAGGAGGTACATACATACTATAAACAGTGTAAGGAGTTAGATTCTTTTATAGATAATGGTCTTTAGGATTTCACATAAACGTTAGTACTTGGCTAAACGTAAAACATATTTGATGAATACGACAATGTTAACAAGAGAAGAGGCTCTACGCCGCTGGAAGGCTTCTAAGGAAATCAGGCGTAAAATGGTAGAGAAACTGGAGAACTTGGTTCGCAATAGTTGTCTGGAACGTACAGGTAAAGAACCGAATGGGGTAGAAGTATGGTAGTATCTTGAACATAATAGGGCTTTACTGTAGCTCCTTTCGGAGAATTGCAAGGAAAGGCAAAAGGAACTTTCCTGGGAGGAAAAGGCTAAGGTTATGGTGGTGTGGTATAAGAAGGGGAAAATGCTTTGAAAAAGCTTTTGAAAAGAAAAGTATATTTTTTTCGAATCCCTCCGTCTCCCTTTAGCCAAAGGGAGCTCCACATCCCTCTCCAAGCCTTTGTCCTTCTCAGAAGGGAGAGGATGTAACCGCTCCTCCTGTCGCTCTTAACCGCTTCGCTTTAGGGTTGACGGATCATCAGAGGTCTCGTCAGTTTTTTGTGCGGGATGGGACCGCATGGGGATAGTTGATTACAATTAATAGTTTGCTGTTTA